>WOR8_10002328_pt1 | contig 23600 bp, 21 predicted proteins | sample DeeMarSeWOR38_10_FD_19890 | JGI IMG/M metagenome (IMG submission 19890) | reverse complement strand
GCAAGCCACTTTATCAAGGGGCCTCTGCCTGCGGTTCAACGTGACAAAGGCGTAGAGCCAACGGAGTCCAGTGTGCGGCAGAGTAGGGAACTTTATGACACAGGATCTTCCACGCGTCTTGTGAAAGCTGCCGTGTGATCATATAGGCGATTGTGTAGGCCAGCTCTGTGGCTCTGAAGGTGCCCAGATCAATTCCGCGCCCCCAGAACGGACATCGATGATGATATGGATAATATATCTTATACGTACCAAAAGTATACAGCAAAACCGGTGGGCTGTCAACCCCCGCCCTGTCAAGGATCATCTTAATCGCCTGCCGCACCCATGTATTTTGTCTTGTGCATCTACGCCGTCTCATTCGATGTTGCCTCTGCAATCGCCGCATCTAGAGGCCCCTATTGGGCCGGGATGCCTCCGGTCTGGGTTGTCCTGACCGCCTTCCCTGCCCTACCCTGCCCCGAAATATCGGAAGCCGCGGGACAGGCGCCTGATAATATCGTTGGTGGTTATCATTCCGGAGGATCACAAGTGCAGAATGTACAATCACGGGTTCAAGGTGTTGCTGCAAGACTCTTCCAAAAACTGAAAAGGCGCCAGCATTGAATATCATGGTTTCTGTACTTATCTGATGAATTCTTTCTATCACGTTCGTTTTTCGAACTGGCCTGGGAAATGTCTGGGTAGCGATTATGTAAAGTTCTGTGATCGGACCTACGGATTGACACACCTAATGTGCATACAGCGCCAAAATGGGTATAATTTGCCAGGCAGAGATTCGCTCATTACGATGACAGACCCGGGAGCACGACTAGATGATACGCCTCCGCCATACCTTTTTGTTGATTCTCATTGGCCTCGTGTTAGGATGTGCTAGCCAGCAGACGCCACTGGCCATGAACCAGGTGAAGAATGTCGGGACGCAGAACATAGAGACGCCCTCCTACTCCCCTACCCCTAGCAGGACTCTTACTCGCACCTCAACACCCAGCCCAACTCACACCACCTCCCCGTCACCGACCAGCACAGCAACGCCGACGAACACACCCACACCCACATCCACACGCACGCCAAGGCCAACTGTGACCCCGACTCCATCCCCGTCAGCCACGGCAACCGATACGCCAACGCCAGTTCCACCTACCTCGACTCCCCTACCCACTCCAACCGCCACCCCGGATGTGGATTTTCGGCTGGCGTCATGGCGGTTGTGGCCGCTCGAATTGAACAGCGGCTGTGAAAAAGGGATGCATACCATCTTCATCATTGTGCTCGACGCCAACGGCGCACCGCTGGATGGCGTGGTGGTGGGTGATAGCTGGAACAACGTGGAGGAGGTGAGCGGACGCAAAGGGCCAGGGCGGACGGAGATCAACCTTTGGGCAAACGCAATGGAAATCACTGTCAAGCGCGATGCTGCAACCGGAGAGACTTATGTGAGCGAGGCCAGTCCTCCCAGCGGTTCGTTTATGACCGACATTCCCAACGACCAACTAGTGCAGGCGGGCTACTGTGCCAACGATGTCCATTGCGATTGGATGCGTGAAAACGACGGGTATCATTGTGGTGGGCACTACTCATGGGAGATCATTTTTCAGCGAACGTACTGAGGAAGTACCGCTGTTCCTGATGTGTTATAAGGGACTAGATAATGAAACTTTCAAAACGAATCCGAGATCTAGCGCGTGCCAATCTCACTACATCGGCACTATTCTCTGGCTTGGGGAAGGCCAAGTCGCCTGGGCAAATAGAGGCACAGTTGGACCTGATTCGCAAGTCTCTGGCGCAAGCCGCTGTCCGCGAAAGCCAAGTACAAGATGACCTGGCCCTGGCTGAGAGGGAAGGGCGCGAGCGAGATGCGGTTCGACTACGGCGTGAGTTGGCCGATCTGACTGAGTCTACGGGAGAATTGCAGAGGACCCTTGACTTGATTGAAGCCCGTATTGAGGTGGAGCGGGAACACCACAGAGAAGGCAAAGAGGGTCTTCCTGCTGTGGAAGCCCCGCTTGCCGCCGAAAAGTCGGAGCCACCCCACGGGTCTCTTGCGGAAAGGGATGGTGAGCCAGGACTCAATGCTCGCAGGGCGCGTCTGGCGGCACCGGAGGAAAAGCGCGAGCCCGGGGAGGACGCCAATCCGCTCTGAGCTAGGGAGCCTCCTGCTCCACGTAGAACTTCATTTGACCGCTTTGCACATCAAGCACCACGCTCACTTGCACTGTTGTGCCCTCTGTAACTTCTAGACTGCCGTTTGTCCCCGCCTGCGGTGTTGAAACCGTGAAGGTGTATTCCCCTGGTGTGAGATTGATCGCCAGCGTGCCTCCCCCGCCTGCTACCGAATAAGATTGATTATTGATGGTAAATGTGAGTGTCTCCCCAATGTAGTTGGTTACGCCTAACACGCCTTGACCAGTAGCGGCGGGGACAGGCGTGTCATCCGACTCTGCTGCCAGTGGCGTTGCGGCGGTTACGGTGGTGGATGTTACCCCACTAACCGGTTCTCCCTCTAACGAAACAGTGAAAACGGACATCTCCAAGGGAACAGGGCTGGGGACGGGCTCACCTGCCTCATATTCAGGCTCTTCCGGAGGAAACTCACGGGTAAAGCCCAAGCCGGTGTATCCGCCAGCCATCACCTGTGCGATGCCATTGGTGCCTGAGAAGCCAGCGCTGGCCGAATAGTCAAGCTCACCTGGCGGCAGGTTGACCTGGAGTCGTCCATTGGCCGGAACAGTGTACAGGTCGCCGCCCACGTCCACTATCAGCGCTTCGCCAATGTAGTTGATGAAGACCAAAGCCCCCTGACCGTTTGGCAATGGTTGTAGAGGCGCGAGTTGAGGCTCAGTCACTGACGCGGACGGTGTGAGAGTGGCCTCAAAGAAAACCAGCACATCCCGCGGCTCTTCCAACACCACACCGGCTGGCGAAATGACCGGCTCAGACCGTTTGAGACGCGCGCCTAGTATCTGCCTTTGGCCAGCTGCCAGCTCAACCTCGCCGTTGGCGCCCTCACTGCCAGGAACGTGAGCACTGTATGTGTGGCGTCCGGGCGTCAGCGTCAGCGCTAGCTGCCCTCCCTCCGGCACCGTGTCTATTCCGGGCACCTCATAAGGTGTTCCGTCCAAGTTGAAGGTCATTTCGCCTCCAACGAAGTTGACGACAACCAGTTCAGCCTGACCCTCTTGCGCGCTGATCGCCGCTACGCTGACCAGGGATATCGCTAGCACAATGCAGGAAGCCCATAGCACTGATTTGGATTTCATAGTTCCACTCCTTTGCGTGCAACAGAGTTATAGTTGGCTATTCAGACCAGGAGATCTGCTCATCTATCCACTCAACAGCTTGAGGAGTGAAGATACCGCCGTCAAATGGGAATAGCAGATGCCGTTCAGTACCGTCAGCCCGGATAATCCAGATGCCCCAGTTACCGCCGGCATCGGAGAGATAGGCAATCCACTGACCATCAGGTGACCAGGAGGGCAGACCTTCAATGCTGGGATCAGCGGTCAATTGCCGAGGGCCAGTGGCCGCCGTATCGGCATCTAGCACATACAGATCCCAGCTACCACTGGAGGAACTCTGGTACACGATCTGCCTTGAAACTGGCGACCAATCGGGGTGGGCTGCCTGCTCATCTTGAACAACCGGCCCCACCATATTTGCCCCCGTGTCCCACGACTGGACAGGGGCGGCATACGCCATCCATAGACCGCAGCGATTGCCAGTCAGGTCGCATCCCCGATACACAAAACGCTGACCGTCTGGCGCCCACGAAGGCTGTTGCCCTGCGATACGCAGGTCTCGCTCATCCGAACCGTCAGCATTGATGAGAAGAATGCGGCTAATTCTGTCCTCATGGCGTTGGCTATCGAAGAGAATCTGTGCCGCATCGGGAGACCAGTCTGGGTGGGCGTCTTCCCAAAACCCACCAGTACCGCGTAGCTCTGTTCCGTCCAGGGTGGTATTGGCCAGATAGCGGACTTTGACAGGCGGCGCACAGTTCAAGTATGGGCTGTCTTCGCTAGGCGGCTCGCCCCATCCTCGAAATGCCAAACGCTCACCACCAGGCGACAGGGCTGGCTCACTGGCATTGTTCAATGGGAAGATACGCCGGTTGGCCTGACACACGTCGGGGCTGTTCATACAGGCAGCGACGTCAATAATGTCGATCTCGTAAGTGCAGCGTCCGGGATTATCGTTCCAGAAGCTGAAAGCGATCTGCCCGCTGGGTCTCCCTGTCACGGTCGGCAGGCTAGTGGCGGCCTTAGCGCTCGGCAGCGGTGTCGCCTCTGGGGGGGTGATCCCTGGCGCGGGCACCCACAACTTGGAGCCGGGTCTAATGCGATTGGGGTCTTCGATCAAGGCAAAGCTTGGGTCTTCAGCCCGTCTGGCATGAGTCGCTTCGATGATCTCTTCGTATCGACGGCCATCCCCCAGATATTTCTCAGCCAGCTTCCACAGCGTATCATCAGCTTGTACGACATAGACTCTCCCCTCTTCTCCATCAGCCAAGACTGCTTGAGGAGCAAGCGAGTCTGGGTGCGAAAGCGATGGGGCGAATGCCACCAGCGTCGCCGGTGACCCGACTGGCGCGCTGTCTTCAACTGCCGAGTCTGTAGCGTGCCCTATGCTGGCTACTCCAGCACTTATCGTTGCCAGACCCTTGGTTGTCTCAGCGAGTGTTCTGCGATTTGTTGGGAGCGTTGATGAGACAAGTTGGCCTGACGGCGACGTGGGGGGCGAGCTGATCGCCGATTGAAGCCAGTCTCGAAGCACGAAGCCCAGACCAACTATTAGCAAGATCACTACGGCCAACTCGACTGTTCGACCTGCCAGCCGCGCTAAACGCATAAGCCGATTGGCCTGGCGGTCATACATCCCAATCGCACTGTAGAACTCCTTACGCAACTGTGGATTTGGTTGAGGATCGGCCATTCTGGCCAAGCTCCAATCCGCAGATCGGTAAGCCCCCAGTCGGTCGGCACAGGTTGCGCAATCCCGGACGTGTTGATCCACCTCAGCGCGATCTGTGTCATCCAGATCGCGGTAAACAGCCAGCTTTTCTGCGATATGTGCATGCCTGTTCATATCACGTCTCCTCCGTGTCGTACACCTGCCTGAACATCTCGCGGGCTCTATAAAGGCGAGTCTTCACAGCACTCACGCTAATGTTCAATGCTTGAGCTACCTCTTGAATACTCAAGCCATAGTGACTGTGAAGTAGCAGAGGTGCCCGATAGTGAGGTGGTAGCTGGGCTAACACTCGCTCTACAGCAATGCTTCGCTCTGCTTGCTCGGCTAGGTCTGGCCCAGTCAGGTGTGTGACGTCGGTGCTGCGCCACGGCAGCCATGCAAAGCGCTGGCGCCGTTTGAGGGCATTAAGAGTGAGGTTGGTGGCAATGCGGTATATCCAAGCGCGTCGGTTCTCGACCTGGGAAAGCCGCCCGCGAGCGCGAAAGAGTCGCAGGAAGGTCTCCTGGGTGAGGTCATGGGCCCACTCCCGGTCATCTACCATGCGATACAGATAGGCAAACACCGCTGAATGGTACTGCTCGAAAAGATCAACCACCAGCCTCTTCGAGTCGGAGTGAACCTCAGCATTCACCACCGAACTTCGGTGATGGCCTGTCAGATTACGCAGCGTCGTCACGTTCAACTCCCGGCCTGGAAACGCATCATCAGCCAACACCCTCCAAAAGAGTATGACAATTGAGAAGTGGTGTTGGTTACAGCCATTCCGACAGATGCTCTTTAGCAAGCAACGGAGAAAAGAACTATCCCCTTAGCTTAGCAAGTATCGAGCTTACTGGTAGGGTCGCCGATACAAAGGATACTATAGCGTGTCGGTAAAGAGCAGTCCGCCGAGGCCGATGATGAGGCCTGCGTGCAAAAGCAAATCATTCCAGGCCAGCACTGCCAGCGCCGGAACAACGTGCCCCAGCAAACTTAGAATGACCAATACCAGGCCAACGATGACCGGCACACCCTTGACGCGAGCCAAGAATTCCAAGAATTGGGTGATCTGCTGCATATACTCTACACTCTTGTTTCGACAGCATAAGGCCGCAAGGTCGCCATCAAACGGGCTGGGATGCGTGCTTCGATCAGTATCCCTTCTGGACCGTGTTCCTCCCTCTCCACGCGACCCTGTCGGTGCATCAGGGCTGCCAATTCTCCTTGTTGGTATGGCAGCCGGACTCGTATCGAGACCAAATCAGCATCCAGCACACGCTCCACTCGCGCCAACAACGCTTCAATCCCCTGCCCTGTGCGAGCTGAAATGGCAAGGCTGTTAGGAAACTCAGCGATCAGTTCACTGATCACACTCGGATCAGATAAGCGGTCAATCTTGTTGAGGGCAACCAAGACCGGCGACTCGGTGGCACTGATGCTTCTCAGCGTGGTTTCAACTGCTGCTGCCTGTTCAAGTGCATTATGATGCATTATGTCAACTACATGTAGAATCAAGTCCGCCTCTACGATTTCTTCGAGAGTTGCACGAAAGGCGGCAACCAAGTGTGTAGGTAACTTCTGGATAAAGCCGACAGTATCAGTGAATAGAACCTCTCTTCCCCCTGGCAAGGTTACGCGCCGGGTGGTGGGATCCAGCGTGGCAAAGAGCATATCGGCCATCAGTACGTCGGCGCCAGCAAGCGTGTTGAGCAAGGTACTTTTGCCAGCATTCGTATAACCCACGATGGCTGTGGTAGGCACGGCCGCCTGGCGCCGTTGTCTCCGGTAGCGAGCGCGGTGCTGCCGGACTTCCTCCAACTCCTTCTTCAACTGTGAAATACGTCGCCGGATTTCGCGTCGGTCAGCTTCGAGCTGGGCCTCACCTGGACCACGCAGGCCAACGCCACCGGTCATGCCTCCCGCCCGTCCGCCTGCCTGTCGTGCTAGGTGCGTCCACATACGGGTGAGCCGGGGCATACGGTATTCATACTGGGCCAGTTCTACTTGCAGCTGACCTTCGCGGGTGTGGGCATGCTGGGCGAAGATGTCAAGGATAAGGGCGGTACGATCCACAATCTTACGATCGAGGGCGCGCTCCAACTCGCGCTGTTGCCCCGGAGACAACTCGTCATCGAATAGAAAAACATCAACATCTAGCTCATCCCGGTAGCCTTTCAGCTCTTCAACTTTTCCTTTGCCTATGTAGGTCGCTGGTTGGATTTGGTCGAGCCGCTGATAGGTACCCCCTAGCACCTCGATACCAGCCGTGTCAGCCAGCGCACCTAGCTCCTCGAGCGAGTCTTCGATTGAGAAGCGTGGTCTACCGTCTATGGCGTGCGAGCCGTCTCGGTTTAGGCTCGGTCTCACCCATTTTAGCTCGGCCCCCACCAGAAATCCCCGTTCTTTGAGTGGCTCGACTTCATACCCTGCGGTGGTCTTGTGAAAACTTTCCCTCGCGATTGGATATCTCCTTCCGGTACCCGTCTCGTTACAGCTGTCATGATACGATAAATCCGAGAAGCAGGCAATTGCCAGTTTATCTCAGTGCTTGCTCACGCCTCTGCTTGCTCCGACCACCACGTCGACAGCGCGATGAAAGAGGCTGCCTGTTGGTTAGGAGGACGCTGGGGCTGCGAGCGACCGCTGTTCCAAGTTATGATAAGTTCTTTCTTGGCCCGGGTGATTCCTACAAATAGCAGCCGAAGGCGTTCAGCAGCATACTCGTTTCGGGCATTGAGGGTAGCCGTTCCCTCAATGTAGGCGGCTGGATTGGCCTCATTCAGAGCCTGAAGCTGGGCCAGTGCCTCAGCTTCAAGATTGAGTTGGTCGCGAACAAACCACTTCTCAGCGATGTAACTATCGTGCGCCTGTGCGGAAGGGAAATTGTAGTTGTTGACTGCCATCAGATAGACGCGGTCCCATTCCAGCCCCTTAGCCCGGTGCATAGTAGCAACCGTCACCACGCCAGCTGGTGGCTCAAAGCCGGTGTCCACAGCTTCGAAGCCTAGGAAACGCCGCTGGTTCCGGGCAATAACCGCCAACTCCTCCGTAAGTTCAGGCAGGCGCCAGCCAGGGTTGAGATTCTGGCGATGACGCAGCTCCACGGCCAGCTTGTGGGCTAACGCCAGGTCAGTCGGCTCAGTAAATAGATCTTGGGCCAAGGTCAGCACCAGTTGATCCACCGGCAGGACAGCTGCTGCCTGCCAGCGTCGGACTATATCGCGGAAGATCTCCAGCAAGTCCAGGGCATGGGCGTCTTCTCCCAGCTCTGGAGGTATGTTCTGCAGTAAGCCAACATTACCCCCAAGAGGCCATAGGAAATTCTCAGGTCGGCTCAGTTTGCGCAACCACACCTCAACGGCTCTTAGACGAGTTCGCTGGCTGGGGTCGTCCCAACCATCTCGTCGCCAGGCGCGAAAAAGAATAGCTAGTTGACGGGAAGATGTCGGCTGGCTCAAATGGCGCAGCACGTTGCCCAGCACGCCAGCCGTTGAGCGAGTAGCAGCGGTGCTGTTGAGTAGCTCTACGTAAGGGATCTTGGCTTGACGCAGTGCGTTGACGACGTCTACCCCCTTCTTGTTGCGGGGTGCCAGCACAGCCACCGTCTCCCCTGTTTCTTTTGGATGTTCCTCCAGCCAGCGCCTAACAGAGCGGACAACATCCGCTACCTCGGCATCTGGTGCGTATCGCTCGGCACTGAGGTGAATCTGTGAAGGGACATCAGGCGGATTGGGTTGCGGATCGCCAGGAGGTGTTGGTTCAATATGAGGTAGCGATAGCGCACCTCGCAGTTCGGGGATTGAGTGTTCGTGTCGCGTCCAATCAATCAAATAGTTGGCCAACCGAATGATACTGGACTGCGAGCGCCCTGAATTGGGCAGTGCGCGAGACGCAACACCTGGCTCGTGCAAGAAATGACGTAGGTATTCTGGGCTGGCATTGGTGAAAGTGTGATATATTGCCTGATTTGGATCGCCGACGCGTACCCAGTTGCCTTCAGAACCGACCAACATACGCAGGATATCTTCCTGGGATTTGCTGCTGTCCTGGGCTTCGTCTTCTAGCATAACAGGCCACTGACGACGCAAGCGAGCCAGGTAGTCCTCATCGGTGCGCAAGGCTTCATAAGCCAGGCGGATGAGATCATCAAAATCAACACCCCCGCGATAGGTAAGTGCGAGCTGATAGTCGCGATAGATCGACATTGCCATTTCGGCCAACGGCAGAGGCAGTGCACCAGCCTGCAGCCGTGCGGTAAGGGCTTCAGGGGTTAGCCGCCAGTCTTTGGCGCGTTTAATGAAAGCGCGCGAAATGTCCAAAGCCAACTCAGGCCAGCCTCCGCCTGTTCCGCGTTTAATCCAGTCTGCTTTAGCGTCGCTCAGCTGGGTCCAGTCGAGATACAGGTCGGCTGCATTTGGATGGCTCCGAAGCCAGCGACTGACGACTTCCTCCAAGATGTGGTCGCTCTCACGCTCGTCTACGATGACAAAATCATCAGCCAGACCGACCAAGCCGGGGCGCAGGCGCACGATGTCGTGCGCTAGTCCGTGCAAGGTGCGCACGCGGTAACCAAAACCCGGTATCAGGCCCAACTCCAGGGTGAACCTAGCTATACGTCTTCGAAAGTTGTCCACTGCTGAGTTCACCAGCGTGACGATGAGCACTTCCTGGTCGTCAGCCAGTCCAGTGGCCACTAGTTGGGCTGCCAAGTACGATAGGATAAGAGTCTTTCCACTGCCAGGCACTGCACTAACCCCCATCCTACCCTGGTGGGTCAGATAGTGGTCCAGCATTTCTTTTTGTCTGGGGCGCGGAGAGAAAACTACCGTTTCTATTGGATAACCTCTCTTATAGCGTTAAGGACGTTACAGCAAGGATGTTAAGGATAGCCATGAGGATTGGCTGGTGGATCAGGTAAACGGCCAACGAATGACGGCCCAACCAGACAATCTGCTTTATGCCTGCTGACTGCCCAGCCCAGGCTGGCAAGTTGAAGCGCCTTGTACCTCCAGGATATAGATTCTGACTGATGAACACACCCAGCAGCGCTACACCGAACCAAGGCAATAGAGGAAAGTAATCTAGTTGGAGAAGCATGGGTGGCTTCAATCCCATCAACAACAACCAAGGGTGGGATATTGGCACTTGATTCAAAGGGATGCCAAGGATGATCATAGCGACACCTATCGGCAGGTTGGCCCAACGCAGCGAGAGAAAGGGATACGCCAATATAGTAATTGTGCCAATCAAGTGTAGGATGCCAAAAATGATAACGGCCTTGCCCATATATGCCCAGGTGACTGAGGTGATGACCATACCCCAGCCCAATAGTTTCAGGCCACGTGCCAAATACTTCTGAAACAGATGCCAGCCTCTTTCCTGGGGGCTGACGCGGGCGTAGGCAATCGCCAAAGACATTCCAGCCAGCAGAATGAACAGGCTTGCCGTCACCCGCGCAAAGACTCGCCACGGTCCGCTCACCACGCTGGCCTGGTAGTGACCAAACAAGGCCAGATCGTAGACCAGATGGTATATGACCATCATTACAATGGCTATCCCACGCAGTGCATCAATTTCCCAATAGCGAATCGTGCTGCTGCTATGCAGGAGCAACAGAACTGAACCAAGCTTCTTGAGCCTTCTCGGCCTGTCTCCTTTGCTATCCTCCTGGCTCCGCTTCGCTGACTCCGTGTAGGCCCCAGAGATGTTTTCTGTGTGTTCGTGCTGCGTCATCATCCAACGCCCTCAATCGGAAACGCGCCTTAGCGCAGACTGTATGGCCTGCAATAGCGGGCCTCGCTGCTCGTAGCCTCGTTCGCCCAGCTCACTCACCCCAAGGTAAATCCCCCGGCGGCAGCGGCGGACCAAACCCAAGATCAGGCGGTAGAGAGTTTCTTGACGGGCGCGAAACTCGTCTTCATCTGTCCAAGGACGTCCGGGCTCCCAGTCTCGGCGCAGTACGTAGGGATGGGTCAGGGGTTGATATATACGCTCCCACCAGCCGTTGCTTCCGGCGTCGAGCCAGAACTGGTAGTCCACGGGCCGGTTAGTCATCAGATAAGTGTAGGCCGGTGCGATGAGCACCGCATCTCTCTCGGTCAAGCGCCAACTCTGCACATAGGTGGCTGCAATCACGCCTCGTTCCACCATTTTCACGAAGCGTGCCCCAATTGAGCTCCCCTGGGACACGGGCCTATGCTCTTCCTCTGCGCCTGAGACTCCATCGAGTGCCCTTCGAAACTTGCGGGCCGACTCGATTAAGTCCGAAGCAACACGAGCGGCCTCTAGCGGATTGGCCCACGTGAAGTTGGAGATGTGGAAGCCAAAACCGGGCTGTGACAGAATCTCCGTGAAGATCCGACTCAGGAAGTGGTCAAGATGCATCTCGCTTTGGGAGTACTCGGCCTGGTAGCGCGCCAGCCAGTTTTTCAGCATGTCGTAGCGTTCGCCGCAAAGGTAGCCAATGCGATCTCGTGTCTCTTCGTCGTGGATCTGGGCGAAGGAACCGAGTTCGAATGCTGTAGCTTGGGAGCGATAAAGAATATCAGTCAGCAGGCGAGCTCGCACCAAGTCCAGTTCATCCACTGTCTGCATTAGGGCCAGGGTCACGTCAAAGGGAGGCGGGGGTAATTCCCAGTTTGGGTGGGCCAGTTTTGCCAACGTCAGCAGAGACCGAGTGGCAGGCTCGTCCCGCAGGGCACGGGAGGGCCGGTGGGTGTGGGTTGGAATGCCCCGCGCCGAAAGCTTTTCAACGAGCGAGAAACGTAAGGCATCGCTGACGAAGGGAGCTAGCACAACAACCTCCCCTGGAGCTGTCCCGTCGGCTACCAGTTGGTTGATTTTATCGGCTGCCCAGTCAAGCATCTGCGGGTGAAAGCGACGCTGCTCAAATTTCAGAATCTTCCGAAAGTCACCTGGTCTCGGTTCTGATGTCTGCTGCAAAGCGAGTCCGACCTGATAGCCCAAGTGTAGCATGTCGGACGGAGCAACGTATGAGTGAGCCAGTTCTAGCCTGCTGTTACAGGCAGCCGCTAGTTGAGTGGCGCTTGCCGGATCTGCGCCCAAGAAAATCCGGTAGCCGCCATCGCGATCATAGGCAATGAGCGCGGATTCAGACTGGTGCACCCACTCCCTCAGCATATCGTGCACCACCGGTGTATCCTCTTCCGCGCTGTCCACAATCAGATGCCGATAGCGCTCAAAAAGGTAGGCACGTACAGCCTTTTGAGGCCAGAGTTGCCGCAAAAAGGTTTCAATTTGCAGCGAAAAGTCGAGCAGGTTGTGATCCAGACAGTAGCGGCGGAAGCGCCCCACGCATTCGCCCGCTTGGTCGTAAATCCTAAGGTGGGCACTATCACCAATCCAGGCGCGCTTAAGTCGCTGTGGAACTTCCTCAAGCGGAATGCCGATCAATGCAGCTTTGTTGAGATTGTCAAGCAATTGGCTGAGCAAACGCGTGCGCTCTATGGTGACCGCGTCAAAATACCCGTGCTGATCAATTAGTGGACCAATGATGCCATCCAAAAAATACTGTGCCGTCTCCACGGTGAGAAACACTGGCGGCCGGGCGGGATGAGCGAAGCCAGCCCGGTCACCAATGAGCGGCCAGAAGAGGTAAATGACTCGGCGGGCCAGCCCATCGAGAGTGATGACATCCACCGAGCCTGCTGGTCCGAGATCTGGGCTGTGCAGAAGGTCGTAATAGGGGGCAGCCAGCGTCCGCTGCGGTACCAAGACTAGGATGGACGTAGCCGGCATACCACGCTGGATGAGCCAGCGCAGCCGCTCAACAGCCAGAGTGGTCTTGCCGCTCCCTGGCGGACCGCTCAGGAAGAGCTTGGCCTGGGGGGCCTGGATGAGGTTTGTGTATTCTCCTTCCATGCAGATCCCTCGCCCTTCCTCTATGGCAGGCTGTTGTCCGGCATGGTTCTCAAGCGAAGGGCTACTCATTCCAAGTATACCAGTACTCAGTGACACAAACAAACGTGACGAAGAAGCGTTATCGACGCGCGCCCGTCAATTTTTCGCGTAGTCCTTTTCGCTTTTAGAGTGGTTTTGTGAGAGGCTATGTTGTAGTGTAATGACTACGCGAAGAGCAAGCGGCTACAATAAACGGGATGATGTCAATGGGCACCCGTGGTATTCTCCAAAATGATGCTGGATCGATCACTCCTTAGTTCACAGATTGTCCCTCCATCAGCCCAATTCGTCGGAAAAGCCAAGGCCCGACCAATGCTACCCACAATCCAATCATACTGTAGCGAATCACTCGAAACTGCACATAAAGTGCCTCACTGTCATTGGGAAAGAGCAGCTTCAATCCCTCACGTAGAGCGAGGACAATCAGGATCCCGATCATAAAGCGCAGCGCGCGCTGCCCTAAGGGGCCTCCACTACTGAAGCGTAAAGTCCGGCTCTCCACCACAATACCTACGCCCAGGCCGATGAGAACTCCCAGAGCGGACGCAGCATCCTGGGATGTGTGGAACAGAAGCAGGACAAGGGGGCCCGCCACCGCCAAGCCTGCCTGCATCGCGGCGGACTGTCGTGAGGCCCACAGCGTGAACGGAGGTTCAAGCCACAAGAAGAGCGCCAGCCAAATTGCGCCAACCAACAATCCCACCACTACGTCGCTGGGGAAGTGAACACCCAAGTAGATACGCGAGAAAGCGATCAGAAACGCCAATGGCAACGCCAGTGCCCGTACCCATCCACGACGTGCCTGGATAGCTAGGTAACCCCATACAGTTAGCGCTGACTGCGCGTGTCCACTGGGCAGCCCGTAACTCAGATCAGCAGGCGAGGCATGATCCAGTTTCAGCACCCGTAGATCATATTGAAATGGTCGCGGATGGCGGAAAAGGCTCTTAAATGCTGCGTTGGTATAAGCCGAGAGAAGGAAGAGATAGGCCAATCGTTGGGCTAGGTGCTTGTCCACGCACCAATAGAGCAGGGGTAACAGGAGCAAATAAAACTCTTCGCTCCCGAGCAACGTGACAACGTTGAAGAACACATCGACAACAGGGTTGTGAACAGTCTGGATTGCGATGATAATTTCAGCTCCGAGCTGCCAGATGGCTTCCACGACTTACTACCCCTTTCGCGTCAGGCATGATACAATCGCCAGTATACCAGCAGCCGATGACTGAAACAAGCACGGCAATGAGATGCAAAACATTTTACGCGTAGTACCAGGTGGGATAAGAAATGAACGACCGTTACACACTGCATGCACGCACGCTGACTTTTCTATTGAATCGAGACGACGTACTGCTTATCCAACGCTCACCTAGTGCGCGTCTCTTCCCTGGTATGTTCAATGGCGTTGGGGGTCACGTAGAACGAGGAGAAGACATATTATCAGCGGCGCGTCGGGAGGTGCAAGAGGAAACGAGTCTGGACGTACCTAAACTAATGCTGCGTTGCTTGCTGCACGTGGATGAAGGTGCCGACCGGCCTGGCGTTCTGGTCCTCGTTTTCGTGGGCCACGCAAAGCAGCGCAGCGTCACTGAATCCAGCGAGGGAACCTTACATTGGGTACCGGTGGGCCGCATCGGCGAACTGAACCTGCTACCCGACCTCCCTGAACTACTAACGAAGGTGCTGACCCTACCTGCCGATGCAGCCCCAATTTTTGCTCACTCCATCATTTCTTCCGACAGTAGCACCTGGGAGATACATTTCACATCATAAGACGGAAAGCTACGCAAGTCAGAAAGGTGTTGCGGCCCAGTTGCCCCACTATTATGATAGTGCTATACTCGGGCCAGGCGGTTGTGAGGTCTCAAAGGACATCCCATGGCCAAGGTCGCGGTCGTAGAAGACGAAACCGAAATAAGAGAATTGTTGGAGTTTGCGATAAAGCATGCCGGTCTTGAAGTAGTGTCAGCCGGAAATGGGAAGCGTGGACTGGACATTATCCTCCGTGAACGACCGGAAGTAGCCATTCTCGACGTGATGATGCCTGGCATGTCCGGCTTTGCGGTTTGTCACGCTGTCAAGCAACTGATGGGCCCGCGTGCGCCCTACGTCATCATACTGACCGCCAGGGGCCAACCGACTGATGTCTCTGCCGGTCACGCTCACGGGGCCGACCTGTACCTAATTAAGCCAGTGGATACCTTCAAGCTGTTGGATCACGTGAGAGAGGCACTGAGACAGAGCTAGGCAAGCAATTGATGGCTCATACTCAATACACGAACTTCGTCACTGCCTTCTAAACGTGAGCTGCGAATCCTATCGATAGACTCACCAGCAACTCTTCTCCACGCTATCCTGATCTGGAACGGAAAATGTCGCCCAGCAAGCGATCCAGGGGAACGCTCAACCCCAATATTCCCTCGAAGGAACTGACACGTGCATTGAACGTAGCCAGCGCACGTATGCGCGATCTCAAGAAACGAGTCCTCACTCCAGAGATACTCTTAGTCACGCTGGTCGAATTGGAGGAGACGACTGCTCGAAAGATCTTGAGCGAACTCCTCGAGACACGCGGACACAGATGGGATCGATTCAGCGATGAGATCAATAGTCTGGCACACGAACGGATTGCCGCCGATGCAGAGTTCGATTGGGTGAGCGACGAAAGCCAGCCTATTCCTCTTTCCGACGAAATGCTCATTGTCCTTGATGAAGCCCTAACTCTAGCTCAAGCTCGTGACGAGGTATACGCCAGCACCGAACACGCACTGGTTGGAATGACCCACTCCAAAGTCTCTACCTCTCGGCTTATGGAACGCTATGGTATTACCCAACACGCTGTGCAAGAGTGCTTGGCCGAGCGGGCCGTGGCTCGTGGCACGACCACTACCGACTATGCAGCGCTGGCAAGACAGGGAGAAGTCACCCCTGTCTACTTCCGCGAAGAGCTGCTGCGCGACCTTGTCGGTCTGTTAACTTTGGCCACCGACCGACACGTCATACTGGTTGGGCCTCACGGTGTGGGCAAGCGGACGCTGGCTTATAGCCTGGCGCTGCTCATTGCTGAAGGCAAAGGGCCACCAGACTTGAAGAGCATGGTCGAGATCAACGAGGAGGCACTCCTTGACAACCCCAAGCTAGCCGTGCAAAGTGGGCTGCGTAGAGCTAGAGGCGGAATACTGTTCGTGCCGCATATCGCTCGCTTTTTTGGTGGCTTCCGGGCTGACTTTCCGGAAGCAGCGGGCAAGGAGCTACAGAAAGCATTCTTCTCCCAAGACGATGAGGCGGTCCTTATCGGCACAGCCATCGAAACTGAATACGCAGAACGACTGGAGCGTCACGCGTCCGTCAGGAGACACGCTCACGCTTTGCGTGTTGAGGCAGCCACTGTTGACGAAACGGTGGCCATTCTTGATGTATCAAAACCCAGGTTTGAAGCAGACTACGACGTGACAATTGCCGACCAAAGTCTGCGCGAAGCGGCTCGCTTGGCGGGACGCTATTTAACGAACGCACCTCTACCAGCTAGCGCTGTTCATCTCTTGCACCGAGCCTGCGCGACGGTGAAGATGGGTGCACAATCTGACCTGACCATCAAACCCGATGTTCCGGCCGATCAGACTCTTGATGCGGAAGACATATTAGTCACTGTCAGCCAGATCACCGGCATCCCGGTCAATCGACTGGGCGCAGAAGAAAGGGCACGCTACGCGCACATGGTCGAGCATGTGCGCCGCCGCATTATCGGTCAGGATGAAGCCGTACTGGCCGTGAGCCGGGCAGTCAAGACCGCCCGCGTGGGCCTAAAAGACCCCAAGCGCCCCATTGGCTCCTTTTTCTTCCTGGGCCCTACCGGAGTCGGCAAAACGGAGCTGGCCAAGGCACTCACGGAGTTCATGTTTGGCACAGAAGACTCGATGATCGTTTTGGATATGACCGAGTACCAAGAGGAAAATGCAGTCAACCGGCTGATTGGTGCACCGCCCGGCTACGTGGGATATGAAGCGGGTGGCCAACTGACCGACAAAGTAGCCAATATGCCGTATTCGGTTGTGCTCTTCGATGAAGTCGAAAAGGCACACCCTCGTGTTCTGGATGTGCTATTACAGATCATGGAGGAGGGACGCCTGACCGACGGAAAAGGACGCACTGTCAACTTTGGCGAGACGGTCATCATCCTGACAAGCAACATTGGTTCTCAATATGTCGCTGATCCGAGCCTGTCGTCCACCTTTGCTCAGGATGCTGCCGAAGAAGAACTTAGACGTCACTTCCGGCCAGAATTTCTCAACCGATTGGACGACATTATCTTCTTCAATGCGCTCAGCAAGGACGACCTACGTCAGATTCTAGATCTCATGTTGAAGCAAGAAGCGCAACTGGCTGCAGGGCGTGGGCTTAAGATGGAAGTGACCGATGCCGCACGTACTTGGCTGCTGAAGCAAAATGAACATCCAGAATGGGGCGCGCGTCCTTTGCGCCGGATCATTCAAAGGCACATTCGCGATCCTTTAGCAGACTGGTTGCTAGCCGAGAATCCGCCAACTGGGACAACAGTGCGCGTCGAAGCGAAAAGACGGAAATTAGTGTTTGAGAAGGAAAACAATTGAAAGGCCACGTCTTGCTAAGAGACGCCTTTGGGCGAAGGGAGCATTGGACCCCTCATTTGCTCAAAATCTTCCACAGCTTGCTCCATCAATCCGCCCCGTTGTTTCGCGCAGCAGGCCGCCGGGCACTGGCCTAAATCGTGATCGTCGGGGGATATCGTGAATCTGCTTGACCAGGTAACTCGCACCAAAATTCTACTGCCGCGTCGCCGCCCTGACCTGCTCTCACGACAGCGGCTCATTGACCTACTCGTCGAATTCCTAGACTATAAACTGATTATTGTCGCCGCTCCCGCTGGTTACGGCAAGACATCCCTACTTCTGGACATGGCACATCGGCTTGAGCTCCCTACCTGCTGGTACGCACTGGATCTTCTCGACCGAGACCTCCAAAGGTTCATGGCCCATTTCATCGCGGCTATCACTCATCGCTTCCCCAATTTTGGGCAACGATCGTGGGCAACCCTCCAAAATGGAATGGGCACCAGATCTGATTTGGATCGCCTGGTGACCATCATCGTCAATGAAGCATATGACCACGTTCAAGAACACTTTGTACTGGTTCTCGACGACTATCACTTCGTTGACGACATTGAGGAGATTGGTTACTTCATCAATCAATTCGTCCAACAAATGGATGAAAACTGCCATGTGGTCATTGCGTCCCGCACCTTACTCAGCTTACCAGATTTGCCACTGATGGTCGCTCGCTCCCACGTGAGCGGTCTAAGTTTCGACGAGTTGGCGTTTCGAGCCGACGAGATCCAATCGCTGGTGCTACAGAACCACCACATAACACTGCCCGACACGGTTGCCCAGGAGCTAGCGCGCGAGACCGAAGGCTGGATCACCGGCCTGCTACTCTCAACCCAGACGATGTGGCAAGGGATGACCGATCGACTGAGATCGGCTCGCGTGTCAGGTGTCGAGCTCTACGATTACCTCGCCCAACAGGTGCTTGACCAGCAGCCTCCTCCAATTAGAGACTTCCTGTTGCGCACTTCCCCAATAGAGGAATTCGATGCGGCACTGTGTGAGGCAGTCCTGGGCCCGGCCAGTTATCCTGACGGTGAGAATTGGCAAACTCTAATCGAGCAAGTCCTGCAGAACAATCTATTCGTACTTCCCGTGGAGAACGAGGGAACCTGGCTTCGCTACCACCATCTATTCCAGGAATTCCTCCAGGCCAAACTCGCCCAGGAGCGGCCAGCTGAAGAAACTCGAATCCTTAGACGCTTGGCGAGCGTACATACGGAGCGTGGCGAGTGGGAAAAGGCGCACGATTTATACCAACGTTTGGGTGACCTGGAGGCTGTTGCCAAGCTAATTGAGGACAGGGGTTCATCACTAATAAGAGCGGGAAGGCTAAAGACCTTGGCCGCATGGATTAGTGCTCTTCCCCCCGGGATTCTCACTTCGCGCCCCGCTCTTCTATCTCTTCACGGCGTTGTAGTGACGAATTTGGGTGAAGTGGAAAAGGGGTTGTTACTACAGAACAAAGCTGAGAAGCTTTTCCGAGCCGCAGGTAATCAAACCGGTCTAGCACGCGCCCTGGCTGAGCGGGCAGTTGCTCATCGCTTTCTAGGAGATTATCGGGCATCTCTAGCCGATGCTGATGAGGCACTGTCTTTGGCGACCGCGGGAGCCGAGGGACTGCGCGATATACGAGCCGAGGCATTAAGAGCCAGAGGACTTAGTCTCTCAAGAATGGGACAATTACAGGAAGCTATTGAATGGCTGACACAGTCGCTAGCAGTCTACCGCGCGCTAAATGATGCACAGCGTGTGGCAATGCTCCATATGGAGCTGGGAGTGACATATTGTAGCACTGGACGCTATGATCAAGCATTGACACACTACAACCGAGCTCTTGACCACTGGCGCAAGACGGGCAACATTGCCCAACAAGCCAATCTGCTAAATAATCTGGGAGTATTGCATCACCTCAGAGGAGCTTACGAACATGCAGATCTGCTGCTTGAAGAAGCCCTAGCCTGCGCTGAACAGAGTGGCTACGCCCGAGTTAAGGTCGCTGCTCTAGCCAGCATTGGTGACCTCTACGCCGACCTTGATTCCGTAGACGCTGCCTTGGCTGCCTGTCGCCAGGCTTATGCGCTAGCTCAGAGTATTGACGATCGTTTCCTGTTGCTCTACCTGGGCTTAGCTGAGGCTGGCCAATTACGGTCAAAAGGAGAGTTAGTCCAAGCACATGAACTACTTGATTCAGTTAGGCCCTTCGTCCGGGACAGCAGTTCCGGCTTCGAGCAGGGCATGTATCGATTGGAGGCGGGAAGACTGTCTTTGGCTGAGGGTGAGGTATCTGAGGCAATTGTTCATTTGGAGGAAGCAGCCCGTTGCTTCAACTGCAGCGATCAAGTGGTCGAAAAGGCCCAAGGACATCTGTTCCTGGCGCTAGCCTACCATATGGACAAGAACGACGAGGCGACAGCAGATCACCTGCAGCGCGCCCTACAATCAACGTCTGAATTGGAGAACCAACATCCTCTGTTGACTGCAGCCCGGGATGCCAAGAGCCTACTTGAAGCCGTCAGACATCATCCGACGCTCGGTCGTCAAGCATCGCGATTGCTCAGGCACGTAGTGGTATTCGAGAAGAATATTCCAATATTGCGCCGCCGCTTACGGCGGCAGGCCTCAGCTGTTCCCTTCGGTTCCCCTAGACTACACATCAACGCACTGGGGAGGGCCCAAGTGTCCGTAGATGGCAAGCCACTCGCAAATGCTGACTGGCAGGGCCAGGCAGCCCGTGACCTTTTCTTCTACTTGCTGACCAGCACGAACGGATTGACCAAAGAAGTGGTAGGAACCATCATTTGGCCAGATAGCTCACCCGGCCAATTGAAGCTCAAATTCAAGAACGCCGTCTATCGTCTGCGCCAAGCGTTGGGGCAAGAGACAGTGTTGTTCGATGAGGATCGCTATCAGTTCAACCGAACCCTGGACTACGAATATGATGTTGAGACCTTTCTGGAGAAGTTGGCTCAAGCCCAAGCCGCGACCGACCGTGACCAACAAGTAGCTGGCTACGAAGCTGCAATACACATCTACAAAGGCCCCTATCTCCCCGACGTGGAGGGTGAATGGGCATTTTGGGAGCGAGAATACCTGAGGCGGACCCAAATGGAAGCGATAGTAAAAGTCGCTGAACTTCATCTTGAGGCCGGCCGGCATACGATCGCCCTGAATTATTGCCAGCGAGCATTGGCTGAAGATCTTTGTTTGGAGGAAGCACATCGCCTAGCCATGCGCGCACACGCAGCCCTCGGCAATCGTGCGGCCGTTGTGCGCCAGTTCAAACAGTGTCAGCAGTCGCTACTGGAAGAGGTCAATGCCCCCCCATCTTCCCAGACTACGGTACTGTATGAGACACTGATACGCTGAAAGCGCGTCACAGAGATCAATCCACAGAGAAGTCGGCCATTTGGCCGACTTCTCTTGATTATGAGCCCGTTTTGAAGCCCCCTTTTGAGCCTGCGTTGTGCTATACTGAGAGCAAATCAAGACATCAAATAAAGGGGTGGCACATATGAAACACAATGTTCGAAACCTGAGCCTGTACTTGGGAAAACTCGACCGGCGGCACGTCCGGCTGGGACTGGTAGTGCTAACGTTGGCTCTCTTCGTGCTCGGGGCAGGTGCACCGGCAATAGACGGCGGCAACTGAACAGATGATCCTGCTGCCGGCACTCGCCGTCGGGTTGCTGGCAGGTTTGGCGCGGGCGAGACACAGAAGGGGACACTTAAGAGCACCTGACCTACGCTTGGTTTGGCTGGTGCCGATCGCCTTCCTTCCCCAGTGGCTGGCCTTTCACTTGCCAGTGACCCGCCGACTTACAACAGACAATCTGGCGGCGGCAGCGCTAGTGAGCTCCCAGGCCCTTATGCTGATCTTTGCCTGGTCCAATCGAAAGCAACCTGGCTTCTGGGCATTGGGCGCCGGCTTAGCGCTAAACCTGGCAGTCATCGCCTCTAACGGGGGGCTGATGCCCGTCAGCCCAGAAGTTACCACACAGCTTTTGCAGGATATGCCATCGGATGCCTGGCAAGGTGGTGAGCGCGTGGGATGGAACGTCGTGCTACCAGATACTGCCACACGGTTGTGGTGGCTATCGGATCACCTCTTGCTGCCTGCTTGGTTTCCATACCGCAAGGCTCTTAGCGTAGGTGACATTCTCATTGCATTTGGCGCTTTCTGGTTTCTATGGGCATTAGGAGGCCCGGAACGAACATTAGAGGAAAAAAGGAGTTCGGAGTGAGAGTAACACAGCTGTCCGACTTTGGCGCCTTGCACACGTCAAGGGACCTGTCAGTTGGCAAGGAACTAGGTCGTCTACTAACCGCAGCAGTAGTGAGTCGTGAGTTCTGCAACCTACTTCTGGCTGACCCAGCGACGGCCGTAGAAACCGGTTACAACGGTGAAGTGTTTGATCTGGCAGTAGAGGAACAGGAGTTCATCTTCTCTATCCGCGCCGCAACTTTGGCCGACTTCGCCAGGCAGTTGACCAGCAATAGCAATGGCAACGGCCATAACGGCAATGGGCACGGCCACAGGGAGCTATGTGGGCTCGAGTGATGGACGATAGTACGTTGGCATCCCTGGCGCATCAAGTTGCCGAACAAGTGACCGTAGCCCTCGCCGAAATCTCGCTAGCTCGCAAGTCAGCTAGGTCGGAGCGCGAACTTGTGGATGCCATGGAACGAGCAGAGACGGCCTTGCTCCGAGTGAGAGATCCACTGCAGCGTTTGACGACAGAACTGGCCACCATTGCCGAGAAGAAATAGAACCTCAAGCTAAGCGTAGACCTCCCGCCAGTTCCAAGCCCAGCGGGAGGTCTATTCCCTATTCTCATCACCTGCGTGAAGCCTATTCTTCTGGTTCTTCTATTTCTTCCTCGCGCTCAACTCTACCTACCAGCTCAGGCTCGGCCACGACCTCGACTTCCTCTTCCACGACCTCGACTTCCTCTTCGACAATGCGTGGCGCTTCAATGCGTGCAATTACTGACTCCAGATCGGAAAGGACAGTAATTGATGATGGGACTTCCAAATCAGCCACACTGACAAAGTCATTGAATTCAGCCAAGGGAGACAAGTCCACCTCAATTACGGATGGTAAGTCAGCAGGTAAACACTGCACCTCGACCGTATTCAACCCGTGAACAAGAACTCCGCCATGCTCCACAGCCGGTGCCTCACCAGTGAGCACCAACGGAACTTGGGCGGCAATCCTTTCGGTCATCACCACCTGATAGAAGTCTACGTGGAGGACGTTATGGCGAATAATATCGCGCTGAACCTCACGAGCAAGCGTTAAGACCGGCTCTGCGTCGCCAATCTGCAAGGAAATGAGCGTATTGCCACCAGCCTTGGCCAACACCTTGTGCAAGACCTTGCCCTCCACCTGGATTGGCTTAGTCTCAACCTGGCTGCCATAGACAACTGCCGGCACATAGCCTTGCGCACGCAGTTTCTTCACATGCCTGCCGGCGAGGGTGCGGGACTCTGCTTTCAACTCGATCTGTTCCATGATTACGAATCGCTCCTCATCAACCTACAAAATATGTATCTCCCAAAAGGGGCGCTCCCCTATCAGGGAAAAAGCTTGGTGCGGAATTGAAGGTCGTCTTCGCGACACACAAGGCCGGTCGCATGGCCGACCTACGAAATAAAAGAGCGTCGTCTATCCAGCTGACGCCCTGGCAAGTACCCGCCTCGTCATAGCCACCCAATATTCTAGTTGACTTCCCACAATTCGTCAAATCAGTGCCACTATGTAAAACACTATATCGTTATGGTCAACGCAGCAGTCAGTAAATGATGGTGCCAATGTCTCCATCCCCCCCCGAAAGAGCCAAGGCCACCTGACCAGGGGTTTCACCAGAGACGATGTGGACTTGCAGGGGGGGTTGGGCCAAAACGAGATGGTACATGTCGCGTACCTTACTGAACATGCCACCGGTGACATCTGTAGCGTGTGATCCCCCGAGAGTAGCCTCGACTTCCTCCCAGTTTTCCAGAGTGATCTCCTCGTAGCGTGAGGCACCAGGATCAACTAGAGGATCTGCCGTGTACACGCCGTCCACGATGCCAGCCAGGATGATTCTG
>WOR8_10001499_pt1 | contig 23636 bp, 23 predicted proteins | sample DeeMarSeWOR38_10_FD_19890 | JGI IMG/M metagenome (IMG submission 19890) | reverse complement strand
CCATGACCGAGGCAATCGTTGCCGCAGAGTCGGGCAGTCCGCTGCAAATGACAATCAGAATAGTCACCGCGATTAGTGTCATTCCACTGAGCGGCGACCAGTTGGTCCGGCCAATGCACTCGGACATGATCACGCCTGCAACCCATATCCAGAGCGTACCGAGAAGGGCCATCAGAGCCCCGCGGGCCAGACCCATGTTCTCGACGGAGGTAACGGCAATCACGAAAAGCAGCAGAGTGGCCCCGGCGATTCCAATATAGAGCAGGCGAATCGGCATTTCGTCTTTCGAGATGGTTGTCTTCATCTTTGCAGCGCTTTGCATGCTTCGAACGGCACTGACAATCAGCGGCAGCGCCAGGACGATGCCGGTCAGGGCGCCTCCAATGAGCATGCCTATACCCGCCGGCCTGAACAGGGTCACTCGCAGATAGTCGGGCATGCCCATCTCTAACTGCCCGAGAGCCTCAGCCGAGGGCAGCAACTCCCTTAAAGCCAAAAAGGGAGCCAATATCCAATAGCAGACAAAACCTCCAATGACAAAGGAGAAGCCGCCTCTGCCTGAGATAAAACCGACACCAACCGTCATCAGCGAGACGTACCAAATGCCGTTCATGTAGTCCGGCATGCCTATCAGCTCGCCTACGTTCCAGTTCTCAAATGCCGCTATATCCTTTATTTGCGCCATGTACTGGCTGACGAAATGGACCACTCCGCTCAGCGTCAGGCCGGACAGCAGCAATAAGGCTTTGTGGACCCCAGCGCCGGGTGACTTTAGAATTGTCGCCACGGCAACGCCGCCCGGATAGGCGAGCCGCTCGTAGTCGATCATCTGCTTGCGGAGCGGGATGATAAATGCAATGCCGAGGATACCGCCGGCGATGCACGAGAAGACCATCAGAACGGCGCTGAACTCGGTTTGGCCCAGTATGAACAGGGCCGGCACCGTGAACATCATCCCGGCTGAGGCACCATTGACGGCGCTTGCTATGGTCTGGTTGATGTTGTTCTCAACGATGCTGCTGCGCCGCATGATGCCTCGAAGGATTCCAAATCCCAGGATGGCCGCCACCTCCGAGCCCTCGATCGAGAAACCCAGAACCAGGCTGGCATAGCCGATGCTCAGTGCGATGAGAATTCCCAGGCCGTATCCCACGAGAACCGCCGTCAGTGTCAGTTCCGGGTAAGGTCCCCGGCGGATTATCCTTTCTCCGCCATGTTCATTTGTTGCCACTATCGACTCTCCTTGTCAGCACCTGCGGCTGTTCCTGTGAGGATTTAATCGAACGAAATGACTGACGTCACCTCGTAATCGGAGATCTTCTCTCTTCCACCCAGAGCCGCCAGTTCTATCAGAAAAACGATGCCGGCAACCTTTCCTCCTGTCTTCTCCACAAGTTTGCAGGCAGCCGACATGGTACCGCCGGTCGCCAGCAAATCGTCGACCATCAGGACTTTCGCTCGACTCCTGAAGGCGTCACTGTGGACTTCGAGCGTGTCCGTGCCATACTCGAGATCATAGGTGATGCTTTCGGTCTTCCAAGGCAGCTTGCCTTTCTTTCGGATCGGCACAAAGCCGGCCCCGATCTTCTCGGCGACCGCCGAGCCGAATATGAATCCTCTGGCCTCGACGGCGGCGACGTACTCGATGCCAGCATCGTCAAAGCCGGCGGACAAAGCCTTCACCGCCGCCGCAAATGCCCCTGGATCGGCCAGTAGCGGTGTGATATCACGAAACAAAATCCCTTCTTTCGGCCAGTCGGGTACCTCGCGGATGAATCTGCCCAGATCAATTCCCTTGCCTGTCATGTGAGCGCCTTTCTATAGCGGATCGTAAGCTCAGAACATACAAACCCTTTGCGGTACACGCTATACGCTATAGTCGGGCGAAATGCAAGTCTTTATTGATATGTTGTCAGGTATTATTCAGCGTTCATGCACTCGTACAGCTTTGTGAGCGCATCGCGCCGGAGCTGGCGGATCCTCTCTCGCGTGAGCCCCATTTTCTTGCCGATCTCCTTGAGTGACATCGGTGCTTGGCCGGCGAGGCCGTAGTGCGACCTCAGGATATCCGCCTCGCGCGGATCGATTTCGTCGAGCAACCTCAGCGCCTTTGCCTTCTCTTCACTGGCCACCAATGCATCTTCCGGCTTGCCAATGTTTGGGTCCTCCAGGATCGCCTCGAGCATTTGATCTTCATCGACTTCCTCACCGCCGCAAGGCTCGCCGATAGAACCGATGACGTCAACTACACGGTGTATGACTTTCGCCTTGCGCAAAGGCAGCTGCATGGTCTCGGCCATTTCTTCGACGCTTGGGGTTCTGCCGAGCGTGCTTTCCAGCTCGGAGGCAATATGCCGCCACTGGTTTATCAGCGCAACCATGTAAGTCGGAATGTGCACGGGCTGGACATTTTCCAGCAGCGCACGTTTGATGCCCTGTTTGATCCACCATGCCGCATACGTACTGAAGCGAACACCGCGTTCGGGATCGAAGTAATCGACGGCCCGTATGAGGCCCAGGTTGCCCTCCTCAATCAAATCGCCGAGACTCATCCCGCGGTCACCGTATTTCTTGGCGATATTGACGACCAGCCTGAGATTGCTTCGCACCAGTTGTTCCCTGGCCCACTGGTCGTTTTCATGGACGATCAACCTGCCCAATCCCTGTTCCTGCTCCTTTGTGAGCAGGGATGCTTCGTCGATCTCTTTGAGGTATTCTTTTATGGTGACATCGAATGCCATAGCTCACTCCCGCCCGGCCGGCAAACCTATAGGCTCCAGGGCATATCGGATACTAACCTCATCTGGTTTTTTATGGGACAATGGCCTCCATGCTGGAAACAACTCCATCAGAAGTATCGGTTAAATAGCCCATCAGGTTTACCGGGATCATCGTAAAAATTCCCCCTCGCCTGTCGCAGTCTTGCTGCACGATCGCCTATAACATTGACCCGATCATGGACGGAGGCACGATCAGACATCAGATGAGCAGCAAATCAGCGAATCAGTGAATTGGCCGACTGTGCAGAGAATGTCGAATACTGGTTGAGGAATGTCCAATGATGAAGTGACAGTACAGAATACGCAATACGACTTACAAGAAGCGACAAATGAAATTAAAAAGCTTCGGGGAGGATTTTTGTCGCGGCATTGCGGAGGTAGGCGGAGATTTGCCTTTCAGAGTTCATGCTGAGGACTTTTCTGGCGACTTTGTTGCAGTCTTGAAGTCTTACTGATCGGACGACCTGTTTTATCTCCGGGATCATCGGCGACGAAAGCGACAGGGTCCTGACCCCCATGCCCAGCAGCAGCATGACGTACTCGGGCTCGGAGGCCATCTCGCCGCAAATGCTCAGCGGTATCTGCGCCTTGTGTGCATCCTGGGTGACGGTCCGGATGAGCCTGAGCACGGCGGGGTCGGCAGAGGAATACAGCATCGAGACCAGCTCGTTGCCTCTGTCGACGGCCAAAGTATACTGGGTAAGGTCGTTGGTTCCAATGCTGAAGAAATCACAGTCCATGGCAAGAGAGTAAGCCGTCAGGGCTGCCGAGGGAGTTTCGATCATGATGCCTATCGGCACGTCCCTGTTGTAGGGGATCGATTCCTCGTCGAGGTCTTCCATGACATCGCGCAGGATCATCTTAGCCTGCATCAGCTCGTGGAGATTCGTGATCAGCGGAAACATGATTCTAACATCGCCCAGAACCGTAACGCGCAGGATTGCTCGGAGCTGCGTTTTGAACATGGTAAGATTCTGCAGGCAGAATCTGATGGATCGCAGCCCGAGAAACGGGTTCGGCTCGCGCACAAAACGCTTGCTCTGGGTATACTTGTCGGCCCCGAGATCCAGCGTTCTTATGACTATAGGTTTGCCGGCAAGGCCGCAAACAGTCTGAGCATAGGCATCATAATGGTCTTGTTCCGTGGGCTCGGTCTCGGTGTTTAGATATAGAAACTCGGTGCGGTAAAGCCCGATCCCGTCGCCTCCTTTCTGCAAGACAACGTCGACCTCATTTGGGAACTCGATGTTGCCCAACAGAGTGATCTTCGTGCCATCGCGGGTAACGGCGGGCTCCTGTCGCATCGCATCGAGTCTGTGCTCGAGCTTTACGAACTCTCTCGAATACTGCTCGTACTGGCGGAGCGTTTCATCATCCGGATTGACGATGACGATGCCGCGATTGCCGTCGATGATGACGGTGTCGCCGCCGTTGACGCATGCTGTGAAGTCTTCGAGGGCAACGACCGCCGGGATGGCCAGTGAGCGGGCGACTATCGCGGCGTGACTTGTCCGTCCGCCTGCGTCACTGGCGATGCCCTTGACGAATTCGCGATTGAAGCCGGCGGTTTCCGTGGGGCTCAGTTCGCGAGCGACAATCACGACCTCCTCAGTCAGATGCTCGACGGCTTGGCGTTTCTTGCCGAGAAGCTGTTTGAGCAGACGCCTCTCGATATCGTAGATGTCGGCTGCTCGCTCGCTGATGTAGGCGTCTTGTGACTTGCTGAGATGCTGGGCAATTTCGCGAAGAACCGAAGAAACGGCGTATGCAGCCGTGACCAGCTCGGCATGAACCAGGTCCGTCATCTTCTTTCGCATGCTTCTGTCGTGCAGGAAACGCAGGTGCACGGCGAAAATGTCTTTTATCTTGCCCCCCTCGGTCGGGTCCTGCGCCGCTTCCAGCCGAGTCAATTCGCCGATGGCGTCTTTGAAGGCGTTTCTGATGCGTTGAACCTCGGCCACTCGCTGCGAGGGATGAATCGAGCGGCGGGGAATGCGGTAATCCTCGGAGTCTATGATAAGCGACTTGGCAATGGAAATGCCCGGTGAAACGGCTATGCCTTTCTTAATCTCCATGGGGCATTTTTCTCATTCGGTATTCGTCGGCAAAACGCTACTGATTCGGCGTCGGTTCATCGAAATGCTTGTCCTCCACAAGCTCTCGCAGAGCGTCAACCGCAGCACGGGCATCCGGACCTTCGGCCTTTATCTTCAGTTTTGTCCCAAAGGTCGCCGCCAACATGGTGATTTGCATTATACTTTTGCCGTCGACATTGGTTTCGCCGTTGCTGACGGTAATATCACTGTCAAACCGGTTTGCGATATCGACGAATCTCATCGCCGGGCGCATGTGCAGCCCGTCTGAGTTCCTTATCTCAAGCTCCATTTCGCAAACCACGTTTTCCAGTGAATCGCCTGCCTGCATCGCCTTCGATCCGATCCTTCAACTCGTACCTGTAAATCTACATCTCTACCAAGACGGATCTTCATCAGCCTCTGTCAGAAGCTCCCGGATCTGCTCGGAACTGCGGCACATCCTGAGAAACCTGCGGAACTTCTCCTGCTGCAGATGCGTGAAGACAATCTCCATCGCCTGCAAATGCTTGTCGGGATTGTCAACAGGGCTGACCATGAGTATCACCGAATAAACCGGCTGCTTGTCCAGAGCAAAGAAGCCGACGCCGGCACTGCTCTGGCCTATCACGGCAACCACATCGGAAACCACGTCATGCTTGACATGAGGCATCGCAACGCCTTTGCCCATCCCGGTACTCGCCTCGTTTTCCCTTTTTATTATCTCGGCTGTAATCTCCCGGCATTTGTCCTTTCCAAGCCTGCCCGCCTCGTCGAGTGACGATACAAGCTCGGCGATCACCCCGTCACGGTCGCCAGCCCGCAACTCGGGAACTGTCGCCTCAAAACAGACAAAATCTGAAAACTTCATCATACCTGCCCAGCATCTTCCTTGACCGTTTGACCGGTCAAATCAAGAACCGTCGGCCGCAGGCACCCATCTATGTTGATTCCGAACCTTCCGGATAACTGTCCGAGCGCCCTGCCGCATGCTTGTTGTCGCGCTCTTTGCTTTTGACTCTCCTGAGTTGTCGTTCGAGCTTGTGAACGGCCATATCAATGCACCGATAGGCATCCTGGCCCTTCTCGGTGCCGACGAAAATCTTGCTGTGCTCGGCTTTGGCAATTACTTCCACGCTCGCATCGGCACCCTGGTTGCCGTCTATGATCACCTCTATGCGATTGATGCTGTTGTAGTATTTGGGAAGCTTGGCAGTTTTCTCCTCCGCATGCCTTCGGATAGCTTCGGTTATTTCGATATGTTTACCGGTGATTGTAAATAGCAAGATCATTCTCCTTAACTGTTATGTCCGAGGTTTCAGTAAAACCCGTTACTGTCCCTTGTTCTGCGTATCAGTTGTCGGCTCGAGAGACATCATCTGCCTGTTGCCACCCGGTGTTACAACCCCCCCACTGACGATAAATCGTAGGGCTTCCTCTATCGTCATATCCAAATCGATAGTCTGCCTCCTTTGAACAGTTATCACAAAACCCGTAAACGGGGTCGGCGAGGTCGGTATCAAAACAGTGACGAATTCCCTCTTGACGGCGGCCACGACCTTCTCGAGGCCGGAGCCTGTGACAAAGCCGACCGACCAGATCCCCTTTCTAGGATACTCGACCGCCACGACCCGGCGAAACAGCGACTTGTGTTCTTCTTCTGTGAGAAAGAAATCGGTAACCTGCTTCACATAGGGGTATACGCGTCTCAGGAACGGTGTATTCATTATGAACTGCTCGACCATGCGCCAGAGGGTCCTGCCCACCACACTGGCCAGTATCGCCCCCAGTATACAAACGGCGATCAAAGCTAAGAGAAAACCTATTACCGATCCGTTTCCGTCCACCAGTATTTCGGTCAAATCCTCTTTGGAGATACCGTGTTCGCCCTGGGCCCATCTTATCAACAGCACAAGGCCGCGATTGATGTGGATACTGATGTTCTCCCGGATAAAGGCGTAGCCCCAGACGAATATACCTATCGTCACAGTGGTCGGCAACAACACGGCCAATCCACGCACAAAGTAGCTTTTGAAGCGTCCCGCCATTGGCATATCCTTTGCACCACCCCTCTCGTGGCCACCAAATTTCCCATTTTAACTCTGTTGAAGAAACCTATTGAACCATATCCTGATTAAGAAGACCGTAGATTAGCCCATAGACTTATCACAGTCAACAAAAAAGTCTTTCGGCAAATGTGCTCCTATCAGATGTATGACCGCGCCGGGCAGCGAGGCCAGAATCCAGACGAACCGCTGACAAAGCGCCAGCGCCGCGGCGGAGGTCTCGTCGACGCCGGCAAATTTTACGAACAGACCGGCGAGAACGACTTCCATTACCACGGCCCCGCCGATGCTCACCGGAATCGCACCGATTACCCAGACAAGCGTGAAAAATACATAGTAATACTTGATGCTCGCCTGGATTCCCAGATCCTTGCCTATGAACCAGAAGGTTGTGATGACTGCGATCTGGAGCAAGACGGTCAGGGCAAACGCCTCAAGGATAGCCAGGGGGTGGGTTCCATAGAGTACGGCGGCGTTTGAGAGTTTCCTTGCAAGCGTGGTGCCGTGCGTTCGAACAGACTCGAGGAGTGCGCCGAGCAAGGCGCGGCCTCTTCTGAAGAGGATCAGGACTGCAAAGACAGCGGTGAGGGCCAGAATGATAAATAGCAAGACCCATTTCAAGGAGCCACACGTGGCCACAAACGGAATCGCATTGCCTTCTGCGCGGAGAAAAATGGTGTAGAAGAAGGCTGCGATAATGAGTGTGCTGACGAGACCGATAATCCTATCTACGGGGACGCTTAGGGCGGCTTCGAACTTCTTGTCGGTGTGTTTTGTGACGTACCAGAGGCGGACGAGGTCTCCGCCGACCGAGCCTGGCATGACAATATTGTAGAACCAGCCGAGATAATACAGCCTTACTGCGGCCCAGAAGGGGACCAAGATCTGCTGCGTTCGCAGGAGTATCCACCATCGGAGGCCCACTACAATCATGCTGAGCGTGAAGAAGGCAACTGTGGCGGCGAGCACCACGGGATTGATCTGGCCGAAGATTCTCCACCTCCCCTCACTGGATATCCATATCGCGGCGAAGATGACGCCCCCGACCACCACTGCCACCCGCAGAAACAGGAATATACGCTTGCTCTTTTTAGCCTCAGCTTCGGGCATTAAAATTCTCTTCCTTGAAAAACGCGTTTGCGGTGATAATAACCGGTAAGAGTCATCCCGGCAAGATCAGAGCAGCATGAAATAACATATCCTGCCGGAACCTGAGACAGGGCAAATCGTACGGCGGGAACCTCTGTAGCATGCGGCAATATTGCATGGCTTACAAGATCTCACCGGCTACGGCTAAATTGAGTTGGACTCAACAAGTCGGATTGCCGGCAGTAAAGAACAACGACCCTCTCATTCAGTCTCCATTGCCGTAAAGAGCAACAGGAAACCTTGCAGTCGACAATCTATAACAGTAGTGTAAAACATTTCTTTCACATATAGAACGGTCGCGATCGTGCCGGTGTGGTTCATTCTTCCTGTTGACAGGTTTCTTAGTTTCGGAAGACCTCAGCGGACACCGACAGCGCTAGAATTCTGTGATGTGAGAAGAGGAAATTGCAATAAAACCTCAAAAACAAGAACAAGGCCGTTGATGTGTGTCCGTGAATGTGTTAGCGTAGTGCCAAGTTGGTCATGTGCTGGTAGTTTCATTTGCCATTGTAAGCATTCATGCCATAGCTGAATCGTACCACACTTGTTGATGTTCAGGATCTAATTCTATGAAACGGATAATCGAAGATGTGCTTGAGGCCGAGGAAAGGGTCGGCGCAATTATCAAAGAGGCCCGTGACGAAGCTGTTGAAATAAAGCGCGCCATAGAAAATGAGTCTTCTCAGAAGATCAACGACGCCAAACAAAAGGCGCGGGAAATGACGCAGACGGCGGTGGAAGAGGCAAAGAGAGAGGCCGAACGCCTGAGCAAGGAGAAACTCGAGCAGGTTGACCGCCAAAAGGACGCCCTTGTCAAGGATAGAACCGATGCAATAGATGATCTTGTCGAGAAGATCTGCGAGATGATACTAACCACGGAGAAAGGAGGAAAATCTAGTTTCTAATACCTAAATCCTAAACAAGCTTGTCTCGTTCGGCTTCGCACAGGGTGGGCTCTGAGCAGCGCCGAATGGATCCAAATGACCAGGAAATGCAAAATCCGAAACATCTTGAACATTGGTCCAACTGGAGCTGTGGTGTTGTTTAGAATTTAGAATTTAGTGCTTAGAGTTTTTCGCAAGGATAATGGCCGGCCCGTTGTCAAAATATTCATTTCTAAATGCAAAACTGCGTGCGAGGATCAGCAAGATCCTTCCCGACGAGCTGTTCGATGAGCTGGGAGCAGCCCCGTCCATTGACGCAGCTCTTGCTCTTTTGGCCGACACTCCTTTCGGAGCCCTCGAAGAGATATACTCACGGACCGGCGATCTTAAGCTGGCGGAACGCGAGTTGCTCAAGAGTGAAATCGGACTCTACAAGAATATAAGGGAACATATTCATCAAGACTGTGCCGATCTTCTCGACGCACTGCTTTCGGAGTTTGAGATTGAAAATCTCAAGAACGCTATAAGGCTCTATTTCGACAGGAAGATCCGGAAGCGTTCGGTCGAGAGCCAAGTACATTACATACTGTACGACCGCATAATCCACGACATACCGATCGACATCATTGTCAACGCCGAAAACTTCGAAGAGATCGCGGGAGTCTGTTCAGGCACGCCTTACGATCAGATCATCAAGAAGTACAGTAACACCGTCGAATCCGAGGGTTCTCTTTTCCGCATGGAGGTCGGCTTCGACCATTTCTACTATCAGAATCTTCTGGCTTCTATCGCAAAGCTCAATCGCAGAGACCGTGAGACAGCCCTGAGGCTGACGGGCGTGGAAATTGATCTGCAGAACATCAACTGGATCATCCGATTCAAGAATTTTTACGATCTTCCGCTGGAAGCCGTCATGGCGGCCATCGTGCCGGGAGGTTTCAACCTTGATAAGGCCGTCATGGGCGAGCTGTACAGTGCGCAGAACGTAACCAGCGTGCTTCAGGGTTTTGTCAAACGCAAATACCCCGGATTGTCCGCCCTGCTTTCCTCGCAGACTTCCGACAGTACATCGCGGCTGCTGCTTATCCGCAGGATTCTGGAAGAGATCATGAAACAGGAGGTCCAGCGCATCCTCGCCGGGTACCCTTTCACAATAGGAATCATACTTTCATATTTTATCCTGAAACGGAACGAACTGAAGAAGATCAGGACGATACTCAACGCGAAGCATTATGGCATAGACCAGGAACGGATTGAGAGCATGATATGATATTTACTACTGAGATGATCCAGCTTTTTGCAGTGGTGCTCGGCAGGGATTGCGAGCGGGTCACCGAGGCACTGCTGCGCGAAGGCGTGATGCAGTTCATAAATATTTCGGAACTGGAGAGCGACAAGCCCGAAAGTCTCTCGGCAATCAAGCCCCAAGTGTCCCTGGCGGAAATATCAGATCTGAGAAAACAGGTCGAGGGCTTTCTCCGCACAGGCGGTATAACTCCTTCGCCCCCGAATGAAAAAGATTTGAACAACCGCGCCGTTGTCGATGTCAAAAGAGAGAGCATTCGTCTTGACAAGATGGCCCGAGAGCGTGACAGCATGAGGGAGAGACAGAGGACAATCCAGCAGGAGATACTCAAGATCGAGGACATCAAGAGGCAGGTGGAACTCTACGGCATAGGCATCTCCGATGTCACGCTGCCGGCCAAGCATTCCTTTATCTCCATGCAGCTCGGGAAACTCCCCGCTTCGAATGTCAAACTGCTTGAGGATGGACTCAAAGACCTGCCTTCGCTGAATATAGCGATGGGCCGGGAAAATGACATGGCGCATTATCTGCTGATTTCGATGAAACGGGACAGTGAAAGTATCAACAAGATACTCGCAAACGCCGGATGGTCCAGGGTCGAGCTTCCGAGCGAGCTCAAGTCGGTTAAGAAAGACGTTTTCACCGAACTTGCGGCAAAACTCGAGAAGCTGACCGGCGAGCAGAAACAAGTTGAAGAACAGGTCGACGAGCTGATAAGAAAAGAAGAGAAACATCTGTCCGAAGTCTGGGTCAATCTGCGCGTCAACGAACTGTTTCAGAAGATCCAGGCCAATTTCAAGTCATCTTCCCGCACGGTTATCTTCACGGGCTGGCTTCCCTCATCGAAGAAGGACAAATTGACCAGAATGATCAAACAGGCCTGTGAGGACCGCTGCTACCTGGAATGGAATGAGGCGGGCAGCACAGGCATCATCGGTGACGCGATTCCTGTGAGCTTCAACAACCCCAAGACGCTGGCGCCCTTCCAGATGCTCGTCAAGAATTTCGGCATTCCGAAGTACGGCACTATCGATCCCACCCCGTTTGTAATGCCCTTGTACCTGGCCATGTTCGGATTGATGTTCGGCGACGTCGGCCAAGGCCTTGTGCTGGCAATCGCCGGCAGCTTAGGCGTCCATTTCTGGAAGAACGACAAAGCCAAAGAAGGACTGCGTAATCTTGCATGGCTAATAATATGGTGTGGCGGCTCGTCGGTGCTTTTCGGCGTGCTCTTCGGCTCCTATTTCGGAAAGTCTCTATTCCGTCCGCTGTGGTTCGACTACCATGGAATAATAGCCGGCCACAGCATGTACAAGTCCGCAGTGAACGATATCTTTGATGTATTGGCAATAACGATATATTTCGGCATCTCCGTCATCTTCCTTGGCCTGCTCTTCAACTGGATAAACATAATCAGAGAGAAGAAGTGGGCTGAGCTAATATTTGACAAGGGCGGCATTCTCGGCGGATGGATTTACGCCGGAGGCATCTATGCTGTCTCGTATATGATTTCGCACGATTTCAAAGAACTGCCTCCGGGAGCCGCACTGTTCTTTCTGGTGGGGCTGCCCGCGCTTTTGCTCTTGATTAAGGAACCCTATCACTTTTTCAAACACGAAGCGTCGGCCGAAAGGTCCAATCTTCTTTTCGCACTCATCAATTTCCTGATGGAATGGTTCGTCGAGCTTCTCGAGATTTTCAGCGGCTACCTTTCCAACACTCTTTCCTTTATGCGAGTGGCCGGACTCGGTATTGCCCATGTCTGTCTGATGATCTCTTTCTTCACTATTGCGGGCATGACTTCAGGCATCGCCTCTGTCGCCATTCTGATACTCGGAAACATGCTAGTGATCTGTCTCGAAGGACTTTCGGCGGGAATACAGGCCTTGAGGCTCAACTATTATGAATTCTTTACGAAGTTCTTTCACGGAACCGGTCAACTGTACACACCAATTTCGCTAAATAGCACAGACAAGTAAGAAAGGAAAACTACGCCATGAATGAAGCTGAAATCAACCTTAAATCGCGCATAACCCAGAGCATTGTTGTGCTTTTTACAGTGATGGCGATTGTCGCGACAGTGTTTTGCACAACAGCGTTCTCCGCAGCAGCGCCTGAAGAGACGTCGCATGGTCAAGCAACCGCAGAATCGGACATGACCTCGACAAAAGCCGGTGTCATGAAATTCGCCCTCATTGCAGCGGCGGTTGCCTTTGGCCTTGGCGCAATCGGCGCCGGCATAGCAATTTCCCATGTTGGCGCCGCGGCTATGGGTGCGGTAGCCGAGAAACCGGAGATTGCAAGCCAGGCACTGATCTTCATTGCGCTTGCCGAAGGGCTTGTAGTGTTCGGTTTCATCACGGCTATATTGATTCTCAACAAGGCATAAGCGCACGATGAAGTACTCTATCATAGGCGACGAAGATGCAGTCCTTGGTTTCGGGATGGTTGGGGTCTCGGGGAAAATCGCGACAAATGCCGATGAGGCAAGACGTGCCTTTCAGGCGATACTCGAGGATAAGGAGACCTGCATTGTTATTATCACCGAACGTGTGGCAGACATGATACGTTCGATAGTGGACAAGTATCTTTTTACTGAGAGCTTTCCGTTGATTGTGGAGATTCCCGACCGAGGCGGCTCGAAAGCAGGCAGGCCCGGAATCAGAGAATTGGTCAATGCCGCGATCGGACTGAAACTGTGACATCGGCACAAGAGCCGGTTTGACGAAAGTGTGAGTATCTATGGAATCGATCGAAAGTGAAAAAGCCGCGTTGATTTCGGGCATCGAAAAGGATGCCCACGCCGAAAGGGAAAAGATAATAAGCGAGGCTCAGACTAAGGCGGCTGAGAAAAGGAAGTACACGGAGAAGAAAATAGAATCTCTGTTGGACGAAGCGCAGGCAAAAGCGCAGGAACAGGCCGAAGCTGCAAAGAAGAAGATTACTTCGGCCGCAGAGCGAGAGGTAAGGCGTCGTTCAATGCGTATCCGGGACGAAGTTATCCAGGAGATAATGGAGCGGGTGGAGAAGAAGCTCGGTTCAATTGCGGGCGACGAAGACTACCGGTCCGTTCTGATAGGCTGGTTGACGGAGGCCGCCATTGGCCTGAACGCCGAATCCGCCCGAGTCAATGCCTCGCCACCAGAGTTGAAGCTAATCGACGATCGCGTGCTTTCAGAGGTCAGCCGGCGCGTCCGCAGGCAGACTAGCAGACAAATCGAATTGATGTTGTCCGACGCAGAGCCTTTGAAATCCCAGGGAGTCGTCCTGACCGCCGCCGACGGGCGCACCGCATTCAACAATCAGGTCAGGACGCGGATGCTGCGAAACAAGCGTGAAATTCAAATGTTGATCTATAACACCTTATTTACTGACGAGCAAAAACAATGCAGTGCTCCCGATTGAGAATTCCCGTTCTTGCGCGGGTAAGTGGCTTTACAATAGCTGGCTATGGCTCTGCTCGCGGGAATTTTCTACCCTGAAGGGTATAACTATGAGTGACAGGATAATAGGACAGGTTAAACGAGTCAACGGCCCTGTGATAGAGGTGATGGGGATAACCGATGCCGAGATGTTCGAGCTGGTCCGAGTGGGCAACGAGAATCTTATCGGTGAGCTCATAAAGCTCCAAACCGACAGTGCAATCGTTCAGGTCTACGAAGACACGACGGGAATCGCCCCTTACGACCCCGTTTATGGCGCCGGTATGCAGCTCTCTGTCGAGCTTGGTCCCGGAATGATAGGCACCATCTACGACGGCATCCAGAGACCGCTCGAAGCAATCCGGCACATGTCGGATATCTATATCAGCCGGGGGATTACCGTTCCGTCATTGCTCAGAGAGAAGAAATGGCATTTTGTCCCTTCGGTGAAAGAGGGCGACCGCATCTCGGGCGGCGCGGTCATCGGCACCGTTCAGGAGACCCAGAACCTCCTTCACAAGATTCTCGTTTCGCCAAACGATAAAGGCATCATCAGTTCGATCGTGCCCGAGGGCGATTACACCGTAGAAGATGTGATTGCGGTGCTCGGCACCGACGAGTCGCAGACAAAGGATCTCTTTCTCATGCACCGCTGGCCCATCCGAGTTCAAAGACCGACGCGCAGTCGTCTTCCGTTGGATATTCCACTCATTACCGGCCAGCGGGTGATCGACACACTCTTTCCCGTCGCAAAGGGAGGGACCGTCTCGATTCCCGGCGGTTTCGGAACCGGAAAGACTATGACACAGCAGGCCGTGGCGAAATGGTGTGACGCTGATCTGATTGTCTATATCGGTTGTGGCGAGCGGGGCAACGAGATCACAGACGTGCTCACAGAGTTTCCGGAGTTGATCGATCCGAGAAGCGGCCGATCTCTCATGGAGCGAACCATCCTGATCGCCAATACCTCGAACATGCCGGTCTCGGCCAGAGAAGCGAGCATCTACACTGGAATCACGATGGCAGAGTACTTCAGGGACCAGGGCTACCACGTCGCCGTCATGGCGGACTCGACGTCGCGCTGGGCCGAGGCGCTGCGCGAGCTTTCCGGGCGCATGGAAGAGATGCCCGCCGAGGAGGGATTTCCCGCCTACCTGCCGACAAAGATTGCTGAATTTTATGAACGGGCCGGCTCGATGGAGACACTGAGCGGCGAGGATGGCTCCGTTTCCATTATCGGCGCCGTATCTCCCCCTGGGGGTGACTTTTCCGAGCCCGTCACTCAACATACCAAGCGCTTCATCCGGTGCTTCTGGGCCCTCGACCGGAACCTTGCCAACGCCCGGCATTATCCGGCCATCTCGTGGCTCGACAGCTACAGCGAATATCTCAGCGATATGGTCTCCTGGTGGCAGCAGCAAATCAGCTCCGAATGGCTTGCCGACCGGACTGAGATTATGGAGCTGCTCCACAAGGAGGTGCGGCTTCAGCAGGTGGTCAAGCTCGTCGGCCCCGATGCATTACCCGATACGCAGCGATTCGTCCTGGAAGTCTGTACGTTGTTCAAGAACGCATTCCTGCAGCAGAATGCCTACGACAAGATCGACACGTTCTCCACTATTGAAAAGCAGGCAAAAATGCTCCACATCATTGTTACCTATTACAAGCGGGGCGCCGAGGCGATAAAGAACGGCGCAATACTCGCCAAATTGAAGAAGATGAAAGTCTATCAGGACATCGTGAAAATGAAATTCTCCATACCCAACGAAGATCTCTCAGGCCTCGACAAAATCGAAGCCCGCCTGGAGCGTTCCATGGACCAGATGGAGGCCTTATATGCCTGAAACAGAAAACAGACGGCTCCTGTCCGGACGTGAGTACATCGGTGTCGACAAGATCGACGGTCCCCTGATTTTTGTCAGCAAGACACATCCGGTGGGATACAGAGAGCTAATCGAGTGCGTCGACAAGCAGGGCAATGTCCGGCTGGGAATTGTATTGGAATCATCGACCGATGTCGTTGTCGTGCAGGTGTTCGAAGGGACCGCAGGTCTTACCTTGCCGAGTACACGAATACGGTTTTCCGGAGAACCTCTTACTATTTCCGTATCAAAGGAAATGATGGGGCGCGTGTTCAACGGTCTGGGACACCCCATCGACGGAGGCCCGCCACAGCGAAGCGACCTCGAGCTGGACGTCAACGGCATGGCAATCAATCCCACCGCCCGGCAGTACCCTCGTGACTTCATACAGACCGGCATCTCTGTTATCGACGGGATGAACACCCTTATCCGCGGCCAGAAGCTTCCGATCTTTTCTGGTAATGGTCTGCCCCACAATGAGCTTGCGGCCCAGATCGCACGACAGGCAAAGATACGTGGAACCGATACGGAGTTCGCCGTCGTCTTTGCTGCGATGGGAGTCAAACATGACGTGGCGAGGTTTTTCACCCGCTCCTTCGAGGAAAGCGGTGTGCTTGAAAATGTAGCGCTCTTTCTGTCTCTCGCAGACGATCCGTCGATCGAACGCCTGATCACGCCTCGAACCGCCCTGACCCTTGCAGAGCACCTGGCGTTCAACGAGGGTATGCACGTGCTGGTCATAATGACCGACATGACCAACTACTGCGAGTCGCTGCGTGAAATATCCACCATCCGCGGCGAAATACCGTCGAGAAAAGGATACCCCGGGTATCTCTATTCAGACCTCGCCGAGTTGTATGAACGCTCGGGGATGATCAAAGGACATCCGGGTTCGATTACATCACTGCCGATCCTGACGATGCCGAACGACGATATATCGCATCCGGTGCCTGACCTTTCGGGATATATCACCGAAGGCCAGATCGTGTTCGAACGAGAGATGGACGGGCGAGGGATTTACCCGCCGGTCGCGGGGCTGCCGTCGCTTTCGCGTCTGATGAAGGACGGCATCGGCGAAGGCATGACCAGAGAGGACCATCCGCATCTTGCAAGCCAGCTCTTCGCCGCATACAGCTACGTAAAGGACGTGCGCAACCTCGCATCCGTGATCGGCGAGGAAGAGCTGACCCCTCTGGATCACAACTATCTCGAGTTCGGCAGGGATTTCGAGCAGAAGTTTGTCTCCCAGCGACAAGACGAGGACAGAAGCATCGAGCAGACTCTGGATCTCGGATGGGAAGTTATGAGGAGCCTGCCCGTTGAGGAACTGCACAGGATCACCGAAGAGGAAATTGAGAAGTACTACGGAAATTAGCAGGCACAGACGATGGCGCAGCTTAATTACGCACCGACGAAAACGAATCTACTCAAGCTCAGGAGTGACCTGAAGTTTGCGCAGCAGGGATACGAACTGCTGGATCAGAAGAGAAATATTCTGATCATCGAACTTCTGGCACTGGTGGATCAGACGGTGGATTTTCAGAGCCGCGTAGACAATGCACTGGCAAAGGCGTACAAAGCTCTGGAAGAGACGGTTTTCGACATGGGAAAACTCAAAGTGCAATATCTGACAGGAGCTGTGAATATTACCACGGATATTACGGTTCGTTCCCGGAGGGTGATGGGTGTCGCCCTGCCTGTCATCGAGACTGAGTTCGAAGAGCACTCCCCCCACTACAGCCCGATGGGAACCAGTTTCTGGATTGACAGTTCGTTGCACTTTTTCAAGGAAGTGCTAAAATTGCTCGGCAAGCTCTCCGAGTTGAAGATATCCGTATTGAGGCTTGCCAACGAAGTTAAGAAGACGATCAGAAAGGTCAACGCCCTCGAAAAAATCGCCATCCCCGACCTGAAGGATACGGTTCATTATATCCAAGGCAGGCTCGAGGAGAACGAACGCGACATGTTCGTTCTGATGAAATTGGTCAAGGGCAACCTCGAGAAGAAAAGGCACCGAAGCCAGGGAGGCAGCAGTGAGTAATCCTATAGGAAAAATTATGGTCTATATTGACGGCACTGAGCAATCAATTACCGCTGCCCAGTATGCAATATGTCTTGCGTCGGCTTCTAATGCTCAACTCATTGCTCACTATGTCGTCAACACCAGGGCGATGGAAGACCTTTTGAGAGCAAGAATATTCCTCAAAGACGAGCAGGTCGAATATGAACATGACATGCAAGCCGATGCCGAGCGATATCTCAACCACGTTAATGAGCTTGCCGTACAAAAAGGAGTCACTATTGAGAAGAGGCAAAGCAAGGGAAGTGTACACAAGGAGATCGTCAAGGCCGTCGCCGAAGACGATGTCGATCTTCTAGTTATCGGTGAGCTGTCCCGGATCAGGAGCAGAAGGGACGAGTTCTATGACGAAGCCGAAAGGGCAATGCGCAACGTAGGCTGTTCGGTTTTGATTGTAAAAGATGAAGACAGAGTATGGGAGATGTATCAATCACTCAAATGAACTATAGTGCTCACGATTGAAATTTAGGGTTTTTGCGCGGTTAAGTAGCTGTACAATTACAGTTTGTGATCTTACTCGCGGGAATCTACTACCCTGAAGGGTATATGAGTGCTTAGTGTTGAGTTTTGAGTTGACAAGATGATCAGTTCAAAACTCAACACTCAAAACTCAAAACCAAAAACTAAAAAGTACGGAGTAAGTTATGGCGTTAATTGACATGGTGACCGAAGAAATCGTAAAGATACCTCTGGAGTCGAAAGACAAACCCGACGTTCTGCGCGAGCTTGTACAGATACTGAAAGACGCTGGTGAAATTGACGATTTCGATACGGTGCTACAAGCTGTGCAGGATCGTGAAGATAAGGGAAGTACCGGGCTGGAGAAAAGCATCGCGGTTCCTCATGCCAAGACGCCGGCCGTCTCCAGCCTGAAACTTGCCATCGGCATATCCCCCGAGGGCATAGACTTCGAAGCACTTGACAAGCAACCCTCAAAGCTCTTTTTCCTATTGGTGGCGGCACCTGACCAATCCGGTCCGCATGTGGAGGCCCTTGCGGAAATAGCAAAGCTGTCCCGCTCGAATGCCTTCTGCCGGGCCTTGGTCAACGCGGAGGGCGCCGCCGAAGTGGTTGAACTGCTCAAGGGCGAGTAACGACAAAGAGTTGGCATGGGCAACCGTGACGCAAAGATTCAGCGGGTGAGAGCGGCACTCGAGCACCGCGAGGGGGACAGAGTTCCCGTGGGCGAGTTCTTCTGGACTAACTTCTTGCGCAGGGTGCGAACCGAGCTGGATGTCGGCGCCGACTTCGATCCATATCGCCACTGGGATCTGGATATGATCGTTATCACGCCGAACATGGATCCTCACATCACCGGCATCGAAGTACTCGAAGACAACCAGCAGCGCAAGGTCGTTAGGACGGGATTCGGCGCCACCATCGAGCGCCGCCGGACGTGTCCGATGCCCAATTACCTGGACTTCGAGATCAAGAGCTACGAGCAGATGGAGGCCCTGGAGTTTGACGAGGCCGACGACGAGCGGCGGTATTTCGCGGCGATAGACGATCAGATTAACTCGGTGGGCGATGAGTTGAATCTCGGATTAGCCTCCTTTGTCGACCGCGTGAGTGCCTACGCCGACGATTTCTGCCTGTTCGGCAGCGTCTGCGAACCTCACGAGATGATCTGGCGCATAATGGGCACTGAGAACGTCCTGATCAAGCTGGCCGAGGAGCCCGCGCGAATGGCCCGCTTCGTCGAGCGGCTGGGCGATTTCCTCCTCGGCATTGTCGCCGGCCAGATCGCCGCAGCCAGGGGACGGCTCTGCGGCATCTACATCTGGGGCGATATTGCGTATGACCATGGGATGTTCTTTTCACCTCAGTATTGGCGCGACGTTTACAAACCGCAGCTCAAGCGGATATGCGACGCCGTTAACGAGGCGGGGCTAAAGACCATCTATCACGGCTGCGGCGATGCCTCGCAGGTGTTCGATGATATGATAGAAGCCGGCGTCGATGCGTACAATCCACTGGAAGCCAAGGCAGGTCTCGATGTGGTCGAGCTAAAGCGGCGATATGGCTCTCGCTGGGCCTTCAACGGCAACCTCGACGTTCGCGTTCTGGCGACGAATGACCGAGAGAAGGTCCGCCGGGAGGTTCTAAGAAAACTCAACGCCGCCAAAGGCGGTGGGTTCATCCTCCAATCGGACCATTCGATCCCGAGCAATGTCGATCCGCAGACGTACGACTACGTTATCGAGCTTGCGCGTCAGTACGGAAAGTATCCGCTGGAACTGGGCGAGTTCGACCAGGATGTAAACTGAGAGACCGGGGGCACTGCAATGAAACGTTATGGCATGGCGGTCAAGATCAAACCGGAGAATCTCGACGAATACAAACGGCTACACGCCGATGTCTGGCCCGATGTCCTCAAGATGATTGGCGAGTGCAACATCAGGAACTACTCGATCTATCACAAAGACGGCATGATGTTCAGCTACTTCGAATATGTAGGCGAGGACTTCGACGCCGACATGGCGAAGATGGCCGCCGATCCGACGACTCAGAAATGGTGGGATGTGTGCAAGCCCCTGCTGGATCCGCTCGAAACCCGCGGCGCGGAAGAATTCTGGGCGAACATGGAAGAAGTGTTCCACTGTCCGTGACACAAGCCGGCGGGCCCGGTCAACCGGCGTATGCGCCGCGATAGATATCCTTGATTTGCTCGGCCGTCGCTATGATCGGACTGTTGGCTGTGCTGGTCGCCGCCGCTGCATCGGTTGTCATCTTCTCGATATCTTTCTCGTAGGAAACCTCATCGATACCGAAGGACTTCGGTGAAGGAATCTCGAGTTGGCGATTGAGTCCGAGCAGTTGCTCGATCAGCATTTGACAGCACTGCTCATCGGGCGTGGAACTTTCGACCAGCTTCATCGACCGAGCGATCTCGGCATATCGCGCGGGCGCTCCGTCAACGGAGAACCTGGTGACAGCGGGCAGCAGCATCGCATTGCTCAAACCGTGCGGGACGTGAAAGCACGCCCCGAGCGGCTCACTCATACTGTGCACAAGTCCCACCGAGGCATTTGAGAAGGCAATTCCCGCCTGAAAGGAACCAAGCAGCAAGTTCTGTCGCGCCTCCTGGTCGCAGCCGTTGCGCCAGGCGTCTCTCAAGGAGTTCCAGATAAGTCTGACGGCATTCAGTGCGATCGGATCGCTGAAGTCATTGGCCTGCTTCGAGACGTAGGCTTCGATCGCATGAGTCAACGCGTCGAGGCCCGTCGCGGCAGTCAGGGGCTTGGGCATGCTCATCGTCAGTCTGTAGTCGAGGATGGCAACGCTCGGCAGGTAGGCATAACTGCGCCCCGACATCTTGAGCTTGGTCTCGGAGTCGGCAATTACGACTACCTTCGTTGCCTCCGAGCCGGTTCCGGAGGTTGTCGCTAGTGCAATTACTCCCACGCCCTGTTCGGGGACGGTGTCCGTTCCCATGAATTGCCTGACGGTTCCGTCGTTGATTGCCAGCACGGAAATGGCCTTGGCCGTATCGATGGGGCTGCCTCCGCCGAGGGCAACAATGCCGTCGCAGTTTTCGGCCCTGAACTGCTCGGCGCCGCGCTCGACCATCTCTGTGTCCGGCTCGGCGGTCACGCCGGCATAGACAGACACCTCCAGACCGGCCGCGTTCAGCACATGCACGATTTCGTCGACGCGGCCCGCCTGTTCGTGGAAGGGGTCGGAAACCACCAGCATGCGCGTGAACCCGAGCCGGCGGGCCTCCTTTCCTGCCTTAGTGCGGGTATCGGCTCCAACGATTACCCGCGGAGTAATGTCCAGCTCGTAGACCATCACACGTTCCGGGGATCAGGATGTACCCACGGCTGACGGTAGGGCCGGCGCAACAGGCGGTTAGCTTCTGCGTCGTCGACGACCTGGCCCTTTTGCGGATCCCACTGCAGCGTGCGGCCCAGATCGCAGGCGATGTTGGCCAGGATGCAGGAGGTTGCGGTGATGTAGCCCTCTTCGATATCGGATACGGGTCTGCCGCGAGAATCGACCGCGGCCAGGAAGTTCTTCCAGTGCTGACGCACAGCCGACGCCACGTGACGTTCCAGGTCCTTTTCCGTCTCGTCTTCGGGATACTTGTCGTACTCGTAGAGAGCCTTGCCACTGATCCGTTCACCCTTGCCGCGAGGGATAAATTCGTACTTGTGGACATCGGCCTTGAGCGTCCCTTTGTCGCCGTAGATAAAACCGGCCCACGGATAATCCGGATCGGGAGCGTCGCCCCACGTGCGGTGCGTCCAGACTACGGGCAGTTGGTCGAAATCAAATGTCGCCGTCTGGGTGTCTGTGATGTTGGCCCTGCTCTCGGTATCCACCAGTATGCCGCCCGAGGAGCTGACGTGCGTGGGCCAGCCCAAATCGAGCAGCCAGCGCACCATATCTAGCATGTGAACGCACATATCGCCGACGATGCCGTTGCCGTACTCCATGAAGGCCCGCCAGCGACGCGGGTGCACCAGAGAATTGTAGGGCCGCATCGGAGCAGGTCCCGTCCACATGTCGTAATCGAAATGTGACGGCGGCGCCTCATCTGGTGGATTCTGCCGGGCGCGCATGTGGTAATAACAGCAGATCTCCGCATGGGCTATCTTGCCGAGCTTGCCGGTCTTGATGATCTTCTCGCGAGCCTCGACCAGGTGCGGTGTGCTTCGCCGCTGCATATTTACCTGCACGACTCGTTTGTATTTTCGAGCCGCCGCGAGCATGGACTGGCCCTCCACGACATCGACGCTGATGGGCTTCTCGACGTAGACATCGGCCCCGGCTTTGACCGCGGCTATCATCGCCAGCGCGTGCCAGTGGTCCGGTGTGGCGACGTGCACGATGTCGAGTCTTTCCCGTTTCAGCATCTCACGGTAGTCGCCATAAGTGCTGGGTCTTTTCTTAGACACCTGACGCTCGGCCACCATCTCGGCGGCCTCGGCTAGCATCTTGCTGTCGACGTCACACAAGGCGACGACCTCGACCGGCTCGATCTGAAGCAGACGCAAATGGGCGCTCTTGCCGTACCACCCGCAGCCGATCAGGCCGACGCGCCTGCGTTTCTGGTTGGCCGACTCTGCAATGTAATTGCCAAAGTTTGAGAGTGCCATCCCGGCGACGCCGGCTTTGATAAAATCACGACGATCCATAATATTCCTCCAGAAAGAGTCCAAGAACAATTCCAAAATCACGCTGAATTATAGCTACCCGGAAAACCGTCCGCAAGTGCCTACTCGCGAACATCGAGCTTCTCGACACCGTTGAGAACCAGCGGTTCTGCGGAACCGTCTGAACGCCTGAACTTGAAGTCCTCCAGCGTGAGCTGATCGATATCGTCACAGACCAACACTGGGCGCAGGTCATCTTTCTCACATCGCAGCCGGACATTGTCCAGTTGGAGTTTGCCCACATTTCGAGCGTAGAAGCCCCAGGCCGGCAGGGGCCTTGCATCCACGCCGGGTGACTTCACCTCGATGCGTGCCTGTTCCGACGTACCTCCGCCTGTGTACTCGATTGTCACATCTCGAAAGACGACATTCTCAAACGGTGTCTGCGCCCAGCTTTCGACCGACGAGGCGGCCCGGTACACGCCGGTGACTGTTGCTCGATTGACGAGGATTCTGCCGGCGGTGTTGCCCGGCTTTAGCGAAAAGTGAAAAGGCGTGCAGACGTTGTGCATGGTGACGTCAGAGATGAGCACATCGTCAAGTCTGCCCTCCGTAGCGTCCCAGGCGCCGGGTTGCAGATTGATTCCGGCGAGCATGTTGTTGCGTTTCGACGAGCGGTGAGGATGCAGGCCGGGACCGTAGAACAAACAGTCGTTGATGATCAGATGCGTGGCCGGGCCGATAAGCCGGATTCCGTTGCACGAGGAATTCACAATGCAATTGGAAATCAGGGTGTTCTGCCAATAGCGGCCCGCGATCGAGTCATCGCCCGTGAAGAACCGGCAGCCGACAATGCTCACGTCGCGGCAGGGCCGGCCGGGACCACCGCGAAAATGCACACCGTCCCAGCCACCTG
>WOR8_10001498_pt1 | contig 23636 bp, 18 predicted proteins | sample DeeMarSeWOR38_10_FD_19890 | JGI IMG/M metagenome (IMG submission 19890) | reverse complement strand
CTTTTAATCCATCAACAACAATAGAATTCAGTATCCCTGAACCAGGAAATGTAAAGCTGATAGTATATAATTCTATTGGGGAGAAGGTGCTAACCTTAATTAATGAATACAGGGATGCGGGACAATATAAAGCGGACTTTAACTTAACTGAACTTGGAACAGGCATATATTACTACACACTGCTCTCTAACAGATATAAAGAAACTAAAAAGATGATTGTGCTTAAATAAGAATGGAATCCCAAATTACTTTTTGTAAATGCGTTATAAGCAAATCATATTAAATTAAATACCAAGAGAAAATATGAACACATATTTTAACCGTATTCTAACCGGACTTATAATTCTTTTAAACATATCTCTATATGCTCAACCCGGTGGAATTACATTATTATGGGAGAAATCTGTTCACGTAAGCGCGATGGGGTTTACACCAGATGGCAACCGTTTAATAACTGGTGGCAGAAACACTGAAATTAATTGTTATCCCTACACCTGCGGGCAATTAAAAATCTGGGATGTTGCAGATTCATCATTACTGTTTTCGTTGGGAAACTTTAATATGGGTCTGCCAAACGATATTGATTTATCTAACGACGGACAAAGGTTTATTTCCGGCAATGGAAGTATTTATTGTTCAGCTTTTTCTGGATGTTCAAGTGACAGACCCGGTCAGTTTGAGTTTAGCATTAATGGATCACAAATTTATTCAAACACGAATCCTGATGGAATAATTTATTCAGTTGCTTTTTCTCCTGATAACAGCATTATTGTCGCAGGAACAGGCTACAACAATTCGGGCCATATAAATATATACGATGATCAATATAACTTGCTTAGAACATTAGCTGGTCATTCAGCCAATACTACGTCTCTCGTTTTCACACCTGACGGTCAGCACCTTATTTCAGGTGGATCGGATGGAAACATAAAGTTCTGGAATTACAATACCGGAACCCTGGTGAGAACATTACAACACGGCACCTATCTTAACGGCGGCACTGATGTAAGACTTTCAATTTCTGCGGATGGCGAATTTCTTGCAAGTACCGGAGAGGGCAACAATATTTCCGTAAAGATATGGAAAGTCGAAGACGGCTCGCTTATCCATACATTCACAATAGAGGATGAATATGGTGGTTTCAGTTTGGTTGAATTTTCACCGAACGGTTTATATCTGCTAAATGGATTGGCACTATATGGCCCAAGTGGACTAGGCTGGTACAGTGTGTTAAAGTTTTATGAGGTTGATACGGGTAATTTAGTAAGGGAATATATTGATTCACTGGGAAGTCCTGTGAGTGGTGGAGTGAGAGCTATTGGTTTATCACCAACAGGAAACAACTTTTTTGCATACAGCACAGGATATCAGAGCACAGCAAGACTACGTTTAGCAATTACTGATCTTAATCTGGTAAGCACTATACCCGTTGAACTCATTTCATTCACAGCTTCCGCTAGTGAAAATGATGTTACACTAAAATGGGTAACAGCAACTGAGATAAATAACTCCGGATTTGAAATTGAAAGAAAAAACACACCCCCAAATTCTCTCACGGGAGAGGAACGGAAAGGGTGGATTAATATTGGTTTTGTTGATGGACACGGCACAACAACTGAGGAAAACAACTATTTATTTGTTGATGAAAATCTTAAAGCAGGAAATTATCGATACAGACTAAAACAAATTGACTATGATGGCAGTTATGAATTTTCAGATATAATTAAAGTTGAAATACTAACACCAATAGAATTTTCACTTCTACAAAATTATCCAAACCCTTTTAATCCAAGTACTACTATTAAGTATTCACTGCAGGAGAGAAGTTTTGTAAATCTAAAAATATACAATCTGCTTGGTGAAGAAATTGCAACACTCGTTGACACAGAACAGATAATTGGGAACTATGAAATTGAATTTGATGCAAGCACACAATCGAGTGGCATTTACTTATATAGAATTCAAGCGGGAGATTTTATTAAAACGAAGAAAATGATTTTACTAAGATAAATTCAAACAATATAGTTCATTTTCCATATCCCCGGCTTAATAGAATAAGTAAGAGTTTTTAATTAAATCCTTAACTCTGTTAAGTGTTTACATCACTTATTATAAATTGACATTCATATAGATATTGAATAGTTTACTTTGGCTATTGGGCAAAGTAATTTATTCTTATCATAGGTTCTTCACTTTACCCCATTTAATCTTACCTTTACCGGACAACTATCGGTCAGGTTATTAACAAATTTATTTTTAATTACTAAGGAGTTTGCTATGCCTGACAAAAAGATTGTCAAAGAGTTTGGGGAAAGTTTACGTGGGGAAATTATATTACCTGGAGATCCGGGATATGATAATGCCAGAAAAGTCTATAATGGCATGATCGATAAAAAGCCGGCAATAATTGCAAAGTGCTTTGATGTTACTGATGTAGTTACTGCTGTTAATTTCGGTCGCGATAATAACATGCTTATATCTGTAAGGGGTGGTGGACACAATGCAGGCGGATTAGGCATTTGTGATGATGGATTAGTTATTGATCTTTCAAATATTAGATTCACTCATATCGATACTAAAACAAAAACCATACGTGTTGGTGGTGGATGCCAGTGGGGAGATGTTGATCATGCTGGTTATGCTTTCGGACTCTCCGTACCAGCGGGAATTATCTCGACTACCGGTGTCGGAGGACTTGCTCTCGGTGGAGGTGTTGGGTACCTAAGTCGTAAATATGGTTTAACTATCGATAGTATTCTTGAAGTTGAAATGGTATTAGCTGATGGTTCGATTGTTAAAGCAAATTCTAAAGAAAACGAAGATCTTTTCTGGGCTATTCGTGGTGGCGGCGGAAATTTCGGAATTGTCACATCATTTTTATTCCGTGGACATCCTGTTCATACTAACTTTGCCGGACCAACACTTTGGCATATTGATAAGACAGAGCAAATTTTAAAATGGTATAGAGATTTTATAGTAAATGCTCAGGAAGATCTGTATGGATTTTTTGCGACACTAACTGTTCCAGGTCCTCCTTTTCCTGAAGAGCTGCATGGCAAGAAAATGTGCGGGGTTGTTTGGAATTATTTAGGTCCACATGAAAAAGCAGATGAAGTATTTAAGCCGGTATATGCTCTCAAACCTGATTTTGAACACGTGGGCCCAATGCCGCATCATGTTTTAAATAGTATGTTCGATGTTTTCTATCCTACGGGATTGCAATGGTATTGGAGAGCAGATTTTATAAAAGAAATTCCCGATGATGCAGTTACACAACATGTAAAGTTTGGTAAAGAACTGCCTACTCCGCATTCTACTATGCATTTGTATCCTATCGACGGTGTGGCTCACAAAGTTAGTAAAAATGATACTCCTTGGGCTTATCGGGATGCAAATTGGGCTCAGGTAATAGTTGGTGTTGATCCTGATCCTGCAAACAATGAAAAAATTACTAAGTGGACTAAAGATTATTACGATGCAATTCATCCTTATTCTGCCGGTGGTGCTTACATTAACTTTATGATGGATGAGGGACAGGAAAGAGTGAAAGCATCTTACAAAGATAATTATGACCGGTTGGTTAAAATTAAAAGTAAATACGATCCAAATAATTTGTTTAGGGTTAATCAAAATATTAATCCAAACGCATAAATTAAATCGGGTTGTCTAATATTAAATCCCCTACCTCTTAATTTAGGCGGGGGATTTTAAATATATTGAATAAAATTCACCACAACATTTTTTTTAGTTTTGAGCCTAGTGACTGTTCCTAAAAGAATTCTACCGGCAATTGTATTTTCTCAGTTCGCGGGTACCTCACTTTGGTTTGCAGGAAACGCAATTGTAGCAGATTTGCAAACTGCAATGAATGTCGGAATAGATGACACAGGAATTATTACTTCTGCAATTCAACTTGGTTTTATATGCGGTACATTTTCATTTGCAATATTGTCCTTATCAGATAGATTCTCGCCTAAAAAGTTATTCCTTATTTGTTCTGTGCTCGGTGCAATCTCAAACTTACTTATTTATTTCGTCGCTTATAATTTGTTTTCATTACTTGTTCTAAGATTCATCACAGGATTTTTCCTAACTGGTATTTATCCAATTGGAATGAAGATAGCAGCCGGCTGGTATAAAAAAGGACTGGGAAATGCTATTGGTTTGCTGGTTGGTGCATTGGTTTTGGGCACTGCTTTACCTCACTTACTCAAAAGTATTGGTGGTTCATTGCCATGGGGACAGGTTATATTCTCTGTTTCTGTAATTTCTTTAATCGGTGGAGTGGTTATGTATCTATTTGTTCCCGATGGACCATACATAGCCTCTGGCACTAAATTTAATCCTAAAGCAATAATAACATTATTTAAGAAGAAAGATTTTAGAACATCGGCACTAGGTTACTTCGGGCACATGTGGGAATTGTACACCTTCTGGGCGCTAGTACCTATAATTCTTATTTACTATGTAGAAATAAATCAAGTGGAGTTTAATATATTTTTCTGGTCGTTTATTATTCTAGCATCGGGAAGTGTGGGTTGTATTCTTGGCGGCATAATATCTAAAAAAGTTGGGAGCGCAAAGGTAGCTCTTATACAGCTATTTTGTTCTGGATGTTGTTGTTTGATATCTCCCATCATGTTTAATTCATCCTCTTTCGTATTTCTATCCTTCTTAATTTTCTGGGGCATTACTGTATCAGGAGATTCCCCGCAGTTTTCAACAATAATTGCTTTATCAGCTCCTAAAGATTTAGTTGGTTCAGGATTGACCCTCGTAAATAGTATTGGATTTGCGATCACAATTTTAAGTCTTTGGTTTGTCTATCAGTTCCTGGGAATACTTGATGAAAATTATATCATGATGCTTCTAGCAATAGGTCCTATAGCGGGTCTTTTCTCAATGAAACCATTGTTTAAAACTCAAACCATTAATAATCAAACATTTACTTAACACAAATACACTGCAAAACTGTAATTCTCTTTTCCATAAGATTGTGAGCCATATTTTCAATTTTATCGACAGTATTCTCCCCCATAAGCAAATGAAGTCCGAGCGGTGGCAATCCTTTCCTCTTAATATCTTCAACCGACTTTAGGAATGCTTCGGCAGAAATTTCTGTTTTATCTTCTATAAAAGAAATTTTTAAGTCTAATAACTTTAATAACTGCTCTGTATCATTTCTGCTCAAAAGAAAACTTATGCTTTCATCGTCCGCCCACGGGACCGGATAAGAAACCATATCTCCGTTTCCTCGAAAGACATCGTGAAAAACAAACTTGCCGTCACTTTTCAAAACACGATAAATTTCCGAGTAGAATTTAATTTTGTCTTCAATATTCATCTGAACATGTTCAGTCCAGACAATATCAAACATTTGGTCATCGAAAGGAAATTCACTGCCGTTGAATATTTTAAATTCTGTTTTATCATTTAATTTCAGAATCGAAGATAGTTTAACAGCTGTTTGGCAGTACTCATCGATAATATCAATTCCGGTAACAAAACATCCATACAGCGTAGTCAAAAGTCTTGCAGTCCCGCCAATGCCGCACCCAACGTCTAATACTCTTATATGTGGTAATATTTCACATTTTTCCGAAAGCTCCCTTGTAGAGTAGTAACCTCTAATATGAAAAAAATCTACTGGCGCCAAATCTTTTATTGTTAACTCATCAAGATTTTTATTCATTTGCAGGAGTGCGCTTTTTATTGCCTCAAATAAATTAGAGGCTGAATACTGGTTTAATATAGATTCATTTAAATTATTCATCACGAAAATGCTTTAAGCTGAAAATATTGATTTGGATCATTTTAGTCTTACTATTTACATCTCAGTTAAATGATTTAAATATTTTTTATAACTAACTTATATTAAAAGTAATCAAATAAATCACGTTATGCCAAAGCAAAAGCATTTTTCTACAATCGATTTTCATGTTACGTGTGAATGCAACCAGGAGTGCCCGTATTGCTGGGGTCCTCAGGATATTGAAAACCCGGTTATAACTTCTACCGCCCAAAAAATAATCAGAAAGATTAAAGATGTTGGTGCAAAACGTATTGTATTCACGGGGGGTGATCCTTTAAAGCGGAAAGATATTGGGAGGTTAATCAGACATGCAAAAAATATAGGATTGGAAGTTGCACTTTCTACAACAGGAGATGAATTAAATGCATCATTTCTCAGGCGGAACGCAGCTTGCATTGATCTGATTTCCTTACCAATCGATGGTTCAACGGAAAAGATAAATTCTAAAACCAAAGAAAAGGGACACCTGTCAGCCGTTTTGAAAGCATTGGAGCTATTAAGAAAATATCCAACAGTTGATGTAAAAATCTGCACACCTGTCACAAAACATAACATAAAAGACCTTCCCAACATTTTGGAGATTGCAGAAAAATATAAGAGTAAAACAAAAGCTAGAATGTTCTATAATATCTTTCAGACTTTCCCCCGTTCTCTAAACAAAGTCGATTGGAAGGAGTTAGTTATAAGCAACAAGGAGTTTGCAATTCTTAAAAGAAAACTCTACCATAATAGAAAAATCAGGACTAATTTTCTCGATCACAAAACTCTTGATAAACTATACCTGATGATTTTTCCAAACGGCAATCTTGTAATCCCGGAAGGTAAAAACTTCAAAAGTTTTGGATCCTTCCTGGAAAATAAAGATCTGAATGCGGTTATAAAAAAAAGCAAGTTCGATTCACAGAAACATTTAATGCATTCAAAGGGTTGGAGAAAGAAAAAGGTTAAATCCTAAATTTTTACAAAGCAATACTCACTTGTCTTTCACCGATTTGTTGGTGACCGTCAGGTAACAAGGCAGTCATCAACCATTTGATGACTGCATTATCTCTTTTTAAAATATTCAAATTTATGGGGCGTAGAGGACAAATAAATATTGCTGATGAAAGATTCTTTTTCGTTACAACAGCTGTGGTTCGACATACCAAGGTTTTTGGCAACAATATTTATTCTGAGTTGCTTGTTAAAAGTATAAAACATTATCAATTTAAATATAAGTTTGATATTCTTGCCTATGTTATCATGCCTCACATTATCATTGGATTATTGAAGTTAAACCAAAATTTGGAACGATTTCAAGTATTATGAGAGACATAAAATAATACTCGGCGTGGGATATTATGGAAGCGATCGAAAAAAATGATCCGGAACTTATGAACATTTTTATTTGGGAGGCTGCAAACCATCCTAGGCAAAAGCGGAAATTCTGGATGAGCTGGTTTGATGATGAAGTAATCAGAAACGAAAAAATGTTCTGGACTAAGTTTCATTATATCCATAATAACCCTGTGAAGGCTGGTCTTGTTCTAAAACCCGAGGACTATAGATTCTCCAGTGCCAGAAATTATGTGTTGGGGGATCACTCTTTTCTTAAAGTTAACGCCTCTATGGCCGGCGTTGAAATAACAAAATAAATTGTTAATTGAAATAATGTTCTGTCACCAATTGGTTGGTGACAGCCAGGTCAAGAAAGATTTGAGTGCGGTTATAAAAAAAGCAAGTTCGATTCACAAAAACATTTAATGCATTCAAAGGGTTGGAGAAAGAAATGATTTAAATAAGCAGAGTTAATTTCATCCCTGAAAATAAATCCAAACCAATCCGACGGCCAGAATTAACAAAACTGACAGGACCAAATCTCTGGTTTTCCAACTATAATTTGCAGCATCCATCTCTTTTTTTGTTGTACGCACTGTTAATCCCTCTATTTTCTGTGACGGGGGTTTTGAAGTTAAGTAACTAACAACTACCAATACCAAAGTACAGACAAGAAATAGCAGAAAAGCAAAATGAAGAAAATTTAAATCGGCGTATTGGAAGAAGAATCCGTTCAAAGAATCTTTCGCCAACTCCAGAATTAACCTTGCAATTCCAAGAACAAAACCAGTGATCAATGCTGCAATTGCTCCATCGGAGTTAACTCTCTTGGAAAGAACCCCAAATAAAAATATTGCGGCAATTGGAGGAGAGATATAAGCCTGTACACTTTGCAGGTACTGATAGATCTGGCCGGAAATTAATTTCATCATTGGAATCCACAACAAACCCAAAACAACAAGAACTACAGTTGCTATGCGTCCTACAAGAACCAGCTTATTTTCGGTTACGTCTGGCTTCAGCTTTTTGTAAATATCCCAAGTAATTAAAGTCGAGCATGAATTAAATACAGAAGAAAGTGAGCTCATTAATGCTGCAAGCAATCCCGCAACAACAATTCCTTTTAAACCAACTGGTAATAACGTACCAATCAAAGTTGGCAATGCATGATCAGGTGAATCCAGAGTAATACTGCCGGTTTGTGTAAGTGCATAAGCAATAACACCCGGAATTACAAAAATGAAAAGCGGAAGAAGCTTTAAATAACCCGCGAATATTGTTCCCCTTCTCGAATGATTAATATCTTTTGCGGATAGTACTCTTTGCACAATAAACTGATCTGTACACCAATACCAGACTCCAAGTATTGGTGCACCAAACAGAATTCCCGTCCAGGGAAAATTCGGATCACTCATAGGTTTCCATAAGCTGAAAAATCCCGGGCCGGCGTTATTGTAAAGTTCATCGATTCCACCGAGCTGAATTAATCCAACAATAGTAACAGCAACAGCTCCCCCGATTAAAATAAACATTTGTACCATATCCGTATAAAGTACTGCACGCAGACCGCCAAGCACGGTGTATATACCAGTAATTATTACAACTATGAAAGCTCCTGTCCAGAATTCAATTCCCATCAAAGATTCGAAAACTATTCCACCGGCAGCTATAGTTACTGAAATTTTTGTAAGCACGTACCCCACAATTGAAATGACTGCCAGATACCATCGTGCACCGGAAGAGTATCGTTTCTCTAAAAACTCAGGCATTGTAAAAACACCACTCTTCAAATAGAATGGAACAAACAGCCAGCCAAGGATTAAAAGAATTAATGATGCAAGAATTTCAAACTGCCCCACTGCAACTCCACTTGCAGCACCTGTACCGGCTAAACCAACAAGATGTTCACTCCCGATGTTAGAAGCAAATAGTGAGGCACCAATAATGAACCATCCGATATTCCTGCCGGCTAGAAAATAATCAGAGGAAGATTTGCTCGCCCTTTTTTTAGTGAACGAGGACCAGAAAGCGACGAGAAAAACAATAACGAAATATGCTGCTATCAGTATCCAGTCTAAATATTCAAGCATAATTTTAATTTAAAATTATAAGATGTTTGATTTCAGATGCTCCCGCCAGGGCGGGATCGCATGTATGAGGTCCATTTTTACATTTTTCACTTATTAACGGGAATGAAACTAATTGCTGTTCCACCACCCGGTGCAAGTTTAATTTCTATTGTATTATGACTGTTTACTTTTTTATTTACAATTTTATATGCAGTTGGATTTTCCTCCCAGTGTGAATTATCTGCATCACTGTAAATGGTTGCAGAATATATTTTCCCTTCATCCAAAAAGTCCAGGGAAATATCAATTGTTCTGACATTCTCATCCGTAATGCTTCCGAGGAACCATTTTCCCGTATTTCTTTCTTTTCTTACAATTGTAATGAAATCACCAATCTCTCCATTTAAAACAATTGACGTATCCCAATCGACACCAACATCTCTGATAAACTGAAATGCAGGATGACCATAATAATTTTCCGGAAGGTCGGCCGCCATTTGAAAGGGGCTGTAAATTACGACATAAAGTGCAAGCTGATGACAAAGTGTTGTATTAACCTGATTATTCGGTTTATAGTTATCGAACTTAATATCGAAGATTCCCGGAGTGTAATCAATGGGTCCGGTCAGCATCCTTGTAAATGGAATGATTGTTAAATGTTCCGGTGGATTTCCGCCATCGGGAGACCAGGCATTAAATTCCTGCCCCCGTAAACCTTCAGCACACATTAAGTTGGGATAAGTTCTCCGCAGACCTGTTGGTTTGATTGGTTCGTGTACATTCACCATAATTTCATATTCTGCCGCTTTTTCCATTACCTTTCTATAATGATTAATCATCCATTGTCCATGATGATATTCTCCATCCGGCAGAATCTGACCGACATATCCTGTTTTAACAGCGTGAATACCAAGACTTTTGCATAAAGAAAAAGCGGTATCAAGTCGTTCTTCGTATGCAAGTATATGTGTATATGTTTCGTGATGCATTATCAAATCAACATTTTTCTTATTTGCGTATCGAACCACTTCTTTCAAATCATAATCAGGATATGGTGTTACGAAATCAAAAATGAAATCGCGCTTTTCGGAACCAAGGTAATGATCCCAGCCGGTATTCCATCCTTCGACAAGTAATGCACCAATTCCATTACTCGAGCAAAAATCGATATATCGTTTTGCGTTTTCTGTAGTAGCCCCGTGTCTTCCGCTTTTCATATCCCAGGTGCTTTTACCAATGTGCATCTCCCACCAGATTCCCATATATTTTGTCGGTTTAATCCACGAAACATCTTTGAGAACACTTGGTTCATTAAGATTAAGTATTGTTCTTGAAGTAACGAGGTCCGCAGCTTCATCACAGATTAAAATTAATCTCCACGGAGATACAAAAGGAGTCTTTGTACTTACTTTTATCCCCAGGTCATTCCCCACCAACTCGCTCTGAAAAAGAAGTTGTTTTTTATCAACTTTCAAAGTCATGTCCGCATAATTTGTAAGATTAGCTTCAAGAATGCTTATGTAAATTCCTTCATCGGTTTTAATTGTAACGGGCGTGTTGACTGCATTTTCGGGGATATAAGTTTGCGCAAGGCTTTCGTGTCCACGTTTTGATAATGCATCAATTTCTGAAAAACGAGTAGTATTAAACAAATGTTCATAAATATCCCAATCGCCAGGTGTCCACCAGCAAGTGTGATCTCCGGTTAGTCTGAATTGTGTGTTTTCATTTATTATGATCACATCTTTTAAATATTCTTGCTCGGGAAATTCGAATCTGAAACCAATACCATCGTCAAAGACTCTGAAAATAACAAAACATATTCTCCCCTCTTCTATTTTCTCTCTCAGCTCAACTTTAAGTTCATTGTAATTATTTCTGATGTATCTCTGCTCCCCCCAAACAGTTTGCCATGTTTCATCAAATGAAGATGAAGTAGAATTAATAATCTCTAAATTTGTTCCAAAGGATTTATGATCTTTAAAATCGAAACTGAGGAGCGAGCTATCTATCACTCTTTTATTTTCAAATTCAATCAAGTATCCAATCCTTCCATCTCTCTTCATTATAAATTCAAGCTTAATGGTTTTGTCGGGCGATAAGACAGATAATTGTTCTACAGGCGGGCTGCAGGAATTTAAAATTAATAGGATCAGAATCAGGCAGAAAAAATTTTTCATCGTACTTTTAAAAAGAAACGGAAAAAATATATTGCAATATAAAGTACAAAGCATATGTATTATACATTTAGTATGATTATATATCCATAAAAGGTCCACACTTCAATTTGGGGAGTAAAATTTGGATTTGTATTTTAATACAGTCGAATTACCACAAATCTTATTAATGACAATAAGAATACCGGTTTTATTTAAGGTTCCTGCGCTGGTACTGTTATTTTTGAATTCTCAAGTTGCTTTCCCGAATCAAAGTTTGCTTAGTTTAACTCCGGCAGATTCAACTTCAGAATCAGAAGAAGCAATTAAGATTACCTACGGCAGCAAGGGTTTTGAATTAATCACTGCCGATGGAAATTATAAATTACAACTTCAATCACGTCTGCAGTTTAGATATTCTTATCCGTTTGATACAGATCCTGTAACATTCTCGGATTTTCAAATAGAAGAAACACAGACCTTTAAAATTAGCCGTGCCCGCTTAAAAGTGGGTGGAAACGTTTTCGAGCAATGGATAAAATTTTATTGGGAATATGATCTGGCCGGGGGCAATCTTTTAGATTTCAGATTGATGATTGAAAAATTTAAATTTTTAAATTTGAAAGTGGGTCAGTGGAAAACTTATTATAACAGGGAACGCATAATCTCTTCCGGAAAGCAACAAACCGTGGAAAGATCAATTCTTACCCGTCCGTTTACCATTGATCGCCAGCAGGGAATTTCATTTTACGGCAGGATAAAAGCTAATAGCATACTGGACTTCAATTATTGGTTTTCGGTATTAACAGGAACGGGACGCGGATCAAGATCAAATGACGATAATCACTTAATGTTTGTCTCCCGTTTTCAATGGAATTGTTTTGGAAGAGAGCTCGGATTTACCAGTTCCGATACAGAATATCATGAAGAGCCAGCAGGCTTAATAGCTATTGCCGGTGTTACAAACCGCAGTCCTTACACAAGATTCTCCACATCCGGTGGAGGGCAATTGGAAGGATTTGAAGATGGAGAGGCGGGTCAATATCGCATTAATCAATTTTTAATTGAAACTGCTTTTATGTTTAAGGGATTATCCTGGCAGCAAGAATTTCATTGGAAAGAAATAAATGACAAGATAAATAATGAACTAACGACTATGCTGGGTAATTATATTCAGATCGGATATTTTTTCTACTACATATGGCAAGCAATTCCCAAACCTCTGGAGGCTGCTTTTCGTTATGCTATTTACAATCCGCATACAGCTCTTACCAACAACAGCAGACATGAATATTCCTTTAGCATAAATTGGTTCTTTAAAGAACACTTAAACAAGTTAACGGCAGAAATATCTTATCTGGATTTACAAAGAACTTTAAATGAGATCGTTGATGGTTTTCGTTTTCGTTTACAGTGGGATGTTTCCATCTAAATAAAAATTAACGGCAAACCGATTTGTTTCCATTTCCAAGGGAGGCAATTCACTGAGTAAATTAAAAAACAGATGAAAAACAGTATAGTTTTGATGTTTTTTCTATATTTCGATTAATCTGAATCTAATCCTTAAAACACCCTCCTTATAATCAGTTGAGCCAATTTTAAATTTGCCGATCTCTTTTGTATGCGACACATGCAAACCGCTGCACGGACAGCAATCATAATCACCTATTTTAATTACTCTGATCTTATCCCCTGCATCATCCGGTAATTTGGACAAATTGAATTTTGTTTCAGCTTTTTCTCTGGAATAGAATTCTTCGGTGACTGATAAATCTTCTGAAATTACTTCGTTTACCTTATTTTCTATTTTCAAAATTTCATCGGCAGATAAATCCCGATCAAAGTGAAAATCGCATTTAGATTTTCTCTTTTCGATGTGATTGCTGAACGATCTCCCGCAATTAAACATTCTTACCATAGTTTGATTTAAAATGTGCTCTGCAGAATGCATTTGAGGATGATACTGTTTGCTGGATTTTAATTTCATTTTTGATCGTTAATGGTTTTCTTTTTAGATAAAAAATTTTTTATACTCGCATACCAATTCAAGCGTAAAATTACAAAACAATAAGCAGAAGTTTTATGAAAATCATTAAGTCAAAATTTTATTATTTCCTTTCGGGAATAATTTTTTCGTTCGGTGTTGTCTTTATTTTGAGCAGTTTATTCTTTACACAGAATAATCCTTCAGCTGAAGATTATCCGCAGGGTTATAGAATTATATGCCCAGAATTACCGGCATACCTGGCATTTGCCGGAGAAAGAATTCCCTTGGAAAACTTTGATGTGTTCGAGCGAATAGAAAGAGAGTTTATTACTAATACATACTGGCATTCTTCCACTATACTTGCAATTAAGAGGGCTAACAGATGGTTCCCGGTAATCGAACCGATACTAGCAAAAAACAACATCCCCGATGACTTTAAATATTTGTGTGTTGCTGAAAGTTTACTTGAAAATGTTATTTCTCCGGTTGGCGCAACTGGATTCTGGCAGTTTATGGAGGCGGCTGGAAAGAAGTACGGGCTTGAAATCACCGGGCAGATTGATGAAAGATATCACGTAGAAAAATCAACTGAAGCCGCCTGCAAATATTTACAGGACTCCTACAATATGTTCGGCAGCTGGATTTCTGCGGCCGCATCTTATAACATGGGGCAGGAAGGGATGACAAATCAGCGTGAGAGACAAAAAGCTAAAAATTATTTTAACCTTGTTCTTAATTATGAAACTTCGCGTTTCATCGGAAGAATTGTTGCTTTCAAATATATTATGCAAAGCCCGCCTGAATTCGGCTTCAATATTAAAGATGATGATTTATACAAACCATTGAAATACTACGAGGTTACTATAAAAAGTCCTGTTGAAAACTTTGCAGATTTTGCTGCTACCTATGGAATAAACTATTACACACTGAAAATGTTTAATCCATGGTTAAGGGAAAATTATCTTCAAAATAACAGCGGTATAAGTTATACTATTAAACTACCGGAGGAAGAAAGCATTAAAATTATTAAGGAGTAGTCACTATAAACTTTTAAATGTAATTACAACTCATTGAGATTCTTAATGGTTCCGTTTACTGTACCGGGATGCAACCACAAAACCAGTGAAGTACTTGTACCGTAAAAATTGACAATCCAATCCACTGAATTACTAACACTTGTGCTGTCGACTGATTTACTTGGCAGCAGAAACATATCAATCTTAGTATCCGGATTGTTTGTCCTGAAATTCATTACATCACTTCTTGCAAACATTTTTGTTAAAACCTGCGGGCTGTCATCGTAAGACGCACTGGCATCAATTGAAATGGTTCCCAGCTTTCCGACTATTCTTCCCATAATTTCGCTTGCGCCCTGATCTTTTATTAATGACAGCATATTTCCAAAATTAATTGGTGAGCGGACGGGAGTAGAATTATAAACAGGCACATAGAACTGGTTTGCGTCAGATGGATTTACAGCAGAAACAGAATCAGATTGAACGACGTAGACAAAAGCTTTTTCATTAGCTTTTAGTAAATCAATTTTACCTTCGTTATTAACATTCCATCCGTAAATAGATGCTAATTTAGAATCCCCGGCAAAATCGCTTTTAGCTTTGTTAACTACTTCTCCGACTTTTGCTTTTGCACTTATTTCCGAGCTGCCCAGCTCCGCTACTATATCTTCAACCTTGCACGAACTAATAATCATTAAAGCCGCAAGAATTAAATAGACTGATATTATTTTCATTTTATTTCTCTCCGGTTTTTTCATCATGAATCTACAGGTTTATTTTCAAAATTGATGCCTCGAAAAAGATTCTAATTCTGATTCCAGCCTATTTGAACAATTCTTCACATTTAATATTTACCTGTAAATATGTTAAGAACAGCGGGGAAAGTAAATGTAAATATATGGTGGGCGAATAGGTTTAATTTAGTTTAATTCTGAGGAAAGTACTGAACTTATCAGGGCTTTGATTTCATCCCTTCTGAATGGTTTGGACAGGTAATGCGAACAGCCGGCGGAGAGTATTTTTTCTTTATCCCCCTTCATCGCATAAGCAGTGAGTGCAATTATCGAAAGCTCTGTAAACTTGGCAATTTTTCTGATCTCTTTCGTAGTTTCAATTCCGTCCATTGCACCACCAAGATCAATATCCATGATTACTGCACTATAGTCTTTTTCCATTAACATGATCAATGCATCCCTGCCATTATTAACCGCATCAATAGTGCACAGATCTTTAAGAAAATATTTAGTTATCTCAACGCTTGCCCCCTCATTTTCAACCAGCAGTACTGTTGGCAGATTACTATCATTTTCATCGGGCTTTTTCTCTTTTATATTCTGTCCCGAGTATAACTCCGATCCGGAATATTTATAGCATGGAAAATTGAGAGTAAAGCAAGATCCGGACCCTGGGTTACTTTCAACTAGTATTTCACCGTCCAAAAGCTCAACATACTTTTTAGTTATAGTTAAACCCAGACCCATTCCCTCATATTTTCTTGTCAGTCCTTCACTTTCCTGCCGAAATGCATCGAATATATATTTTTGATTTTCGGGATGAATTCCAATTCCAGTATCCTGAACTTTTATTACGACCCTATCGGCATCTTGTTTTTTTTCCTTATCAACCGTAACCAATATTTTTCCCCTGGTAGTATATTTAACCGAGTTTTCAATAAGATTTGAAATAATCTGTTTGAAAAGATTCTCATCTAGCTCAGCTATTAAATTTTTCTCAATTATCTTTAATTCCAATTCTAAATTCTTATGTTCCGCTTCGGTTCTAAACCAGCTTACGACATTGATTACTGCGTCAGGCACATTAAGATTTACCCTGGTTAACTCGATATTTTCCGATTCCAGTCTCGAAAAATTCATAACCGAATCTAAAGACCGCAGAAGTCTTAATCCGCTCTGGTAGATATTCCCAACAACTTCTTTCTGGAATGAACTTTCGATCTCTTCACCAAGAATTTCTGCAAAACCTAGTATTCCGCTCAGAGGTGTTCTTAGCTCATGGCTCATGTTCGCCAGAAAATTAGATTTCAATCTGCTCATCTCTTCCGCTTCTTCTTTTGCTCGAATAATTTCCTGCTCCGCAGTCTTTTTTTCAGTTACATTTTCAATTATACCTTCGTAATAAATAATATTATCATGATCATCTTTAACCGATTGAGCACTAATGCTTATATCAATAACAGTATTATCCGCTCTTCTCCACTTAGTTTCAAAACCATATGTCCTTCCCTCAGTTTCTATAATTTTCTGAAATTTAATTCTGTCCTCAGGATTTTGATAACTTTCTTCAAGATTTATTTTAAGCAAATCATCTAAAGAGTTATAACCTAAAATTGCAACTGCGGCGGGATTAGCAATAATAATTTGTCCTTCGGGGGAAGAACGGTAAATTCCAACGGTTGTATTTTCATAGAGTTCTTTAAGGAGTCCTGTCTCTCCATTTGTTTTGTTATTTGCAGAACCATCACTTTTTATTTCTATGAAATATTCAATTATACTTTTAACTTCTCCATGTTCATCCAGAACAGGATAAGCGTGAATCTCTTTAATTGTCGTATAACCCTCTTTATTTAAGAGCTTGTGTTTTACTTTGACGGACTTCTTCATTTCAACAACTTCTTTCATGGGGCAGGGATTATCCGTGCCATTACAAGGGCTGTCAAAACCATGTGTAAGCGAATAGCACTTTGAAATATCTTTTGTATCACCGAAACTTGATGCCGGAGTGGCCTTTATAACTTTATAGTCTTTTGTTTGTATTATTAAAAATGGAGTAGTAATCGATCTGAAAAGATTGCCAAACAACTCAACCTGTTGATAAATATTTTTCAGATCTGTGTTACCTTCACTTAAATCGTAAATGGAGAATGCTATGCCGGGAAGGTTATCTTCTGTGCCCAGTAGCGAAAAATGACACAATACTTTTTTAAACTCATTATTTTTTTTCCGAAGAGTCGTTAATACCGAGGATGAACCACTGTTAAAAACCTCTCTTAATATTTCAACACAGTCAAAATCCGGACTGTCTTCAAAAAGAAGCTTAAGGTTATTTCCTTTTAACTCTCCTGAGCTATATCCTGTGAGTCTGCAGAGTGAACTATTCACAAATTCTATCTTACCCGCAATTTCTGTCCCGATTGCAATTGAGAGGGAGTGCAAAATAGAATTTTCAGCAATTGCTTTATAAATTTTTTTTTCAGCACCAGTTGTCATGTTTGTTTAATATTCAAGAGAATAAAAATGTTAGTCGGGTATTTCAGAAGATAATGGGAGTAGTAGAATTCCCAACTTTACCATAAAGGAAAGATTATTAATTCATATTAAGTAAAACTAGAAACAACAATTATGAGTTGGTATAGGATTGAATCTGATAAGCATGTAATACATATTCTTACAGATTAATCATTAAAAAGTGATAAAAAAAAGTGCAGCTTAGAAAAGATTCTATTCTATTAAGCCGTTTTTAATAGCATATAGGGTTATTTCAGAGCGGCTTTTGAGTCCGGTCTTTTCGTAAATTCTGGATTGATATGTGCTGATTGTTTTAACGCTAAGAAAAAGTGTTTCAGCAATACTGGAAACTGTATTCCCGCTTGCAATCATTTTAAATACTTCAAACTCACGATCGGATAAAAATTCGTGAGGAAGTTTTGATGATGATATATTGTAACTGCCAGCTAATTTTTCTGCAAGTGATTGGGAAATATATTTGCGTCCCTCCATGATCCTTTGGACAGCCGTAACAAGTTCTTCAGGGGCACTGTCTTTAGTAATATATCCGGCAGCGCCTGCTTTTAATGCCCTAACTGCATATTGTTCTTCCGGGTGAATGCTTAAAATTAATACCGAAACGTTTTGTTTTATCGTTTTAATCTCTTTCAGTACATCGAGTCCACTTTTCCCAGGCATGGTAATATCCAGTACAACCACATCATATTCATCTTTTTTCAGCTGTTCAATAAGTTCGTTTCCACTGCTTGCTTCACTTATAGAACTCACTTCCTTCATGCTTTCCAGTATCTGGATTAAGCCCCTTCGTACTACTGCATGATCATCAACAACTATTATTTTCATATTGGTTTTTTAAATGTGACCCAGTGGGAATAGATTTAGCTAATTTCATCAACAATAATAAATTCTATTTGACTTTACAAGTGCACAAACGACTAATAGTGCTTAACTACTGACAGAATAATCATCTGATTTCCTTATTTCGTAAAGGAATTTTAACATGGACCTTTGTTCCTCTTGACGCTTCACCGCTAATTTCAAATTCGCCGCGCAAAATGTGTACTCTTTCTCTCATTCCCAAAATTCCAAGCGAGCGGGGACCGTACAATTGTTCAGCACTAATTCCCTTCCCGTTATCACGTACTTCAAGCGTCAGGTATTTATCGGAACAAAATAATTTTATTATGGTCTGCGTTGCGTTTGCATGTCTGGTTATATTTGTAAGAGTCTCCTGAAAAATCCTGAATACCGCAATTGAAGTTTCATCCTCAATTAATTGCATCTCACCTTCTATGTCCAGCTGGCAGTTTATACCAGTGCGATTCTGGAATTCTTCAACCTGCCATTCAATTGCAGGGAACAATCCAAGATCATCAAGTATGCCCGGTCGTAATTCGGTTGATATTCTTTTAACAGTTTGTATCGATGAGTTTACCAATTCAATCATTTTTTCTGTTCTTGCATTTAACTCATCTTTTTCCAAATTCGATTTACTTTGTAAGGATGATATGTCCATTTTTAATGCAGTAAGCACCTGCCCAAGGTCATCGTGAATTTCGCGCGACACTGCGGCTCTCTCTTCTTCCCTTATCATCTGCAGTCTTTCTGCAAGATTTCTTAAACGTGTATGCGATTCGTGAATTCTTTTTTCAGCTATTTTTTGTGGTGTAATATCTCTGGCACTGCTTACTACACCCACTATTTTTTTTTCTTTAAAAACCGGACCAACCAGGACCTGAAAATATAACTCTTCTCCGTTTTCAGTATAATAAATAGTTGTATATGAATCAGTTTTACCGGAGTTAAGAACATATTTGAAGCACTTTCGCGCGCGCTCTCTATATTCTTTGGGGACTGTATCAATTGTATTTCTTCCAATTAGCTCATCTTTCCTGACTCCGGGCAGTGTTCGGTTTATAAATTGAATTTTTTCTTCTGGATTAACAAGGGTAATTATATCGGGAGAATTTTCAGTTAATGAACGCCACTTAGCCTCAGATTCTTTTAATGCTTCCTGGGCTAATTTTTTCTCGGTTATATCTTCAATAATTCCTTCCAGCAACGGAACACCGTTCAATTTTTCATCAATTTGTAAACCTCGCTCCCATACCCATCTTATAGAACCATCTTTTCTTACAATACGATATTCTAGTTCAAACTGATTTTGAGTATCAAGAGTCTTGAATACCTCACGTCTAACCATTTCTTTGTCTTCGGAATAAATTAAATCTTCGTAGGATAATTCTCTGTTGTCCAAAAGTTCCAATTGAGAGTAGCCTGTAATTTTCTTGCATCCTTTGCTGATGAATTTCATCGTCCAAAACTCATCCATTAAGCATCTGTAGGTCATCCCGGGTATATTATCTATTAATGTACTTAGCTTTCTCTCACTTTCACGCAAAGCTTTTTCTGCAGACTTACGCTTTGTAATATCCAGGTTTGTTGACTGATAACCTATTACCTTTCCTTCGATATCAATAACTACTGTTGCCAAACCTCTTGAAATAAAAGTCGAACCATCTTTCTTTTTTGCTAAAAATTCCCCTTCCCATTCGCCTTTTTCCTGGAGCGCATTCATAACGGGCGACAGATCATCCTCTCTTACGAAGAAATATGAAATCGGTTTACCGATAACATCTTTTACGTTTTTATAGCCCCACATTTTTAGAAACGAAGAATTAACATGAGTGATAATTCCATCTTTATTTGCAATACTATTGGCAGCGATTGATGAATTAAATACAATGTTTTTTAGGTGCAATTCTTCTTCAGCTTTTTTACGTTCAGTTATATCAGTTAGTGCGCCAACAATTGCAGTTGTTTTTCCATTCTGAACAACCGGGGCTTCGTGAACTTCAACCCGGGCAAGACTGCCGTCTTTTTTCATCAATTCCAGCTCGTATGGTGGTTGCCGTTCGCCTGTTTCAATAGCCTTTACCGTTGCTTCAAATCCCCTTTGATTAATAGGATTATCGGAAACAAGTTTAGTCCATCTTACCATTGCCTCATCAGGCTCATAACCAAAAAAGCTTTTTGATTGGGGACTAACGTAAGTTAAAATGTGATCGGGCGTATGGGAATAAAAAAGATTTGTGCTGTGCTCAATTATATTCCTAAGTTTTTCTTCATTTCTGCTCAATTCTTCTTCAGCCAACCTACGATCTGTTATATCTTGTATAGCACCGTAAATATAAGTCGTTCGATTTAGCTCTTTGTCCCAAATAGGGCGAGCATAGTCACGTGTCCACCGGATTTTTCCATCTTTAGTAATAATCCGGTATTCAACAATTTTTGATCTCCCCGAAAGCACTGCTTCTAACTGATTGCGCGGAATATGCTTGTCATCCGGATGAATCATACTTACCCAACCACCTGCAGCTTTTAGCTCCTCTACTGTAAATCCGGAAATATTTAATATTGCTCCTGCAACCCATTCATGAATTAATCTTCCATCTGATTCAACTTTAAATGCATAGGCATAATCAGAGGTTAGTGAAGACACGGCACGGTATCGGTCTTCACTTTCCCGCAGTTTTTCTTCGACTTTTTTTCTCTCTGTTATGTCACGGTTTATGCTAAGGATAGCCCTTTGCCCCATATATTCTACTACAGAAGCATTAATTTCAAGCTGTATTTCTTTCCCATCTTTTCTGTAATGTATGGTATCAAAGTGTTTGTACGTCCCCTCCTGTAGTGTCTTCTTTATATTTTCTTCACCACGCGGAACAAACTTAGACAGTTCTTTAAGTGACATTCCAATCAATTCAGACCGCTTGTAGCCATAAACTTCGCAAGCCCGCTGATTTACATCCAGTATTATTTCATTCTCTGGTTCAAAAACAATAATCAAATCATGAGCTTCATCAAAGAGTCCGCGGTAGTCCTGTTCAGACTGTCGCACTTTTTCTTCTATATCTTTGAGGTGAGTAATATCTGTTATTATTCCAAGGAGTGCCTTACTATTTTCGAATTCTATAATTTTTGTAGAATGTAAAACATCTATTTTCTTTCCAGCTTTTGTGCGAATTGCATATTCAATTGTTCTGGTTTCTTCACCCCGAAGATATTTTTCAAATTCTTCTTTTATAAGATTAAGATATTCCGATTCAACTAACGTTCTAAAGTCAAATTCGGCGGAGTAAAATTCGTCCTTTGAATAGCCCATAACCTCTTCACATTTTTTATTTGCATAAACAATTCTGCCCTTCTTATTAATAAAAATCATATTTGGTAATTCTTCAGCAAGCTGTTTGAATTTTTCTTCGGATTTTTTTCTTTCGGTTATATCTTCCTTTGCTCCCACATAATTTGTAATTTCTCCCTTGCTGTTAAATACAGGTCCGATTGTTGCAGACTCCCAGTATTGCTCCCCATTTTTCTTTTTATTTAGAAATTCTCCCCGCCAAATTTTGCCACTGGTTATTGTTTCCCAAAGGGTCTTGTAAAATTCTTGGGGATGATAGCCTGAGCTTAATATGCTTGGATTTTTTCCAATCATTTCTTTGGAACTATAGCCGGTCAGTTTTGAAAAGAACGGATTTACAAATTCAATTTTTCCATCAGTATCCGTAATAACAATTGAGATTGGGCTGTTCTCAAGGACTTTTTGATATATACGTTTTTCCGAATCCGCTTCTGCTGTATCAATTTTCTCAGATTTTAACTTTTCAATCCGTTTTATTAGTCTTTCATTTTCAGAAAGAAGTTCGGCCTTGGTTTTTTTTAATGCTGACATTTTAAAACACTTTTTTGTTTTACAAAATTTTCTTTGACCAAAATGAAAGGGAATGATATAATTTTGGAAAAAATACAAATATCTGTTAAAAAAACCACCCATCCCTATGTTGGAAGGGACAGCTATAAGGAGGCTTGCCAGCAGTAATCGCTCTTTTTAGCTACGGGATGGGCGGAAGATCAGAAAAACTTACCATTCATTCACCATATGTTCCACAGAGCCTGAGTTTACCAAAGCTTCAATTGTTCCAATAACATTTCCATATTCATTTGATTTATCAAAAAAATAATCGGCACCATTTTCAAAACAACTGGCTCTGTACTGAGTGAAGAGGTAATTGGTTATTATTATCGCGATTACGTTTTTATTTACTTCTTTTATTTTCTTTAAAACTTCTATTCCGTTTTCACCGGGAATTTTAATATCAATTATTACAATGTGAGGTTTACAATTTTGAATAATTCTTAATGCATCCTGAGAGTTTGAAGCTTCGCCGGCTATTTCTGCTCCGGAAATAGCATTCAGCATTTTAACCAATCTCTCTCTGACAACGTTAGAATCATCTACAATAACAATTCGTATGCTCAAATTAAAACTTTCAGACAGTAAAACTCCCCCAGAGTTTTAACTGATAAATAAAATATCTACTTCAAAAAGTTATTAAAATTGATTTTGGTGTGGAATAAGCTAAATTCTGAAATGTTTGTAGGCGGTTTTCTTACAGAAAAAATGCGGTGTAAATTATATTGGTTCCCAGTCTTCCCCCTCGCAGGGGATAAAATCTTCGGTTGGATGTTTATCGTATTTCATACAAAGCACAGCTGAACTATCGAAGTGTTTACAGCTGGAACAAAGTGTTGAGGAAATAACGTTTTTGTTTCTCTCTTCAAACCATTTGTAGCTTACCATAGTAGGGTGAATAATAAACACATAAACCGCAGCCACGCTTATCATTATCCAAAGTTGAAAATCTATATGGCCTTTAATTATCCACAAAAAGAGAATTGTGAATGCGGTTCTGATTATTGCCCAAAAAACAATTTCGCCCAAAGCATAAATGAATTATGAATGAATAATCTTTATGTGAATTTAACTAAAAATAATGCCAACCATAAATTGAAAAAAAATGCTGAAAAGATATGATAAAGGATGAAATTAAAGGGTAGTAGAAGCTTGTAGTTTTTACATTAATATATTATACTACAGTTTGCTGAAAAAATAATTTTTTCAGGAAATACGTAAAAGGTTCTTTGTAAGAGATTGAAATAAAATAAGATAGAGTGAGCGCGGGTGGTATCG
>WOR8_10003891_pt1 | contig 23645 bp, 16 predicted proteins | sample DeeMarSeWOR38_10_FD_19890 | JGI IMG/M metagenome (IMG submission 19890) | reverse complement strand
AGGGCGATGTCCCGAATCCTATCGACCCGCCCACCGGCTGCTCGTTTCATCCCCGATGCCTTTATAAATTCGAGCGCTGTTCCGCTGAAACCCCGCGGTTGGTAGAAGCCGCCGAGGGCCACCATGTCGCCTGCTGGCTGAACCAAGGGAAGGGAATGACTAATGGCTATTGAATAATGGATAATGAAGGTTCGCCTTCGGCGGATCATTTTTAAAGAAAATTAGCCATAATGCAATTATTGAAAATATATTCCGACAATAGCTTATAAGTATAATTTTCAATATGTATTAATATAAATCGATGGAGCGGAGCGACATCCACAATTAGTCATTAGACATTAGTCAATAGTCATTTTTTTTACTGAGCGGAGCGAATACCATCATTCTTCATTCGACATTCGCCATTCGTCCTTCCTAGGGGGATTCTATGAAAATCGCGGTGGTGGGTGCAGGCGCCATGGGAAGCCTTTTTGGCGCCATGCTGGCTGAGGCGGGCAACAAGGTTTGGCTGTATGACGTGTGGGCCGACCATGTCCAGGCCGTCAATAAAGATGGACTGACCATCGAGCAAGGGGGCAAGACCCGCACGCTGAGAATGGAGGCGACCACCGCTCCGGAGCAGATAGGCCAGGCGGAACTGGTCCTCATTTTTGTCAAGTCGACCCAGACGGCCGCTGCGGCTGATTCGGCCCGAACGTTGGCGGGACCCGACGGTATTGTGCTGACATTGCAAAACGGCATGGGTAACGCAAATCTTCTGGCTGAAGGCATGGATGCGGAAAGGGTTCTGGCAGGAACAACTTCCCACGGAGCAACCATGCTTGGTCCGGGCCGCATTCGTCATGCAGGCGTCGGGGCGACGACCATCGGCGCGTGGGCGGCAACAGAGCTGGGACGCCGGCGGGCCGGCCAAATATCCGATTTCTTCACCCGCAGCGGCATCGAATCGAAATCTGTTGCTGACGTGCGCAGCCTGCTCTGGAGCAAACTGCTGATCAATATCGGCATCAATGCCATTACGGCCTTGACTGCTATAAAAAACGGACAGCTTCTCGATTTAGAAATAACCCGGAAACTCAGCCGCATGGCCGTTGAGGAGGCGATCCAAATCGCCGGCAAGATGAACATAACGGTTCGTGACGATGGTCTTCCATGGGACAGGATGTGGACAACCAGCGCCAGACGGAAATAGAGACGATCAACGGCTATATCGTCCGGGAAGCCGAACGGCTGGGGGTGCCGGTACCGGTTAATGAGACGCTGACGGCTTTGGTGCAGACAATGGAATACCATTATAAATAGCTTCTTCGGTGTCTGATAAACTAATAGCCGTACTTTTAAATTCCAAATCTCAAATCACAAATAACAAATAATTCACAATGACCAAAATTCGAAATCCCAAATATCGAGTCACGGCGCACAGAAGACATGTTTTGGTCATTGAACATTGTTATTTGAGATTTATTTGATATTTGGTGCTTGGAATTTGTAATTTTAAGCGTGATAATTACTTGCGATATAAAAATACTCAAGGAGAATTCAGATGGCAAATAAGAAGGTGACTATACTAGATATCCAGCAGGCCAAAGACGATAATCGCAAATTGACCATGGTAACAGCCTATGACTATCCTTTTGGGTTACTGGCGGATGAGGCCGGCATGTCCTGGTCGGCGATTCACTGGGGATGGTTGTGATGGGACTGGAGGGAACCGTCGAGGTCACCATGGAACACATGATCCACCACATCCGGGCGGTCAGCCGCGGGTGTAAAAATCCCTTTATCGTCGGTGATATGCCATTTATGAGTTACAACACATCGATCCGGGATGCGATCATCAATGCCGGCCGCCTGCTGAAAGAAGGCGGCTGCGAATCCATAAAACTGGAGGGCGGGGTTGATTTTGCACCGACCGTTGCCGCCATCGTCAAGGCGGGCATACCGGTGCAGGGACATATCGGGCTGACGCCTCAGACAGCCGGTGCGCTGGGCGGATTTAAAATGCAGGGTCGTGATGCGGCAGCTGCCAAGCAAATCCTCGATGATGCCAGGGCCCTGGAAGATGCCGGCGTTTTCTCAATGATTCTGGAAGCCGTGCCGGCGCCTCTCGGAAAACTGGTGGCTGATGCCGTTAAAGTGCCGGTTATCGGGATCGGGGCAGGCCCGGACGTCGACGGCCAGGTGCTGGTAACCCACGACTTGATCGGTCTGTTTGACAAATTCGTACCGAAGTTTGTCAAACAATATGCAACTATCAGAAAGAATATTCTGGATGCCTTAACTGAATACAAAGCAGAGGTCCGCGAGATGAAATTTCCGGCGCCCGAGCATTCTTTTACGATGCCGACTGAATCGCTGGAAGAGCTTGAAAATCTTTTAGAGGAATAAGCTTTTGAGGGTGTTTTTCTTGCCACATGCGTCAAAATGTTAAAAACTCAAAACACAAGCACCAAATATCGAATAAATTTCAAATTCGAAATTACAATGACCAAAACAGTTTATGATTTTGAATTTTGGTCATTGTAATTTGTTTGTGATTTGTAATTTGTGATTTGTTTTTTTCCATTTTTATCCAAACTGGATAATCATGAATTTTTATCTAAATACGCTTGAGCAAAAGTGGATTGGATACGAGCATATCATTAGCCGCCTTGAGCTGCTCCTCCCCCGAAATGACTGCAACAGCCTTTTTTTCCTGGTCGCCGTCGAAGTACTTTTCGGCGACCTGGATCACCTGCCGGCGGGTTAGGTTTAACAGCTTGCTTTTATAGTGTTCTCGCATATCGTCGGTTAGGGCAATGATGCTGCGGTAAAAAGATTTGCGGGCGGCCGGGCCGGGTGGATCGGGCTTGTCAATCTCAGAGCAAACTTGCAATATGGCTTCATTGACATCTTCTTCCTCGAAACTTCCCGAACGAATAAAGGCCGCGGCATTGTCAAAGGCTTTCAGCGTCGATACGATATGTGGATCCCGGTAGGAGGCCAAACAAAACAACCCGTCCTCGGGGCTGTAGAGGGCGAAGCCGCCATAGGCACCGCCTTTTTCTCGAATTTCCCGGTGCAAATACAGGGATCGTAATATTTTGCTGATAATAGATAGCGCCGCTGCATCTTCATGCTCCATGCGCACTGTTTCAAACGCCTGCGCCACAAATGAAACGGCTGACGATGTGCTCCAGCCTTCTCTGATATTTCCGGCATCCAGTGTGCTACCAGGTGCTTTAAAACCGTCATCCTGGCTGTCCCCTAATCCGTCAATCAAGGATAGCGCCCAGGCACGGGCCTGCGCCCCGGAGGCGTCTTCTCCTATCAGGGCCATCTTAAAATTTTTTTGCCCCAAAAGGGTCTCTCCGATGGCAGCAAGATCCAGTGATAACGATTTGATCTTTTTGTCGGTAAGCTTATCGGCAAGCGCTTTGATGGTTTGCAGCTGGTGAACCCCATTCCAGATTTCACTCTGCCGGCGGGTGGCGGATAGATTCCTGGAGGCCAGTGAAATTGCCAGCCGATGGCCATTGTGGATAACCATCGATTCAAGTCCGGCCCGATATTCCAGCAGCAGGTTTTTTAGCCGCGTCAAGTCGGAAAAATCAGACTGGTGCAATAATTCCTGGAGAATATCGAACATTTGCTCCCGATTGCGATCGAGGCATTTGGCGTTAATAGAGACAAACGGCAGACACTCCCCCGTCCCGTCAAATCTCGTGCGGGCATGGGTCGACAGACCGATACCGCCGGTGTAGGCGTCAATACGCCGGGCCATCTCGGCATAGTCGCGAACGGCAGTTCCCATGCGGGAAGCCGCGTAACAGAAAAATGGTGCCAGTGGTGACAGGTCGTCCGGCAGTGCGCCACCGCCGGCTGCCGCCGCAAGGTAGAAAATCCCTGATGTGGCCTGGTTGTACAAAGTCGCCGGTATGGCACCATCCGCCGCCGATTCTTGAAGGCTGGGTACCGACGAGGGAATGTCTTTGCGCTCAAGGGTTGGAAGGCAGGAGATGTCCTCTTCGGTTTCCTGCAGTCGGATGAGGGCTTCAGCATCCTGTTTTATCCGGTCTATATCCGATGGTACCAAATCTTTTTTGATGCGCTCAAGCTCAGCGCCCAACCGGTCGTTTTCCTTTGACGCCATTTCCTGATCCGGGACCAGCGTGACAGTCGCCCGGTGGGTATTATCCAAAAAGTATTTTTTGATTCGATTTTCAAAAAATGACCCGTCGGCCAACTCTTTTCGCAGCCGGGTCAAATCGGCATCGAAATTCAAAATTTTTACCGGATCGCCGCCGTGAAACCAGCTGCCGGAAAAGGTCAGCAACAATTTTATTCCGTATGGATAGGGCGTGTTGGTTATCTCCTTACGGTGAAATTCAATCTGGTGTATGGCGGAATCGATCAGTGTTTTATCAACACCGTTTTCAGCCAGATCGCGCAAGACACCGAGAATGATCGCTTCTATTCGAGCGGCGTCTGATGACGCCACATCTTTTAAACCGCTGACAAACAGCGTATCCCGGTTATCAGCGTCAAAACCGGTACCGTCGCACAGCGCGCTGCCAAGCCCGGAATCAATCAGGGCCTGGCGCAGGGGAGAGGCTGGATTGCCCAGCAGAATCTGTTCCAGTAACGTCAGGACCAAAACTTCAAAGCTATCTTTGATATCCGCCGTCAGCCAGGCCACGCACACCTGACATTTTTTGGTTGGGTCTTCATTTTGGTCCAGGGGGTATGGATACGATTCTGTTCGCGGCTGCTTCCAGCGGGGTTGGGATGCAACATTCGTATCGTGGTCAATGGGTTTAAAGCTCTTGAGAACTTTGGCGTCGATAAAAGACAGGTGATCCCTCAACGGCAGGTTGCCGTAAGTATAAAAAAAGGCGTTGCTGGGATGATAGTGACGGCGGTGAAATTCTTTGAGCTGAGAATGGGTAAGTGACGGAATCTCAGCGGGCTCCCCGCCGGAGTTAAAGCGATAGGTCGTCGAAGGGTACAAAGCTTTCAGGATAGATCGGACCATTACCTGATCGGGCGAGGACATGGCGCCTTTCATCTCATTATAAACAACACCTTTATACGTCAGCTGCTGGGCAGCCGGGTCGTTGCTCTCCGACGGCGTTGCAATTTCCAGGCGGTGGCCCTCCTGTTTAAAACTGAGACCGTCCAGGCGCGGGAAAAACGCCGCGTCCAGGTAGACGCCCATCAAATTATAAAAATCTTTTCGGTTCTGGGTTGAAAAAGGATACATCGTCCAATCCGAGGCCGTAAATGCATTCATAAACGTACTTAAACTTCTTTTGAGCATAGAGAAAAATGGATCCCGGACCGGATACTGCCTTGAGCCGCACAATACGGTGTGTTCAAGGATGTGGGCAACCCCGGTGGAATCATGCGGCACGGTTTTGAAGGCAACACCAAACGTATTTTCAGCATCACCGTTGCTGATGTGGATGTGTTTGGCACCGGTGCGCAAATGCTTCAGCTCATAGAAAACTGAAGAAATATCCGGGAGAGGTTCCACCCGTTCGATTTGGTATTCGTTGATGCGCCCACCGGCTGTCAGGTCTGGATTGCTGGGGTCTGTGATAGCGTTCATGAGTTCCTCGGTTGGTTAAGCGTTGTTATACGAAAATTTAATATTGGCGAACATTAAAATTCCAAATTACAGGCACCAAATCACAACTAAATCTCAAATATCAATCCCCAATGACCGAAACCTTCACACAGTAAGCTATTTCACTAAGATATCTCGCCGACCGTCACGTTTGGCGTTTTGAATTTGGATCGTTGGAATTTGTTTGGAATTTGGTGCTTGCCATTTGGAATTTTTACAACCGCCTAAATGACTATACTATAGTCACCCATATCAATAGAGCAATGCTGAGAGCACCTCTTCAGGCTGCTATATATATCCCTCTGCGCTTGCGCTTAATTTTACCGGTCTTATTCAACCGGAAAATGATATTGCGAATCTTTTTTTCATCAAAACCGGTTTTGGTCTGAATTTCAGCAAAACCCAGGCCCTGCTTGGCTTGTTTGATGCTATCCAATACAATATCAACGGCTGTCATCGCAGTTCGACGACGGGAAGCGCCGGATGTCACATTGTTGGTGCCTGATGCTGTTTGCCTAATCAGATTTTCCAGAAGATCCAGTTTGGCCATCAGTTTGTCCACATCCTTTTTCGTCGGGATGTCATAATTCTGCATAAAAAATTTAACCATGGCATCAAAGCTGATCGTTTTCCCTTTTTTTCTTGACATGGGAGCCTCCTATTAGAGAGGTTCAGGGTTCTGGGTTCAGGGTTCTGGGTTCAGGATTAAATCCGTTTTTCAGTCCTGCTGAGCTTCGAATCTTTGAACCCCGAACCTTTGAACCCCCAATCCTTGAACCCTACTATTTGATATCTGTATAAAAGTCAAGATATTGCAATATTATAGCCGGCTGTCAGGGCGGCAGGAAAAAACAGCCCGAATTTCACATTGTAATTGAGATGATTTCCTGATAGATAACGATCCAAAAAGCTGAAGGGCGTATGGAGTCAACGACCACCCGCAAAGCGGGTGACGTGGATTTCCCCGCCCTTATGGACGGGGAAAACAAAAGCACGTCAGTGCGTTAAACGTTGTGGTTGTAATCCGCCTCCGGCGGATTTGAAAACAACCCATAAAAAAATCACTTCGATGAAAGCGAAACCAGCGATAGAGACCAAGAAATCCCGGCTGTGGGCTAACCTCAAGTCTAAGATGACGTATTGGATAAACCGTACCAGGGCCTTAAATGGCGAACCCCGCTATGTGGCCATGGGAATGGCGGTTGGCATCTTTGTTTCCGCCACACCGACAATACCCTTTCAGACCTTTATCGCCGTAGCCATGGCATTTATTCTGCGGGGCAGCAAATCCGCTGCAGCCATCGGCGTCTGGCTCAGCAATCCCATTACCTTCCCTGTTTTTTACCTGGCAAGCTATAAAACGGGCGCCCTGCTTTTGGGAATATCCAACGGCACCGATATCAAGGGCCATACAGCGGCAGAGCTTTTAAAACTGGGCTTCGATGTATCCCTTGCCGCTATGACAGGGGGCATCCTGATCGGTATGATCCTGGCCATCGGCGCCTATTTTATCACCCGCAAGATCGTAACTAAGATTCGATCACGTGAAAAAAGGTTGCGGATGCCGCATCTCGGGGGAAAGAAGGCGGAAAGCCGAAAACAGAGCACGAAGGACAGAGGAAAAATTGCTCAGGCACCGAACACCGCACCTTCCAACCCTAACTGCGAGTATGCCACCGTCATGCTCTGTCAGCCGGTAACGAAGGAAGAAGGGCCAAGAACGTAACGCGTTGCGGGTTACGGGATGCGCGTTGCGGGGTGCGTGTCAAGATCTGAGCCCTCAGCCGTTCAACCACGTGACGCGCAACGCGTAACGCGCAACTTATAGCCAAAAGCCAGGCGCCGTAAACCAGAGTCCCGCAGCCAGCTATCAAAAGCCATATCTGAGATTTGGAGCAATGACCTCACCCCGTAACCTGCTCAAGGCCTGGGAGTTAAAGCCTAAAAAACGCCTGGGGCAAAATTTCCTAACTGATCCTTCGACTGCCAGAACCATTATTGCCCGCGCCGACCTATCAGCAGATGATGTTGTATTGGAAATCGGCGCCGGTCTGGGCGCTCTAACCATACCGCTGGCGATGGCCGTCAAAAAAGTATATGCCGTTGAAAAGGACGATCAGCTTATCGAACTGCTAAAAGCCGAGTTGCTCGCCAACCGCATAACCAACTGTGAGGTTATAGCGCAAAACATCCTTGAAATGAAATTGGATACCATCGCCGCTGCAACCCCGCAGAAACTGACGGTCGTGGGTAATTTACCCTACGGTATATCCTCGCAAATTCTTATCAAACTCATACAATCGCGAAGCGCCATTGAACGCGCGGTTCTTATGTTTCAAAAGGAGCTGGCGCAGCGCATTGGGTCGGAGCCAGGCGGCCGACAATATGGCAGGATAACCGCAATGCTTCGATACTGTGCCGATATACGATTTCTAGCGGACATTAAGGCATCTGTTTTTTATCCGCCTCCCAAAGTAGATTCGACGGTGATCGAAATAACGTTCAAAGCCACGACGATCTACGGACCCCACGATGAAGACATGTTGTACAAGGTAATTAAGGCCGCCTTTGGCAATCGACGTAAAACATTGAAAAACGCCCTGACAGCCGCCGGTCTTCAGATTGAATCTCAAATCGCCCTGCAGGCGTTGTCTGGGGCCGGCATTGATCCAACCCGCCGGGCCGAAACCCTGAGCCCCTCTGAATTCGTCGCCCTTTCCGTCAGCCTGCAGAAAACAATGAAGGGTAAAGGTTCCTAGGTTCAGGGTTCAAAGGTTCGAAATTCAGAAGTTCTGAAAAACGGTTTTAACCCTGAACTCTGAACCCTGAGCCTTTGAACCCTCACCCCTTGAACCTATCTTAACACTTGACCCCGCACTGGAGTATCCTTATTATAGAAATACTTAAACGTCAGCAAAGGAGGCCGACATGGCAGTAAAAGTATTAATCAAGCGGCGGGTTTCCCAGGATAAAGCCAAGGCTCTGATACCGCTGGTCCGGCAAATGCGGGCATCCGCAGCGACGCAAACAGGCTACATTACCGGCGAAACACTGCGCAGCCTGGATAATCCAGAAGAATTTCTGGTCATCAGCACCTGGCAATCTTCCGGTGATTGGAAAAATTGGCTAAAAAGTGAAGAACGCAATAAGGTCCAAGAAAAAATCGATGATTTGCTGGGCGGTGAGACCAACTACGAAATTTTTCACTACGGATTTTCTGAGTAGCTAAAAATTTCAAAGGTATTTGAAATTTTTATTATAGCTTATCAGAGTTTCTCTAATACTAAAAAAATTATGGAAGTGGTTTAAAAACCCCAGATCACGTCCAAAGACAAGGCGCCGATTTGATTTAAAAGCGGAGCGTACACGTCAGTACGTGAGCATTTTAAATCAAATCGCAACGCCGTATTTGGGCGTTAGATGGGGTTTTGAAACCACTTCTACATTAAGTCGGCGATCGAGACAGTCCTGTCCCCCATGTTCACGTAACTTCCCATTTCATTGTCATACCAACCGTAAATGACGGCCTGGGTGACGGGAATCCTCACGACGGTGCCCCCTTCCGGGTTGGCTATCAGACTCTTTTCAAGCCCCGGGACATTGGCCAGGTCTATGGCCGCTTCTGCAGTGCGACTATGGGTTTCGTGCCCTTCAATGGTCGCAGCCACTTTGGGCATCCCGATAATGTCTCCGGAAACATTCTGCTTTTCGGTATAATACAGGTATCCCTCGGGGCTTTCAGCAGCAGCCTGTCGATAGATATCATTAATCAATTCCCTGGTCACATATCCACCGGCCGGTTCTTCCTGTAAATTAATCACCAAAATAATCAAAGATCCTGTAACGGTAGGGATTCTTACCGATTCTGCAATAAAGGCTATTTCCTCCATTTCAGGAATGACCAACCGAAGGGCTTTGGCTGCACCGGTGGTGGTCAGAATAATATTATTCATGATGCTTCTGTTTTTCCGCAAATCGGTTTTACCGGCTTTGGGCAATCGATCCAGAACCTCCTGGGAGCCGGTGGCAGCATGAACGGTTGCCATCGAGGCCGACATAATTTTCTTGGGCCCGAATGCATTTATCAGCGGTTTCATCATGTGAGCCAAACAGGTAGTGGTGCAAGAGGCATTTGAAATAATTTTGTGCCGGCGGGAGTCATAGTCGTTGCTGTTGATTCCCATCACGGTCGTAACTGCATCCTGCGGTGTCGATGCCCGCTGGTCTCCAATTTTAAAGGGGGCCGAAAGAATCACTTTTTCTGCTCCGGATGCCAGATGGCCTCGCGCCGAGCCCTGAGGATGGTCTGCTTCCATGGTTGGGTCCAGGAATTGACCCGTGGTGTCCACCACGAGCCTGACGCCATGATCAGCCCAACCGATATCAGCCGGATTGCGGTGGGCTCTCAGGAACCGAACCTTGACACCGTCAATATTCATGGTCCCACTGCTTTCATCGAGTTTGCTGATAATCGGCTGGCCGGTATGGCCGTAAAGATACCCGTGAAGCCAGCCGTAGGTTGAATCCCGCTCAACATAATGGGCAATATCCGCCAGTGATGTCCCCGCCTGACGACCAATGTTGACGACGATTTCATCGAAATATTTGCGGCCCACATGATGCCAGACGGTCAGCTTTCCGATTCGGCCGAAGCCGTTAACCCCCAATACCTTATTTCCAAAAGACATTATGTACCCCCCTTGTGTTGCGGGTTGCGCGTTGCGTGTTACGTGTTAATCTCGGAACCCTCAGCCACTCAACCGAGAAATACAAAACCTTTAACCTTTTAGATCGATGCAAGATTTCAATTCAGGATTATTTCCTAAAACTGTAAATGTTTTGAAGCCACTTCTAAGCTTCTTTTACTTTTATCAACCCTTTATAAACAGAACCCTCCTGTCCGTCAATGCTGATGGGATCGCCGGGTCTCAAAATCACCTGATTAAAGGAGCAGCTTTTGCGCTGCTCATCGCAGATCAGATCGCCGCAGCCCACCACACATGTTTTTCCCAGCCGGTGGGCCACCACCGCTGCGTGGGAAGTCAACCCGCCTCTGGCGGTCAGCAATCCATCGGCAGCATGGATTTCACGAATATCATCCGGAACCGTATCCGCCCTGGCAAGGATCAAAAAAGTATCGGGCTCCTTTTGGCGCCACCTCTCTATCTCTTCGAGGTTAAATACCAGGCGACCGCTCATCGCGCCGCCACTCACCCCGATGCCGTGGCCTAAATAAACGGCCTTTATCTGCTCATCAAAATCGAAGGTCATAACTTTTTTGCGCTCCCGGATGGTCATATCGCGGGTCTGCAACATATATAAATCCTCAACCTCCGGGCTTTCAAAGGTAAATTCCATTTCCTGGGGGCTCCAGCCTCTATTTTCTATCAGGTCATGGGCCCAATTCTTTAAAGCGCCATAAATCTTTGGAAAGTGGGTCTCGAGGGTGACATCGGTCTCACGCATTTCGATTTCCTGCTGAAAAATTGAAATGGGGTTGGTGTTGACCAGACCTGAAACGACATCCTCACCCTGGTTGCCCACCGTAAAGTCTCCCCACAGTTTCAATATATCTCCCGACCACCTGGGATTATGCGTAAAAACAACACCGGAGCCGGAGGCGTTGGAAATATTACCGTATACCATTTCCTGAACAGTGACGGCCGTGCCCCAGTCATCTGAGATTCCCATTATTTTGCGGTAGGCTCGGGCTTTCGGCGATTCCCACGAGTCCAAAACGGTTTTGATGGCCAGATACAGCTGGTCATAGGGTTTTTCAAGAATTTCAATTCCCGCTTCTTTGATCATTTTCTTATACGCCAGGCTCAGGTTGCGCATCTGTTCGCCGCTAAATTCTCTTTTATAAGGAAGGCCCAGCTGGTTTTTCCACTCCCGCATAATCGCATCGAAGTCATCACGCTGCAGCCCGAAAGCCATGCCGAAGCATTGCAAATACCTGCGGTAATTGTCCCACGCGAACCAGGCGTTGCCGGTTGACGCGGCGATACTCTGGGCAATTTCCTCGTTGTTGCCCACATCCAGCAGGGTGTCCATCATCCCGGGTTGGGAAATCGACGATCCGCTGCGTACCGACAAAAGCAGCGGTTTTTTTGGATCTCCAAAAATCTTTCCGGTGGCCTTTTCCAATTCGGCGATGTTTGCCGCCACCTGTTCCCTGAAGTTTTGGAGAGCGGGTGGGTAACTGTCCACGATCTCCCGGCAACGAAAGACCTCGGTTGTAATGATAAATCCCGGCGGTATGGGATAGCCGAAATTTTTCAGCTGGACCATGTTAATACCTTTGTTGCCCAACTGGATGATGCCGGTCACGCGGCTGCGGGCAGAATCTATCGGTGTCATTGCATTTTTCGGATCGTAGAGCAGCAGTTTTTGCAGCTTGTCCTTGGGCAGCTTATTCGACTGCTGGAAAAGCGTGGTCAGAATGCGGCTCAAAAACAGGTCCAGCTGCTGAAGCCCAAGAGACAGCGCGATCTGCTCACGGAAAAAGATCTCGGAGACCAGGTATTGTAATTTTTCGCGATCCTTCAGATACTCCTGCGGTAAAAATTTGGGGAGGATCCGCTCGATTGGAATCTGCGACAAAATCCGGTTTAGGTTTTGACCATGGACATTATGGAAATTATCATGGATGATATTTTTGACGGCCTGGGCAAATCCTTTAAAAATGTCCAGGTACTGGGTCTGGGTGAAACCCTTGACCTCCAGGGAATGGGCCAGGAATTCCAGCTGGCGCTCAAATTCGACGGAAGACATGCCGTCCAGGTTCAAAGCTTTGTCAAACAGCCGCAACAGGCTGTAAACCTGATAAAAGGTGGCCTTCGTTATTAAATTGAGGTCGATATCCCGGATCAGTTCTTCAAACAATACGTTGACCAGTGTTTCGAGGCGAAAGGTGAGGCCCAGGCAATCAAATTTCATCTCATGATAACTGCCGTACATGGAAGGGATGTCGATGGTGATATGCCGTTTTTTATAGATGTCCTCTTTGATCTCGAACTGCTGATCGCTGAGAATGACCGCCCTAAGTTTTTGGAGGTAATCCAACAACATAAAGAGCCTCTTGGTAAGGTCCGGTTCGGCCAGCGCCTTTTCCACCCGGTTGAAATCCGGCAGCGCCTCGGTTCGCAGCTGGGCGATATAGCTCCCCAGTTCAATGTAATCGAAGCTGTATTTTTGATGCAGCAATTTATAAAGGGCAATGGACAATTCAACCCGCTTGCGATCCACCTCGGGAACACCGGAAATTCCATCTAAGAGCCCATTGATTTTTTTATCCGAGAGAGACAGCAGGTCTGACGGGATGTTGATCCCCTGATCGGCAAAACCCGCGATGATGTTGTGGACGCCGTCTGAATATAGGCCATTTTCATCGATCTCGCTGTAGATGGTTGGCGGCACATAGGATTCCAGACCGGTTTTGTCGCGGGTCTTCCAGAAGCGAAAAGTGGCTTCAATAAAGGGGACAATTCGGTTGCTGCTTTCAACGTGGCTTTGTTTTCTTAAAAAATGAATGAGCCTGTCCCGGCGATGGGTGATCTCATCGAGCCGGGTGGAAATGTCCCTCAGTTGTCCCTCCGCGCCAATATCATTGAAAAAGGCCGGAAATAATCTGGTGAGTTGCTTGGCCAGGTTATAGACCGGTCCGATCTTGCTGTTTAAAAATCGGGTGATATCACGGGGGAAAACGTCGATGTCCTTAATAAATACGCCGCACAGCGACAGGTGAATGATCAGGCCGGATAATAGCCGCGTCGACCACTTCGGATTTACCTCGATCAGTTCGAGCCAGGTTCGGATGTTCTGGATATGGGCACTGTTGACTTTAATTTTCCAATCATCGTCCACGCCCTGAAGCATGGGGACTTGAAAGCCCAGGTCAATGACGGAGTCGATAAAAAAATTGACGAGATCCAGTTCATCGGTCTTAAATACCGCTTTGCCCATGTTTAGAACACAATTCAGGGCGGTGGCCTGGTATGTCCGGGTTTGCTCTTTTAAAATCGTAAAGGTCTTGCGGATCAGGTTCTGAATGTTACGATAATTTTCATTGGTGATAATCCAGGTCAGGGTCTGGTTGATGTCCCGCAGGGTTTCTTCGTGGATGAGGTACAAGCCGGACAGATTCATAATATGAAAAAGAAATATCAGCTTGAGATGGTGACCCCGGCCGTCTTTACCGCTTTTTTGCATAATCCGGCGGGGAATCTGTCTGTAAGCTTCCACCATCTGACCAAAACCGGGCAGTTCCAGCAAGCGACCTGCAATCTCCTTTTGGCCTATCATTTCGTCAGCGGTATATTCGTCTATGAGGCTCTGCCAGGCATTGAGCTGGTGGTGGGAGATAGGATGAAAAAATTCATCAAAATTTATCTGGCGGTCTATTTCGGAAGCTTCCTTTGCGAACCAGGTCTGGGGGTCTGGCACATTGAGCCAGTGATGATAGGTATACCGGTAGTATTTCATCAGCAAGAAATTGAGGGCGGTGTAGTCCTGGCAGGACTCCGGGGCATGGCTCAAGAAGACAGCGGCCAGACGGTTGACGGCATAATAACTGTTGACAAACAGGGCGAAGAGGTCATCAGGTAGATCCCGGATGCGATCAAAACTGACATCCATCACCGGCTTGAACTGTTCGAAGTGCGACCCAGAATCACTCGCAATTTTTTGCAGAAATAACAGCGTATTATCAACAGCGTCAGCTTTAACGTCCTCGTCTTTGCAGTCTGCCGCGGCAGTGGATAGAATTTCGATCAGCAGCTCAGCCGCCCGGGGTCCCCCGGAGTGGTTCTTCAAGAGGTGAAAATACTCCAGGGAATATTTTCGGGCTTCCATAACGATGAAGCGCCAGTTCTTATAAGGATGGGACAGTTCCTTTAAAAAGGTGTTTAAACCCTCCATCAGGCCGTAATATTTGGACATTACGTCCTGGAGAACCGCATATTTTTCATCCACGTCAACGTCGACATGGTAGTCGGCCAGGTTGACCTCAAGGGCTTTGGATTTTATTTTCACCAACTCTTTCTCCTGAGTCATTTTTCAGAGGCGGTCCAAATCAAGTCAAGAATAGCAGAGCAGAAGCGGAAATTCAAGGATCGGGTTGCGAGTTACGGGTTACGCGTTGCGCGTTTCGGGTTGCGGGGTGAGGGTTTGAGCTGCCGATGGAATCTTGCAACAGGACTAAAAAAGCCCCTCTCCAAAGGAGAAGGGCTTTTTAATTTTATTAAAGATCGATACTGCATCGGGTTTAGCCCGGGCTGCATCTGTAACCCCGACCACGTGACGCGAAACGCGTAGCTCGCAACGCGATGCGCGTAACCCGCATCTCGACTAAATCTCAAGCCACGAATCCGAATACAGGGTCTTGCCCAGAATAACATCCACGGTCTTGACGTAATCCTGCATCTCTTTGTCCAGCGTGTCCACCGGCGGCGCATTGCCGTCCATGGCGCTGTAAATCAGATCCACGACATCCTGGCGCTGCCCCTTGGCAATGGCGATCAGTTGGTCATCGAGCGGATCGGCAATCACCGAATGCATCCCGTAGCGTTGCAGCATCACCATATAGGTCTGGTTGAGAATGGGGCGCAGGTTGTCAGGCGGCCCGTTGGATATGTTGGACAGCCCGCAGGTGCTCTTGGCGCCCGGCGATATTTCGGGCAGCATTTCCATAAACGTCATCAGGCTGATGAGCTGGGGCTGCTGGATGTTCACCGGTGTCACGATGCCGTCCACCCAGATTTTTTCATTGGGAATGCCGGCTTCGTTGGCAAAATACAGCAGCTCCACGCACAGGGCCGCCCGCTCATTCTCGTCCCGCGGCAGTCCCTCCGGTCCCCACATCAAGGCAATAAAATCGGCATTGTGCTCCACTGCCAAGGGCACCATGGGCTCGTAACGTTCGGGACGCACCATGATGGAATTAATCAGTGGGGGCTGGGGCGTATCCTTGTAAACTTTAAGGGCCTCTGAAATAGCGTCGATATTGGACGTATCCAGGGCCAGGGGGATGTCATCAACCACTTCCTGGACCGTTTTAACCACCCAGGGCATCAGTTCATGCCCGTCTTTTTTGGCCGGACCGAGATTGATGTCGATATAATCCATGCCTTTTTCGCGCTGGAAAAGGGCTTCCTCCTGGATCGGTTTGGGATCACGGGACTTGTAAGCCGCACCGATCTTTTTGGATATCACGTTTAAACTTTCACCAATTAGTAGCATACAAAACCTCCCTGATTTTATTTGGCTTTGAGGAATCCAGGCAGATGCGCGGCTTCCCGCGGGCCTACCGTAATCTTCCAATCCGGTAATTCCTCTTCCACGTCGCCGGCAATCGCAGCGGCATATCCGGGAATGACCAGCTCATGGTTTTTGACCTTGTCGGCGATCCCGCTCTTTTTGACAAACATGCCGACATCATCACCGGCAAATTTGCCCGCCGCCCAGGCCGTCATAACGGAAAGCCCCTCCGAATCCTTGATCAGCAGCCACGAAGGAACCCGGCTGCCCTCAATTTCACCGGAAACGATAAAATACGTCAGGGCAAAGTTGGTGGTTACCATCACCGGCGAGTTTTCATCCGGATTGTTGATCTCATAGATGCCTTCGGTAACCGTCATGGGCCGCTGCGGGTCGGTGAAGATATTCAGCCGCTCCAGCAACAGGGGGAACAGGCTTTCACCGCTAAAATCGGTAAGAACGACGATGCCGCCGTATTTGGCGATGAACGTACCGGCGATGAGCGTTTCCATGTCCAGGTTCGATGCCATCTCACAGGGAAAGGTGATGCTCGGAAAACCCAGGGCCCGATTCCCGTCTTTAAGGGCCGCCCGCCGCAAGGCGATCTGGTCCTGATGGGATTGTTTGATCTCCCTGGATCCCGGGTCAATCACCAGGTCTTTGAGTCCCGCTTCGGTCAATTTTTCAGTCAATGGAACCAGGCCTTCAACGGAGTCTGCTTTAACGGCCAGCGGCAGATCATTCTCCTTGGCCAGTGCGCCGTATTCGTCGGCGTTGGCTTCGGTGGCCGCATACATCAAAGGCCTTTTAAACTTGCAAGCCTCGATACCGGCCTTCATCACACCGGCATCTTCGGTCATCAAGACCAGGTTGAACTCAGACGTTTCGGCGATCTTCTTGGCGGCAGCGGCAAAGGCCGCGCTGTCCCCGCCGACGTCCTTGAGGACAATCAATTCGGGTCTGAGGTTTAAACCGACCCTTTCAAACTGAAACGCATTCCAGGCTTTAAGCTTGGTTTCAAGATCTGCTGCGGCCATGTCGGATCCGACAGTGGCTGCCAGCAGGGTCGGGTTGTAAAAGGTTTTTTCATGCCGGTACTGGACCGTCTCGCCGCCGGTGGTGGCAGCCCTTACCCCTTTGCCGATCGCCACCGGACGAATCGGCGGTGCCGATGCTTCCGACAGCTGCTCGCGGGCCTCATCGGAAACGTAGGGGCAGGCGTCCAGCTCCGCCTTGCCGGAAGCCAGGTTCATGGCAAAGGCCAGGCAGGTGGGGACCCCGCATTCCTTGCAGTTGGTCTTTGGCAGGAGTTTGAATATCTGAATACCCGTTAATGCCATTTTTATCTCCTTATCTCGCGTTGCGCGTTGCGTGTTGCGCGTTGCGTGGTTCGTGTTACGGGTTGCGCATGCCGAACTTCAAACAGCGCGCAACCCGTAACTCGCAACTCGTAACCCGTAATTATCCGATGATCGGGTCCATATCCAGCGCCGGGTGCTTTTTCTCCTGGAGGAAGGGTAGAATCTCTTCCTCGGTAACACCAACGGTTTCGTCAGCAATCCTGTCGATCAAGTCAGGAATCCCCAGCTCCTCGCCTCTCTTGATGAGCCGGTCTTTGATCTCTTCTTTGAGGCTTTTGGGCATCCAGACCATCCGGGCCAGGCCGCCGTCACCGGCGATAAACTTACGCTGGGTGACATTGAACTTGGAATGACCCACAAAACCCGGCGACGATGCGCCACCGCCCATCACACCCGCCAGGGTGGTAAACTTCATGCCGCAGGGGGTTTCCCCCATGTAATCGCGATTGACCGTCATCACCCCGTTGCAGGAGGGCAGCATGGCCGCAATGCACTCGCAGCATCCGCAGGTGGTCATGGGATCGGTGACCATGGAGTAGAAGTTGTAATGGGAAACGGCTCCGCGGGACGCCTTGTAGATAAATTCGTTGACCCCTTTCCACTGGCCCAGTACCGGATCCAGGCATTCGCCTTTTTCAATCGGCTGGTTCGGGCCGGTGGGATTGATTTCAAAGGAGGCCTTGCAGTCCATCCAGTTGTAGGCACCGCAAAGTCCCGTCCGCTCGGGGCTGACTGTGCAGACATGATTGGGTGCAAATGACTGGCACAGGGTGCAGGAGTAATAGGTTTCCACATCCTCGTCGGTCATCTTCTCGACCCGCTCATCGCGCTGCTTGTACTCGGCCCGGGCCCGTTTAGTCAGATCATCCACATCTTTTTTATTGGTATAGAGCGTGACCTGAACTTTGTCGACAATCTTCTGGAAATCCTGATGAAATTTGGCATGCAGGACAGTGCCGATGTCTTTTAAGGTAAAGCCCTTTTCGACGGCGGCTTTGCTCAAGCGGACCCAGGAGATATCCCGCTGCCCGATATGCATGATGCCCTGAATGTAATTGATCAGGTGATGGATCTGCCGCTCGAGGATCGGCTCGAAATCTGTCTGGAACTCGCGGCCCGCAATCTGGACATAGATGCCCAGCGGGAAGGTGCCGCCCTCTTTGACTTCAGTGACGTCCGGGCCGATAACTTCGACCTTGCCGTCCTCGATGTCGTTCATCTCGGCCATCTTGACCAGCTCGGTGCATTGGGTCTTGCCGCCGCCTGTCTGGGCGTGAAGATCAGCGCCCCTGACCCGTTCACCCTCATAGGCCGGACCAAAAGACAGCGGTATATCGATTTCAGAGACGGTCACCTTCAGTCCCCTGACCTCGACCGACTTCTGGACAAGTTCACTGTGGGGGACATTGGCCACAACGTGCTCGTAGGTGCAGATACCGGTGGGCAAAACCTCAGGGATGTCGGTGTCGGCCAGGGTCGGAAAACCCCAGTTAACGCAGCCGGCTGCGGCGGCGCCCCAGTCGGTGCCCACGTCACCCAGGGCATTGACAAAGGCAAAGATGCGGTTTTTGTTGTACAGCAGCATCTTTTTGTAGTCACCGGGCTGCACGTTGCCGAAGGCCATGGCCGCACGGTTGGCAAAGCCCAGGGCAAAAATGGCCGAAGAAATGTCCGGTCCGAAGGGAACGATCCGTGTATTCCAGCCGATCTGCACCCCGGCTTCGATCAGTTGATCGGTAACCGAGGTGTTGTTCTGGTTGGCCGCTAGGAAAATATAAAGGCTGCGTCTCTGGTAGTCTTCGACGATGTCCTTGGCAATCTCCGGTGTCGGGGCCGCGCCAACGATGGCGGCAAAGCCCGGGGCCGTGCCGTCGACGAATTCCACGCCCCTTTTACGGAACACGGTGTCGTCAGCAGCGCCCAGCCAGATCTTGCCGGCTTCGATATCCGGTTCCTCGGAGTGCAGATAAAAATCCGGCTCATTCAGATACCGCAGGGCTTCACGAATCTCGAAGCTGAAAAGTGTGGCCATTCCGGCATCCAAAAGGGGACCCAGGTAGGGCAGATGGTTCATCCCTTTGATGTGCGGCGGCAAAAGCTTGCGCGCCACTGCCAGCGGCTTTTGCATGTCTTCAAGGGTTTCGACCTTAATGCCCAGCAGCGAGTAGATCACCGGCAGATAGTAGGCCGTGTTGGGAAACCCAACCTTGGTATCGGCATCAAAGGTGTCCAGAGCGCGTTTATATTCCCCTTCGACCTGTGAAACGATATTATAACCACCCTGGATGGCGGCAAATGCAACTAACTTTGACATATTTTCCTCCTTCGTGGAGCTTGGTTATAAATTGAATATTTGAAATGACAAAACGAAGCGACGTCAGAAAATTCGTCATTCGTCATTCTTCATTCCCTTAGGCTTCCAGCGCCTGGCGGCTGGCCATATCCATCAAGACCCGTTCCCTGGCTTTGTCGATGCCCAGTTCCTTGCGCTTTTTATCGATATGGGCGATCATCTTGCGGGCCATTACGATTGGATCGGGTGCCAGATCCCATTTACCGCCGTATATCTTTTCCAGTTCCTCAAAGAGATACTTCTGGAATACGGGCGCTCCGGTCACCGGCAGGTTCACCCCGAACAGGGTGTAGACCCCTGAAGCCACAAAATACTGTCCGATGCTGATGGCTTTCTCGCTCATCCATTCCGGCGCCGCACCGGCAGCCGGCAGATCCTGGAGATCGTTGCCCAGACCGCCGGCCTTCACCACTTCGGTGGCGGCCAGCAGGATGCGGCTGTTGTCCACACAGGAGCCCAGGTGCAGAACGGGCGGAATCCCCACGGTCTCGCAAACCTCGGCCAGGCCCGGTCCGCAGAACACCTTGGCCGATTCCGGCGTCAGCAACCCTTCCATGGCGCAGGCAATGCCGTTGCAGCCGGTGGTCAGAACGATGACATCGTTTTTGATCAGCTCTTTGACCAGATCGATATGGGCCTCGTTGTGGCGACCCCGGGCATTGTTGCAGCCCACCACACCGGCCACCCCACGGATACGTCCGTTGATGATGTTGTCATTTAAGGTGTAATAGGACCCGCGGAAGGTGCCCCCGAGGTGATACTCAATCGATTCAACGCCGAAGCCGGCAATTTGAGCCGCTTTCTGGCTGGGAATCATCACCTCGGCGCCCCGGTTTTTGAAATTATCAATGGCCATGGTCACAATCCGTTTGGCATCTTCCATGGCATGATGCTCATCAAACTCGATGTGCAGGACGTTATCCTGCTCCATTCGGGCCATCGGATGGGTCGTAATCAGTTTGGTGTGAAAGCATTTGGCCACGTTGGCCAGGTTCTGAAATACGCACTGCACGTCGACCACCATGGCATCACAGGCGCCGGTGACGATGGCCAGTTCCTGCTGCAGGAAGGTGCCTGCCGGCGGCACGCCGTGGCGCTGCAGAATCTCGTTGCCGGTGCAGCAGATACCGCCCAGTTGGATCCCTTTGGCGCCCTTTTGCCGGGCGTATTCCACCATTTCCTTGGACTGGGCTGCAGCCACGATCATCTCGGACAGCACGGGCTCATGACCGTGAATGATGATGTTGACGTGATCCTGTTTCATAACGCCCAGATTGGCTTCGGACTGCAGCGGAAAAGGCGTTCCGAACATGACATCCTGCAAGTCGGTGGCGATCATGGAACCACCCCATCCGTCGGCCAGGGCGGCCCGGGTGCATTGTTTGAGGATGTTTTTGTAGTCCTGGTCCACGCCCATGTGGGTACGGTGCATGATGTCGACCACTTCGCGATCGATGTTGCGCGGCAGAACCCCCAGTTTCTTCCAGCGTTCGTACAGGGGTTTGGGGGCGCGCTTCAAATAGCGCAGTTCGCCCTCGGGTTTGCCCCATTCGGCCAGCGCCTTGACGGCCACTTCTTTGGCAATTTCATCCAGGTCACGGTCAACTTCTTCACCGTCGACTTCCACTTTGGTGTCAACGTCGAAATGCGGCGCAATGGCCAGAAGTTTGTTGTAATCCTTGATTTTGTAGTCTTCGGTCTCCTTGTGGGCCACGGACATGAAGACTTCCGCCACCGTACGGCCGTGATCGGAATGGGCTGCACATCCGGCTGCCACCTGGCGCGCAAAGTTACGGGCCGCAATGGTGTTGGCCGTTGCTCCGCACAATCCCTTGCGTTCGTCCTCGCCTTCAATGCCGCCCTTGGGCAGCGGCAGGCGGCAGGGGCCCATGGCACAATTTTTACAGCAGGTTCCCTGGATCCCGATGTTGCAGGGTTTCATTTTCGCGGCCCGGTCGAATATGGTCTCCACTCCCAATTCCTGGGCCCGCCGGATCATCTGCTGGGTGGCCACATCGATTGATGCGCCTACCGGATCGGCGACTTTTTCTGCCTTCGGATTTAATGGTTTCTTTTCGGTTGTTTCTGCCATACGAGGTTCCTCCTCAAATTGTTGAATTTGATTATAGTTTTGGTTAATAACCTTAGACCCTTCTGTGAATCCAATCCAGGCTTTCAACCATTTTGTCTGTCATCGACTTCTGCACGGCAGCAGGCGTCTTGGAAACTTCTTCTTCAACGGCGCTGGCCCGGCTGGCGGCCAGCTTTTCCCTTTCGGCCGCTCGTTTTTGACGGATTTCGTCAAGCTCGGACTCGATCCTGGCCTTTTGCGCCGCGGCTTTGGCTTTGGCTTCGGCTTCAGCCTTGGCCTTGGCTTCTGCTTCGGCCTTTAGGCGGGCCTCTTCATCGGCCTTGGCCTGGGCCTCGGCATCCGCTTTGGCTTTGGCTTCGGCTTCTGCCTTGGCTTTGGCATCAGCTTCGGCTCTGGCCTTGGCATCGGCCTCGGCCTGGGCAGGATCTACCGCTGGAGCTGCGGCCTTGGGCGCTTCCGCCGCCGCAGGTGCCGCTGCAGGTGCCGGCTCCGGCTCGGCTTTCTTGGCGGGCTCGGCCGGGGCCGCTTTCTTGGCGGGTTCCGGTGCCGCTTCTTTTTTGGCCGGTGCCGCTTTTTTCGCCTTTTCCGCTTCAATGGTCAGATCCGGTTCGGGTGATAGGGCTAAAAGGTCGATGTCCACATCCGCCAATTGCTTTTGGATGGGTGCCACATCGGTGGCCATACCGCCTTCATACATCAGGTCGATGTAAGCCTTCACCATACGGATCGACTCGGGATGGCGCATGATGAGTAAATTGGAGCCGCTCATCAGGTAGGCCACCGCCCCCACAGCCTCCATCAGAATCGGCCGTTTTTCAGGATCGCCCAGCAGAGGCGCTTCTTCGACCGTCTGTTTGGCTTCCTTGCACTTCCAGACCTCGTTGCCGAGATTGTTGATAAGCGGAAGCTGCAGTTTGTCATCGCCCTGGGCCAGCGCTGCCATCCGAATACGCTCCATCACCGAATATGAATATTCCAGGCCGTAACCCAGCCCACCGGTGGTGGGATCGACAATCATGCGATCCATGGGCATTCCGAGGTTTTCAAGCAGAATGTTGCATTGCTTGGCAAGGTTGACATCAATCGGGGAAGACGCGATGACGGTATGACCGAAACCCATGGCAGCCGCACCGATACCCTTGTGGTTCTTGTCTTCCACCGGTCCGAGAATCAGATTCTCACCCTGACATTCCTCGGCAATTTTTTTCAGAACTTCTTCATCTTTTTCCACGTTGGCTGTCCCCCAGATAATCAGGGGCACAGAGACAGCGCCCAGGACCTTTTTCACGCTGGCAACGGCATCCGCCGCCGATGCATCCTGACCATTGGGATCGGTGCTTTTAAGCTGGAGCACGATCATGTCCGCACCGTATTCCTCGACGCATTTCTTGGCCCATGCAGCGGGGTCCGCAAGGACGTCCTTAAAGGGACTGAGAGCCGCTTCCGGCCATTCATCCGGTTCCATATCCCAGATTTCCATGGCAATCTTGGGCTTGTTGGGCATTGCCCCTTCGAACTGGTAGAATGGATAGCATGCCTCTCCGCCGACAGTAACGGCATTAGCACCCTTGCCGAGGGTGATTTCCTTTATACTGCCGGTATAGGATTCTTTAAAAAATTCAAAAGCCAATGTTACCTCCTTGTTTACGCTTACCGGTTATTGATTGCAGTGTTTGGATCCGTTGACAATGCAATGGGTTAACCACCAATGTAAATCTCCCCTGTCTGGTAGCCTAAAGGTTATCATCCCCCTTTCATGAATTTATTTATGTGATGAATCTACAAACGGTAGATTTATAGCCCTTTGGGAATGACGAATGTCGAATGAATAATGACTAATGATTGTCCGCCTCTCTCCGAGCCGCAGGCCGGCGGATCGATTGGAACGCTTGATAAAAAATTGACGGAGCGAAGCGACTACCACCATTATTCATTAGTCAATAGTCATTTGTCATTTTGGAGGCCGTCAGGCCT
>WOR8_10001864_pt1 | contig 23662 bp, 15 predicted proteins | sample DeeMarSeWOR38_10_FD_19890 | JGI IMG/M metagenome (IMG submission 19890) | reverse complement strand
TCGTCGAGCGGCACCTTGAAGCGCCGTGCGTTGTACATCTGCGGCACGAGCAGCGCGTCAGCAAGCGTGATGTCTTTACCGAAAGCGTAGGGCCCGTCGTGTGCGTAACGCACCGACATCTGCTCACAGGCGCGGAACCCCTCGGTGATCCAGTGCGCATACCAGTCGCTTTTCTGTTTGTCCGAGGCGTCCAGTTCCTCGGAAAGGTATTTGAGCACTCGCAGGTTGTTTAGTGGATGGATGTCGCAGGCGATCGCGTTACAGAATGCGCGTACCCTGCTTCTCGATGGTTCCGCGTCCGGCAGCAGCGGCATCTGCGGATACGCTTCCTCGAGGTACTCGAGGATGGCCATCGACTGCCCGATCGCGACTTTGCCGTCATCGAAGAACGGCACCAGCATCTGCGGATTGATCGCGCGGTACTCGTCCTTGCGTTGCTCGTCGTCGCCGGGTTGCAACGAAACCGGAATCGATTCGTAGTCGATGCTCTTGAGATTGAGCGCGATGCGGACCCGGTACGCCGCCGACGAGCGCCAGTACGTATAGAGCTTCACGGCCATCGGCACAGGTTAGTACTGCTTAACCTCGTGATCAATCGCGCCGAAGATCGACAGGCCGTCCGCGTCGCGCATCTCGATCCGGACCCGGTCGCCGAATTTCAGGAATCCCGTCTGCGGCTTGCCGGACTCGATCGTCTCGATCATGCGGATTTCCGCGATGCAGGAATAGCCCACGCCGCCGTCCTCGATCGGCCGGCCCGGGCCGCCGTCCAGCTTGTTGGAGACCGTTCCGGAGCCGATGATCGTGCCGGCGCCGAGCGGACGCGTCCTTGCTGCATGGGCAATGAGCTGCCCGAAGTCGAAGGTCATGTCGATGCCGGCGTCCGGCCGTCCGAACGGATCCTCGTTCAGGAACGAGAGTAACGGCATGTGCAGCTTGCCGGCTTTCCATGCACCGCCCAGCTCGTCCGGCGTGACGGCGACCGGCGAAAATGCGCTCGACGGTTTCGACTGGAAGAAGCCGAAGCCCTTGCCGAGTTCAGCAGGTATCAGGTTGCGGAGCGACACGTCATTCACGAGCATGACCAGCTTGATGTGCGATAGTGCCTCTCTCGCGCTCACACCTATCGGCACGTCATCAGTAACGATGGCGACCTCGGCCTCGAAGTCGATGCCCCAGTCTTCGCTCGCCGCCAGGATCGGTTCGTTCGGGCCAATGAAGGCGTCGGAGCCGCCCTGGTACATCAGGGGATCCGTCCAGAAGCTATCGGGCATTTCGGCGCCGCGTGCCTTGCGGACCAGTTCGACATGGTTGACGTAAGCAGAGCCGTCCGCCCACTGGTAGGCGCGCGGCAACGGCGATGCGCACTGTGCAGGGTCGAACTCCTCGCCCGACTTTGTACTTCGTAGCCGCTCTGCGATCGCTTCCAGACCCTCGGCGCAATCCTCCCAGTTATCGAGCGCCGCCTGCAGCGTGTCCGCGACCGAGTCGGCCGGCAGGTAGCGCGACAGGTCGTGCGACACGACAACGAGCCGGCCGTCGCGACTGCCCTTTAGAGATGCCAGTTTCATATTACTTGCTTCCGGTAAATTCGAGTTCGTGCAGCCATGCCGCGTGCCGCGGCGCTTTCTTCGTGCGGCTCCATTCCTCCAGCATGTCGGGCGCCACGCGCTTCAGTTCGTCGATCTGTTCCTGGGTCTGGGTGTTTGCGACCAGTTCGAGTCGATGCCCGTTGGGGTCGAAGAAGTAGATGGACTGGAAGATGCCGTGGTTGGTCGGGCCAATCACGTCGACGCCCTGCGCTTCGACGTGTTCCTTGGCCGCGAGCAGGGCATCGTAATCCTCGAGCTCGAAGGCGATGTGCTGAACCCACTCCGGCGTGTTCTCGTCGCGGCCCATCTCCGGTCTCGTCGGTAATTCGAAGAATGCGAGCACATTGCCCATGCCGGCGTCGAGAAAGACGTGCATGTAGGGATCGGGCTCCTTGGTCGAAGGCACCCTGTCTTCCGCGAACGCGACGGTGAAGTCCATGTTCAGCACGCGCTGGTAAAACTCCACGGTTTCCTTCGCGTCCTTGCAGCGGTACGCGACGTGATGAATTCGCTTCAGTTCCATTGCTGCCTCCTAGCTCGCGTCTTCCGCAGACACGATGCCGCGCGCGATCTGGTCGCGCTCGATCGACTCGAACAAAGCCTTGAAATTGCCTTCGCCGAAACCCTCGTCCTGCTTGCGCTGGATGAATTCGAAGAAGACCGGGCCAATCATGAGTTCCGAGAAGATCTGGAGCAAGAGCCGCGGTTCACCGTCCTGCGTGCTGCCGTCGAGCAGGATGCCGCGCGACTGCAGTTCCTGCACCGGCTCACCGTGTCCCGGCAGGCGATCTTCGAGCATCTCGTAATAGGCCTCCGGCGGCGCCGTCATGAACGGCAGGCCGCGAGCCTGCAGCCGGTCCCAGCACGCGTAGAGATCGTCACAGGACAGCGCGATGTGCTGGATGCCCTCGCCGTTGTAGGCCATCAGGAATTCCTCGATCTGGCCGGTGCCCTTCGAAGCCTCCTCGTTCAGCGGTATGCGGATCTTGCCGTCGGGGGCGGTCATCGCCTTTGACAGCAAGCCCGTGTACTCGCCCTTGATGTCGAAGTAGCGGATCTCGCGGAAGTTGAACAGCCTCTCGTAGAACTTCGCCCAGTAATCCATGCGGCCGCGATACACGTTGTGAGTCAGGTGGTCGATCTCGGTGAATCCGCAGCCTTCCGGGTTCCGGTCGACGCCGTCGAAGAACTCGAAATCGATGTCGTAGATCGTATTGCCCGGCGTATAGCGGTCGATGAGATACAGCGGCGCGCCGCCGATGCCGCGGATCGCCGGCAGCCGCAACTCCATCGGCCCGGTGGGAATCTCGATCGGCTGTGCGCCCATTTGCAGCGCGCGGTTGTAGGCTGAATGCGCGTCCCTGACGCGGAACGCCATGCCGGCCGCGCAGGGGCCGTGCTCCTGCGAAAAGTAGTACGCGTGGCTCTTCGGCTCCTCGTTCAGGATGAAGTTGATACCGCCCTGGCGGTACAGCGTGACCTTCTTGGAGCGGTGGCGCGCAACCGCCTCGAAGCCCAGCGCGTGGAACACGGGCTCCAGTACGCCCGGTTCGGGTGAAGCAAATTCGACGAACTCGAAGCCGTCGAGTCCCATCGGGTTTTCGAACAGGTCCGGCATGGGAATCTCCTGTTTGTCGTTATACGAGATACCCTGACATTTTGCGCGATTTTCACGCACTTTGTGTCCTTAGTTGCCTCTTATTCAACAGATACCGAAACAAAATGTTCAAATTAGCCGTAATTTTGAGATAAGATGCGCGCATGAAATTGTCCGCCAGCGACAAGCGACTGCTCGACGCCCTGCAGCAGGATGCCACCCGTCCGCAGGCGGACCTGGCCGAGATCGCCGGCATGTCGCGCACCTCGGCCTGGCGCCGGATTCGCGACTTCGAAGAGAGCGGCCTGATCCAGGGGAAGGTGGCCTTGCTGAACCCGCAGAAGGCCGGGTTTCACATCCAGGTGCTGCTGGCCGTTTCGATGACCGAGCACACTGACGACAACCGGCAGAGCTTCGAAGAACACATCACCGGTCTCGCCGCGGTGACCGAGTGTTTCACGGTCGCGGGCGAGCGCGACTACGTGCTGCATGTAGTGGTGCCGGACATGGAGACTTACACGGAGTTCCTGCAGTCGGAAATCCTGAAACATCCCGCCGTGCGTTCGGCCAGTTCGACGTTCGTCCTGCAGCGCGTGAAGTACACGACGATGCTGCCGCTGTCGGGCTAGCCGGCGGTCGACACCAGGAACGTGATCGAGCGTGCGGGCGCCGTGAACGAGCAACCGTCCGCCGCGACCGAGGCGTTGTCCGCAGACCACGCCACCCGCCAGGGCTGACCCGGCATTCCATTCGGTAGCTGAAAAGCGACCGTGTCGTCGCCGTTGTTGAACAGCACCGCTGCCCGCGACTTCGCGCCATCTTTCGATGACTCGGCGAACATGACCTTGAAAGGGGCCGGTCCAGACCAGTCGTCTTCGTGCATCTCGTTGCCGTCGGCATTGAGCCATTCGATGTGAACCGATATCGCGCCGATTTCGGTCTCGCCGTGCAGGTATTCAGGCAGTCGCAGCAGCGGCCATTCCCGCCTCAGGTGAATGAGTTCGCGCACTTCCAGTGCGAAGTCGGGATCGTGTTCCAGCCCGGACCAGTCCAGCCAGCCCGTCGCGTTGTCCTGCGCATAGGCGTTGTTGTTGCCGCCCTGCGAGTTGCCGAACTCATCGCCAGCCAGGAGCATCGGCGTGCCCTGCGAGAACAGCAGCGACGCCAGCAGGTTCAGGCGATGCCGCCGCCGCGCGGCGAGAATGGCTCGATCCGCGGTATCGCCCTCGACGCCGTGATTGCAGCTGTAGTTGTGCGCATGCCCGTCGCGGTTGTCTTCGCCGTTTGCCTCGTTGTGACGGTGCTCGTAACTCACGACGTCGGCGAGCGTGAATCCGTCGTGGCTGGTCACGAAATTGACGCTGGCGTACGGTGCACGGCCGCGATGGTCGAAGATGTCGGCCGAGCCGTGGAGTCGACGGGCGAATTCGCCATTAATACCGGTGTCGCCGCGCCAGAAGCAACGCACCGTGTCGCGGTACTTGTCGTTCCATTCGGCCCAGCGGTCCGGAAAGTGTCCGAGCTGGTAGCCGCCGGGGCCCGGATCCCAGGGTTCGGCGATCAGCTTCACGCCCTGCAGTTGCCGATCGGCGCTGATCGCCTGCAGCAGCGGATGCTCCTGTGAGTAGCCATGTGCGTGGCGGCCCAGGATCGTCGCGAGGTCGAAGCGAAAGCCGTCCACGCCGAGCTCGCCGGACCAATAGCGAAGGCAATCCAGTACCAGTGCCTGCGCCCGCGGATGGTCGGCGTTGACCGTGTTGCCGGTACCGGTGTCGTTGACGTACGCCGCGGGATCGTCCGGCTCGAGCCTGTAGTACGCCTGGTTGTCGAGGCCACGGAAACACAGCGTGGGTCCGGAACCGTCGCTTTCGCCCGTGTGATTGAAGGCGATGTCGAGGATGACTTCCAGGCCGGCATCGTGGATCGTATTGACCATCTCGAGGAATTCCCGCCGCGCACCGCCCGCTGCAAAACGCGGCATCGGCGCGAAGAACGCAACGGTGTTGTAGCCCCAGAAGTTGCGAAGGCCGCGTTTCGCGAGATGGTGCTCGTCGATGTAGGCCTGGATCGGCAGCAGTTCGACGGAGGTGATGCCCAGCGACCGCAGGTACTCGAGCACGCGGCCGTTGCGCATTCCGGCGAAGGTGCCACGCAGCATGTCCGGCACGGCCGGATGGCGCATTGTGTAACCGCGAAGGTTGGTTTCGTAAATGACGGTCTGCGACCACGGGATGCCAGGGCCTTCCCGGGCGGCGATGCCGAGCGGCGAGCAGACGACCGACTTCGGTACGTAAGCGGCGCTGTCGAGGCCACTCATCGTGAACCGCTCAGCCCCCGCTACATAGTCGAATACCGCGTCGTGCCAGGTGAAGTCGCCCTCGAGATCACGGCAGTAAGGATCCAGCAGCAGCTTGTTGGGGTTGCAGCGCCGACCGGCTTCGGGCTGCCAGGGACCGTGCACGCGGTAGCCGTAGCGCTGGCCGGGCTCACAGCCCGGCAGGTAGCCGTGCCACACGCCTTCCGTGCAGGCGGGCAGAGGGTACGTAGCAGCCGGTTTGCCGTGCCGGGTAAACAGGCAAAGCTCTACCGACTCGGCAACCGAGGAATACACGGCGAAGTTGACGCCGTCGTCGTCCGGCGTTGCGCCGAGCGGGGCAGGGCTGCCGGTCTCCATGAACTTACTTCGGCTTCGCGACGTCCAGGTTGATGGGCTCGAGGTGCCAGATGCCTTCGTTGTAGTCGCGCATGGTGCGGTCGGTCGAGAAACGCCCCGACGCCGCCGAGTTGAGGATGCTCATGCGCGACCATTGCTGCGCGTCGCGATACACTGCGTCCGCCTCGCGTTGCGCGTCGATGAAGCTGCGGAAGTCGGCGGCCGTCATCCACTGGTCGGCCGGCTCGCGGATCGACTGGATCACCGTGTCCAGTGCCCCGGGCTCGAAACGGTTGAAGTGCCCGCTGTCGAGGAGGTGCATGACGCGGCTGAAATCCTCGTCGGAATCGATAATGGCCTGCGGATCGTACTGGCCCCGCATCGCCTGGATCTCCTCGACCGTGAGGCCGAACAGGAAGAAGTTCTCCGCGCCGACCGCTTCGCGAATCTCGACGTTGGCGCCATCAAGCGTGCCGATCGTCACGGCGCCGTTCATCATGAACTTCATGTTGCCGGTGCCCGACGCCTCTTTTCCGGCCGTCGAGATCTGTTCCGACAGGTCGGCGGCCGGGCAGATGAGCTCCATCGCCGACACGTTGTAGTCCGGGTAGAACAGCAGCCGCAGGCGGTCTTCCATGAGCGGATCGGAGTTGACGACGCGGGCGACGTTGTTGATGCACTTGATGACGTTTTTCGCCATGACGTAGCCCGGCGCCGCCTTGCCGCCAATGATGATCGCGCGCGGCGGAATGTCGCTGGCGTCGCCGCGGCGGATGCGATCATACAGGTGGATGGCATGCAGGACGTTCAACAGCTGGCGCTTGTACTCGTGGATGCGCTTCACCTGCACATCGAACAGCATGCTGCTTTCAACGTGCGCGCCGGTCTTTTCCGTGAGCGCCCGGGCCAGCCGGTTCTTGTTCATGAGCTTGACCTTGCGCCACTCGCTCTGGAATTCCTCGTCATCCACGAACTCACGCAGGCGCTCGAGTTCCTCCAGGTCGGTCACCCAGCGGTCGCCGATCTTGCTGGTGATCAGGTTCGCAAGGCCGCCGTTGCAGGCGGCCAGCCAGCGCCGCTGCGTGACGCCGTTGGTCTTGTTGTTGAACTTGGCGGGCCACAGCTCCGCAAAGTCGCGGAACAGTCCTTCCTGCAGCAGGCGCGAATGCAATTCGGCGACGCCGTTCACGGAGTAACTGCCGACGATCGCGAGGTAGGCCATGCGGATCATCGGTTCGTGACCCTCCTGGATCAGCGACATCCGCGCAATGCGGTCGGTGTCCCCTGGCCAGCGCTGGCTGATCTCCGCGATGAAGCGCGCATTGATCTCGTAAATGATGTCGAGAATGCGCGGCAGCAGCCGCCTGAACATCGATACGGGCCACATCTCGAGCGCCTCGGGCAGGAGCGTGTGGTTCGTGTACGCCATCGTCTTGCGCGTGATGTCCCACGCTTCGTCCCAGTCGAGCAGGTGCTCGTCGACGAGCAACCGCATGAGTTCCGCAACGGCCACGGCCGGATGCGTGTCGTTCAGCTGGAAACAATTCTTTTCCGCGAAGCCGGTCAGGTCGCCTTCGTGGTGGTAGTTCCAGTACCGCAACGCGTCCTGCAGGCTTGCCGAGGCGAGAAAGTACTGTTGCCGCAGGCGCAGTTCCTGGCCGTTCTCGGTCGCTGCGTTCGGGTACAGCACCATCGTGATGTTCTCGGCTTCGTTCTTGGACGCCACCGCGTCGGCGTAACTGCCGGCATTGAACTCCGTGAGATCGAATTCGTCCGTTGCCGCGGCGGACCACAGGCGCAACGTGTTCACGACGTCGTTGCGATAGCCGGGCACGGGCACATCGTAGGGGATCGCGAGCACGTCCTGCGTGTCGGCCCAGCGGTATCGGGTCTTGCCGGCCGCGTCCTTGTACGTGGCCGTGTGGCCGCCGAACTTGATGGTTCGCGCGAACTCGTAGCGTTCGACTTCCCAGGGGAAGCCTTCGCGCAGCCAGGGATCCGGTTCCTCGACCTGGTGGCCGTTTTCGATGCGCTGGTGGAACATGCCGTAGTTGTAACGGATGCCGTAGCCCACCACGGGTAGCGCGAGCGTCGCGCAGCTGTCGAGGAAGCAGGCGGCCAGGCGACCGAGACCGCCGTTGCCGAGGCCGGCATCGGCCTCGCGGTCGAACACGTTTTCGAGGTCGAGGCCGAGCCGGCTCAGGGCCTCGCGGGTCTGGTCCTCGATCCCCACGCTGAGCAGCGCGTTGTGCAGCAGCCTCCCCATGAGAAACTCGAGCGACAGGTAGCTCACGCGCCGCACCTGGTCGCGCTCCATCGCGAGGCGTGTCTTTGCCCAGCGCTCCATGATCCGGTCGCGCGCGGTAAACACGACCGCCTGGTAAAGGTAGGGCGATTCCGTGCGAATGGTGCGGCGGCCGAGCATGCGGCCGAAGTAATGCGTGAAATCCTGGAGTATGGCGTCAGCCGTCATCGGCAGACTGGGCGTCTGCAGCAGCTCGATATCACCCGGTCCCAAGGACGTGTCAGTTTTGCTGGCCATGCGATGGTCTCCTGCAGTGCCCAGCTCAGGGCACCGGTCGCAAAATAATGGTCGCGAGCGGCGGCAGGGTCAGCGAGATCGAGAAATCCCGACCGTGCATGCCGGTCCTGGCCGCTTCTACTTCGCCGTTCAGTACGCCGCTGCCGCCAAACCGCTCGTCGTCGGTGTTCAGCAGTTCGCGATAACGGCCGCCCGCAGGCACTCCGATGCGAAAATCATGCCTGACGACCGGCGTCATGTTCGAGACGCATATCACGAAGTCGCCGGACGTGCCGCGCCGCAGCCAGCTGAATACGCTGTTGTCGCGGTCGTCCCAGTTGATCCACTCGAAACCGGCACCGTCAAAATCGATCTCGTAGAGCGCCGGGGTGCCCCGGTACAGTGCATTCAGCTCGCGGACCAGTGCCTGCACGCCCCGGTGCGGTGCATGCTGCAGCAGGTGCCAGTCGAGCGACCGGTCGTGGTTCCATTCGTCGTACGGTGCGAGTTCCGAGCCCATGAACAGCAATTTCTTGCCCGGGTGCGCATACATGCCGGCGAGATAGGCGCGCAGGTTGGCGAGGCGCTGCCACTCGTCGCCGGGCATGCGGCCGAGCAGCGAGCGTTTGCCGTGCACGACCTCGTCGTGGGATAGCGGCAGCACGAAGTTCTCGTTGAACGCGTAGACGAGGCCGAAGGTCATCTTGTCGTGATGGTGCTTGCGATGCACCGGGTTCTCGCTCATGTACGACAGCGTGTCGTTCATCCAGCCCATGTTCCATTTGAACGTGAAGCCGAGGCCGCCCTGGTCGACCGGGCGGGACACGCCGGGCCAGGCCGTCGATTCTTCGGCGTACGAGGTCGCGCCGTGCGCGTGCAGTTCCGTGTTCAGGTGCTTCAGAAAGGCGACGGCTTCGAGGTTCTCGTTGCCGCCGAATTCGTTCGGCACCCATTCGCCGTCCTTGCGCGAATAGTCGAGGTACAACATCGATGCAACGGCGTCGACCCGCAGTGCATCGACGTGAAATTCGTCGATCCAGTAGAGCGCACTGCCGATGAGGTAGTTGATGACCTCGCGGCGCCCGAAATTGAAAATCAGCGTGCCCCAGTCCGCATGCTCGCCCTTGCGCGGGTCCGCGTGTTCGTACAGCGCGGTGCCGTCGAATCGGCGCAGGCCGTGTTCGTCGCGCGGAAAGTGGGCCGGTACCCAGTCCAGGATGACGCCGATGCCGGCGGCGTGGCAGCGGTCCACGAAATAGCGGAAGTCGTCCGGGTTGCCGAAGCGGTGCGTCGGCGCGTACATGCCGATCGGCTGGTAGCCCCAGGAGCCGTCGAACGGGTGCTCGGAAACGGGCAGCAACTCGATGTGTGTGAACCCCATGTCCTTTACGTAGGCGACCAGTTCGTCCGCGAGTTCACGATAGCTCAGGTAACGATTGCCATCCTCCGGGCGTCTCCGCCAGGAGCCGAGGTGCACTTCGTAGATACTGATCGGCCGGTCGAGTGCAGGCCCCGCCGAGCGACGCTGCATCCACTCGAAATCGGACCACTGGTACCTGCTTGCGAAGACGATGGACGCGTTACCGGGCGGCGGTTCGTGGTAATGACCGAAAGGATCGTTCTTCAGCGGCAGCAGGTGGCCGTTGCGATCGAGGAGTTCGAACTTGTACTTCTCGCCGCTGCCGACGCCGGGAACGAATATCTCCCAGAGCCCGTTGGCCGGGTGCAGGCGCATTGCGTGGCGCCGGCCGTCCCAGTCGTTGAAGTCGCCGATGACGCTGACACGCGCGGCGTTCGGTGCCCAGACGGCAAACCGCGTGCCGTTGATCCCGAGCACCGTGCGCACCTGGGCGCCGAGCTTGGCGTAGACCTGCTTGTCCGAGCCTTCCCCGAACAGGTAGAGGTCCATGTCGCCCAGGGTCGTCGGAAAGCGGTAGGGATCTTCGATATCCACGGTGTCGCCGACCGTGGTTGTGAGGCGCAGGCGGTAGTGGCGCAGCCTGGGCGGCATCAGGGCCGCGAACAGGCCATCGGGATGCACGCGCTGCATCTCGGCGAGCGCCATGCCCTCGTTATCGATGATCTCTACGCGTTCCGCGTGCGGCTGCAACGTGCGCACGATTCGCGAACCACCTGCCTGGTGCACGCCCAGCACGCTGAACGGGTCGCCGTGATGGCCGCTCATCAGGGCGGCATAGGCATCCTTGTTGTTCTTCGTGTCAATCGCGATCGTGGTCATACAGTTGCCTGATGTATTGGTTTGCCGATGATGCCCAGTCGAAGCGCTGCGCTGCGGCCCGCTTTCTTATCTTCTGCCAGCGGTTCGGATGATCATGCCGCAGCTGCAAGGCGTGTTGCACGCAGTCGACAAAGGCCACAGCCTGCTCGCGGCGAGTAGCGCCGGCGAACACGAAGCCGGTACTGCCGCTCTCGACCGTGTCGTGCAGGCCACCGACACCGTGCACGACGCAGGGCTGGCCGGACCGCATCGCGAGCATCTGGCTGATCCCGCAGGGCTCGAAGCTCGATGGCATCAGGAACAGGTCGCCGCCCTGGTAAAGAAGGCTGCCGAACTCCTCCGCGTAGCCTCGCAGGAATATAAAGTTGGCGTGATCCGCGGCGATGGCCGCGAGCCTGCGCTCGTAGTCGCGCTCGCCGCTGCCGAGCATTACGAGAACGCCCTGGCGCCCGAGCCGGTCGAGTATGTGTTCCAGTGCGCTGCGCCCGTCTGTCAGTGGCTCGAGGAAGAGCTGCATTTTCTGCGACACGATACGTCCGATGCTGGTGAGTACATGCAACGGCCGGCGTTTCGGTAATGCATCCAGGCGCTCGAGTGCCCGTTCATGGACGGCAGCGCGCGGGTCTGCCTCGAGCCATTCCTCCGCGGTCTCGCGGGCGGCCATGACCAATCGCTGCCAGCCGGGCTTCCGGCCCAGGCTGGCCGGGTACTCGCAGCCGTTCAGGATGCCGAACAGTCGGCCTTCGTCGGCCGCGCGGGTCAGGTCCTGCTCCAGGCCCTCGCCGCCGATGAAACCGGTGTCGGGGTTGCTCGGGCACTGGATCTCCTGCGCATACGTCGGCGACACCGTGCTGATGCGGTCGGCCCGGCGGATCGCGAACGCCATCGGATTGATGCAGTCGTCGGCCGCCGGGTCCCCGAGCACCCTCGCGTCGTAGCGAATGTCCGGAAACCATGCCTCGAGCGATGAATCGTTACCCCGCAGCGGCCGCTGGCCCTGGTAGGTGAGGTTGTGGATCGTGAAGACGGTGCGGATTCGCCTGAGGCGCTCGCCACTCGCCGCGAATTCGCGCTGCAGGAGATAGAACGCGGCATGCCAGTCGTGCAGGTGTACCGCGTCGGGCAGGGCATCCAGGGTGTCGATCCAGCTCGCTGCGGCGGCGCAGAAAAAAGCGAACTTGTTCGCGTCGGTGGCATACGGACGCAGCGGACCGTCGTCATGATAGATGCGTCCCGCCTCGGTCGGCACCATCATCTCGTGCTCGAACAACACGGTGCGAACCGACTCCACGACCAGTTCGAACGCGCGCACCGTGTGGACGGTGCCGCGGAACCGGACCTCGAACGACGGCAGCTCGGCGGCGCCGGGCAAGCGGTGAAACGCACCGTACGACGGCGTGAGCACGGTGGTGCGACACCCCTGCCGGTTCAAAGCGCGCGGCAGGTCGCGGACGACGTCGCCGATGCCGCCGACCTTGCCGCCGGGCAGCGCGCCGTTCTCCGCAGCAACGAAAAGGACGTGCTTGGTAGCGATAGCGGTCTGCCTCAGGTCAACGCGTGAAATGCATGTGCTGGCCGAGCATGTCCGGTGTCACGAGCGTGATGCCGCTCTCCGTAATACGGAAGCCGCGCTCGCGATCGGCTTCGGGGTCTTCGCCGATGACCGTGCCAGGCTCGAGTACCGTACCGCGATCGATGATCGCGCGCTTGACGCGGCAGTTCTTGCCGATATCGACGTCCGGGAGGATCACGGAGTCCTCGATAACACTGTAGGAATGCACGTGGCAACGTGAGAACAAGAGCGAACGATTGATAAAGGCGCCGGATATGACATTGCCGCCGGACACCATCGAATTCAGCGCATAACCCCTGCGCTCCGGCTCGTCGAACACGAACTTCGCCGGCGGGTCCTGGGTCTGGTGCGTGTAAATCGGCCAGACCTTGTCGTACATGTCGAGCTGCGGCGTCACGGCAACCAGCTCCATGTTCGCCTCCCAGAACGCATCGAGCGTACCGACGTCACGCCAGTAGGCCTGCTGGCCTGTCTCCGGGTCGCGGAAGGGATAGGCGTAGATACGGTAATTGTCGATAATCGACGGGATGATGTTGCGGCCGAAATCGTGCTGCGTGCCGACCGTGTCGGCATCCTTGATGACCTGCTCGTACAGGAACTCCGTGTTGAACACGTAGTTGCCCATCGACGCCAGGCAGATGTCGGGCTTGCCGGGCACGGGGTCCGGATGTTCCGGCTTTTCCGTGAACTTGATGACGCGGCCCGTCTCGTCGACGGTCATGACGCCGAACTGCCCGGCCGCTTCTTCGAGCGGCACCTCGAGGCAGCAGACGGTCATGTCCGCCTCCTGATCGACGTGCGCGGCAAGGAACGGGCCGTAATCCATCTTGTAGACGTGGTCGCCGGAGAGGATCAGCACGAAGCGCGGGTCGTGCGTGCGGAAGATGTCCAGGTTCTGGTAAACCGCGTCGGCGGTGCCCCGGTACCACTCACCGCCGACGCGCTGCGACGCCGGCAGGATCTCGACGAACTCGCGCTGGCCCGCGCCGGCGCGAAACCACGACCAGCCCTGCACGAGGTGCCGTATCAGCGAGTGCGCCTTGTACTGGGTGAGTACGCCAATACGGCGGATGCCGGAGTTGATGCAGTTCGACAGCGGGAAATCGATGATCCGGAACTTGCCGCCGAAGTACAGTGCCGGCTTGGCGCGCCAGTCGGTCAGTTCGTGCAGGCGCGACCCCTGGCCGCCCGCGAGTATCAGGGCGAGCGTGTCCCGGGTGAGCCGGCTTACAAAACGTGCGTCTTCTTTGGCGCCGTTTTTGACCATTGATTCTTCCCTCCGCAGTCGACGGTCTTGTGCCAGGACTGAAGGGTACACTGCGGCCGGCCCCGGGTCGCGCAGAGAGAGCGCTACCGGGCCGGCGCGCGCCCCGCAGCCGCTGCCATTGCCGCGATATTGTCGCAGACTGCGTCGGTCAATTGGGAACCGAGCAGGCGCCAGCGCCAGTTGTTGCTGGAGGTGCCGGGAACGTTGATCCTGGCCTCCGACCCGAGGCCGAGGTAGTCCTGCATCGGGGCGATTGCGATATTGGAGCGTGTCGCAAACGCGGTACGGATCATGTCCATGTGGATTGTCTCCGGGTTCCCGCCGGTTATCCGCAGTGCGGCGTGCTGCGCCGCGACAATTTCCTCGCGGGAGCGGATGTCGCCGGGGCTGCCCTTGAACCAGCCGGCGGTGGTGTCGTTGTCGTGGGTACCCGTGTAGCAGACCGAATTCTCCTCGAATTCGCCGATATCGATTTTCTCGTTCGTGACGTCGAACTGCAGGACGTGCATGCCGGGAATGTGGTGGCGTTCGCGCAGCGCGTCCACTTCCGGCGTTATGACACCGAGGTCCTCGGCAACGATGGGCAGGTCGCCGAGCGCGGCCTCGATGGCGTCGAACAGTGCGTCGCCCGGACCCGGTTCCCATACGCCTACGCGGGCGGTTTCCGACCCGGCCGGCACGGACCAGTAGGCCTCGAAGCCTCGAAAATGATCGATGCGCACGAGATCAGCCAAATCGGCCGTCGCGCGCAGGCGGTCAACCCACCAGGAATAGCCGTCGGCCGCGTGCCTGTCCCAGTCGTACAGCGGATTGCCCCAGAGCTGGCCATCTTCGGAAAAATAATCGGGCGGTACGCCGGCGACGGCTTCCGGGCGGCCGTCACGGTCGATTTTCAGAATCTCGGGATGCGCCCAGGCATCTGCGCTGTCGAGCGCAATGTAGATCGGCATGTCGCCGAACAAGCGGACGCCGCGCGCGTGGGCATAACTACGCAGCCGCTGCCACTGTTCGAAAAACAAGAACTGCACCACCTTGATATCGGCGATCTGCGCGTCGGCCGACGATTCGATCTCGGCGATAGCGGCCGCTTCGCGGCGCACATAGCGCGATTCCCAGGCGGGCCACGGCCGCTCGTTGTGCTGCGTTTTGAGGATGCGATAAAGAGCATAGCTGTGCAGCCATGCACGATCATTGTCTGCAACGAAACGATCGCAGTCTTCCTTGAGCGCCGTGTCAGCGCGATCCTCGAAGCGGCTCGCGGCAAGGTGAAGCAGGCGGCTCTTGATAGGGATCAGTGCCCCGTAATCGACGCACTGATGCGGCAGCGTGGTCAGCTCGCGGACTTCTTCCTCGTTGAGCAGACCGCGGTCGACGAGGTCACCGATATCCACCAGCATTTCATTGCCCGCAAACGTCGATAGCGGCTGGTAGGGCGAGTCGCCATAAGCGGTCGGCCCGACAGGCAGGAACTGCCACACGGACAAATTCATCTGCACCATCTTGTCGACGAATTCGCGGGCAGCCGCTCCGATCTCGCCGATCCCGTATGGACCCGGCAAGGAAGTCAGGTGCACGCAGACGCCCGCACTCCTGCTGCGAGGCATCGCGATATTTTCTTCCTGGGAGCGCATCGTCAGGGCAGGTTCCTGGTTCATCTTGTTCAGATGCGAAATTTAGGGACCGTGGCTATACCGGCCAAGGCCCCCGCGAGCAATGCTCGCGGGGGCTTGATTGGTCTGCTAGTGCCCTAGGGCATCACGGCGCTCAGTAGCGGTAGTTGACCCCAAGCAGGTACTGCGTGCCGTACTCCTGGTAGTCAAGAACTCGCGTCTTGTCTTGCGAGTAGGCGACGTACGGCTCGTTGGTCAGGTTGTTGATCTGGAACAGCAACTGCAAACCATCCAGGCGCCCGCTGCCGAAGCTGTAACTGAACTGCGCATCGGTGATCTGGTCCGAATCGACGAAGCGGAAACCGCGGTCGTTGGCGAAGTTGGTGACCTCACCGATGTACTCGGACCGGTACCGCGTATTGATCCGGGCTGCAAAGCCGTAATTCTCGTAGTACAGCGTCAGGTTCCAGACGTCCTGCGACAGGCCAGGCAGCGGAATGCTCTCGATCGGTATGGAGCTGACTGATCCTTGAATCGCAATATCGCTGTCCGTGTACGAGTAGCTGAACTGCGCGCCGAAGCCGTCGAGGCTCTCGGCGAACATGTTGAACGGTACCGATGCCGAAAGCTCCAGGCCCTGCACGTAACCGCCGCTGCCGTTGACGGGACGGGTGAAGTCACCCTCGGTCTGCGGTGTCACGCCGGGCGGGAAGAGCGCCGGAGGCGTGTTTTCCAGCAGCGTCGTGAAGTCATAACGCACGGTCTGGTCATAGATGTAGGTTTCCAGGTCCTTGTAAAAGCCCGCTACGGCGACGTAGCCCTCGCCCTCACCGAAGTAACGCTCGTATGAGACGTCGAAGTTCCAGGCTTCCCACGGATCGAGCAATGGGTTACCGCCGCTACCACCGGGCTCACCGGTAATGAAGTCGTAACCGCTTTCCTCGGTGGCTTTCAGCTGGTCCATACGAGCACGAGCGATCGTCTTGGCAAGGCCGACGCGCACTGCATGTACATCACCCATCGCGAAGACAAGGTTGACCTGCGGCAACACGTGTTCATAGGACTTACCGTCGGAAACCCGCGTTACGACCTGGTCCGGCGTAAAGGCACGTGTGACGAAGAAAGAACTCGAGCTCTGATCGGTGCCTACTACCTGGACGCCAACGTTACCCAGCAAGGTCACGTTGCTGGACAATTCGTGAAACAGGTTGCCGCGCAGCGCCAGGGTCCAGACGTCTTCCTGCACGTCCCAGTATTTGCCGGCGAGATACGGCAGTGTGGTCGGGTCACCGTAAACGATCGGGTTGAAGTACTCGTTCAGAACGCCGCCAACGTCCCACGCGAGGGCCTGGCCGGCACCAGCGTAGTCGAGATTCATCGGGCTGCTCAGGAAACGGTCGTCGACGCGATTGTAGCCGCCGTTGGCCGTGCTCAGGCCGCTTTCCGGTGAGATCTTGTCCTTGGTGCGTTCCGTGTAGTTGGCCATCACGGCTATCTCGTCGAACCAGCCAAACTCAGCCGCCCGCACGAGGTCGACACGGAAGGAGGCTATCTCGTCTTCCACCACCGGAGCCTTGGTGTAACCGGCGCCGTAGATCGTTGGGCCAACCTGCACCTGGTCCGGATCGGCGTAGTCCCGTACGAAAGACAATGTGGGCATGCTGGAGGTGCCATTCAACTGGAACGTTGCGGTGTCGTACTGGTTGGCCGGCTGGGTCGGATCGCTAAGCGGGACGTACTGCGCCTGCGTCTCGAACTGGTCCTGCTCGCGTGTTGCCTTCGAGTAACTCAGGTCGGCGTTCAGGGTCCATTCGTCATTTAAAATAAAGTCGTTGTTGAAGCCCACGGAGAGGACCTCGTCATCGGTCAGGAACAGGAAGTTGCGCGCCAGCGGCACCACTTGCAGCACGTCACCGGCGACGGCGACACCGTTGCTGACGGTCACATCGCTATAACCAAACTGTGTTCCTGGCGGCCAGGGGCCATCGCAGCACACGGCGGGATAGTCACCCAGGTTTACTTCGAGGCTACGTGCGTTATTGGTCTGCTCCATCGTCGAGTAGTACAGGTCAACGATACCGCTGTATCTGTCGTTGGGCTCGAATTGCAGCGCGGCCATGAAGCCGTTGCGCTCCGTTGAACCCATGTCGGTACGTACCTTCATGCCGTTCGTAGTCAAGGTCCCGTCGGGCACACTGGCATTCCAGTCGGGGTTGCTCTTGTTCACAGCGCCCCATGGCTCGTAGGTGCCGAAGCCGCGCGTTGCGAGAGGCGCGTCGAGACGGGCGTAGCCAACCGCCAGGCCGACCGTGCCGTCCATGAACTGGTCGATGTAGGAGAGGCTGATTCGCGAGCCCCATTCGTCTGAGTCGGCACCCAGGTCATCGTGACTGTTCATCTCGCCGCGGATATTCGCGGCAAAGGCCGTATTGCCGTAATCAAGCGGGCGCACGGTGCGCAGATCGATAGTACCCACCAGGCCCTGACCAACCAGGCCGGAATCCGGTGTCTTGTAAACGAGCACCGTGTTCAGAAGCTCCGACGGATACTGGTCGAATTCGACGCTGCGGTTGTCGCCGGTGCTGACCTGCTCACGACCGTTCAGCAGTGCTGTCGTAAAGCCGGGGTCTGTTCCGCGCAAGCTAATGGCTGAGGCACGGCCTTCGGCGCGCTGCGATGTCAGGCCGGGCAGGCGCGAAATAGCGTCGGCGATACTTGTGTCAGGCAGCCTGCCGAGATCTTCGGCCGAAACCGCCTCGACGATGCTGTTGGAAGTCTGCTTGAGGTCAATGGCGCGCTGAATACTGCCGCGTATTCCCGTTGTAACGATCTCTTCGATTACTTCCTCATCGGCGCTTTGCGATTGCGCCTGAGCGTTGACCGTCCCGGCGCTTACTGCTGCAATCAGCGTAATGCTGACTGCGAACCGGATACGTCCTGGTAGCTTGTTCATGGTAGGGCTCCCCTCGCTTGATATGCGATTAACGGCGGATGGTTCCGCCCGTTGTGCTGGCCAAATAGCCTGATTTTCTGCTGATTAATTGACCGTATAGTAGTCAACAGGTCTTTCGCAAAGCAACGAAATGCAATCGTATTCACGTTCGCAGTGGGGACTAATTTCAGTGCATACGTTTGCAACGATCAATCGCAGCAGGAAGCCCGGGCACGGCGGATCGAAATGATTCTCGTTGCTATCATTTGTCTGTTCGTCAAAGCCGGAACGAGACGCTGCGCCCTGGTTAACGACAACGATCACGGCACTGCCCAAAATGGCTAGTCTTCGCGTACGCGGGTCCATGCAAGGGCGGAGATCATGAGCGTCACGGCGGACACCAAGAATATGATACGGACGTCCGCGGCGCGGCTGATGAGCAGGCTAATGCCCAGGCTGACGACGAGCTGCGGCAGCACGACCGACAGGTTAAAGAGCCCCATGTAGAGCCCCATCTCATTCTTGCCGATCTTCTGCGAGAAGATCGCGAATGGCAGGCTGACGATCGACGCCCAGCCGACACCGACGACGGCCATGAGTACATAGATCGTCATCGGTGAGGAGCCGATCAGGTACAGGCCGACATAGCCTGCCGCCATAATGGTAAGGGCAATCGTGTGCGTCTTGACGCGGCCGATGCGCTCGGTCAGTGGTTCCAGCGCAAGCACGGGAAGTGCCGCTCCGACTGCGCTCAGGATCAGAAAGCCCGTCGAGCCAACGCGGCCGACGTCGATTTCGTTCAGCGAAGTCAGGACGTTCTGCAGGTAGATGACCATGAAGACGAACATCGTCTGCACGCCGATCCAGCTGAACGAGTGCGCGGCGATCACCCGGCGAAAGCCGATCAGGTGATTGCGACCCGTATCCCCCGCGGTTTCGCGGTCGAACAGTGCGCGCGCGACGAGGATTGCGGTCAGGATGCCGCACACGATCTCGGCGTAATAGTGGTCGTGCTCGATTCCGGCGAGGCGCAGCGACATCGCGTAGACGTCGTAAACCAGGAAACCCCAGAGCGGCTGGATTGCACTCAGCATGCCGGTGAGCGAAGTTCTGTCGGCACTGGCAGACGCTGCATTGTCCTCAGCGTCGAGCGACTCGGGCTCCTCGATCAGCAGGGGCGGAATCAGAGAGAACAGCAGAACCAGTGCGACGGCGACGTAGATCAGCACGTAGTTGTCCCAGATCGCGCCTATCGCGTAGGCGCCAACGCCGAAGCTGCCCGACACGGTCTGCATCCAGGTATAGCCTTTGGTGCGCTCAACGCCGTCGGGCGTGACGTCGGCGATGATCGAGCGCGTCGGGTTGAAGCCGACGTTGATTGCGAAGTCGAGCGACAGCACGACAACGAGCGCGACGCCCAGGATGCCTTCGAAGCCGAGCGCCGAGGAGATCACGTCGATGTTCGGCAACGCGAGCAGCGTCAGTGCAGCGATCGTGCCGCCGACGAGAATGAACGGCCTTCGGCGACCACGCCACAGCCACACGCGGTCGCTCCAGACGCCGATGATGACCTGGCCGAAGATGCCAGCGATTGGTCCGGCCGCCCAGACGAGGCCGATATCGTGGATATCCAGACCGTACCGCGTCGTCAGGATCCAGCTCAACGCAGAGATCTGTACAGACAGCGCGAAGCCGAGCGCCGTGGCGGGCAGAGCCAGGATCGCGAGGAAGCTGTTGCTCAGGTTTCTCTGCATCGTCAGCATGCTTGTTATTCCTCGTTGTTATTCGTGCCGAGCAGGAATGTCAGCGGGATGTGGACGCGCGTGTTCCACGCGGCTTCATTGTGCCCCGCGCCCTCGAACTTGCGTGTCTGCCACAGCGGGCCCGGATCGTAACCGAGTTCGCGCATGACGCCGTCAACCTGCTGCTGATGCGGCTCGTACTTCGCGTCGAGCTCTGCGGTCCCGAAGTCGAAATAGATGCGGTGCGCGCCCGGGGCGGGGATCGATGCGCGCAGGAAGCCGAGGAATGGCGCGTTGGCCTCGGGGTTGTCGGGCATCATCGTCGACGGCCAGTGCGTCGAGATGCAGGCGGCGCCGCCGAATACATCGGGATAGCGGATCAGGCCGTACAGCGAGATGAGGCCGCCCATGCTCGAGCCCATCAGAAACGTATCGTCGCGGCCGGTGCGGGTGCGGTAGTTCGCATCGATGAAGGGCTTGAGCTCCTCGACGATGAAACGCAGGTACTCGCGCGACACGGGCTCATCCTGCATGTAGGCGCTGATGGCGTCGCGGTAATCGGGTGCAAGATTCCAAGCGTCCCAAGGCAGGTACTCGCCGACGCGATTCGGGGTATTCCAGACGCCGACGACGATCGTGTCCTCGACCTCGCCGCTGTCAATCAGCCGCTGCAGCGTGTCGTCGATGCCCCAGTCGGTCCCGGTGTAATACGACCACTCCGGGTTGAACAGGTTCTGGCCGTCATGGGCGTACAGGACTTTGTAGGTCTTGTCGGCCCTGCCGTAATCGGCCGGGAGCCACACGTCGACATGGCGCGGCGGCACATGCTGCGAGCCGAAACTTGTGTGCCGGACGATCTCCTGTCGGCCAACTTCGAAGACCGCGGACCCGAGCGGCGCCAGGCGCACCGTCGCCGATCCTCGCCCGCCGTCGACGATCAGGTGAGCGTTGCTTGTGCCGTAAAGCTGCTCGTCGAGCACGTAACGGCCGTCGGCCAGCTGCCACGCGTCGCTGAGCTCGGCGGGGATTTCGAGCGTAACCTCCTGCGCTTTTTTGTCGTCGAAATTGCTCACGACGATCCGCTGTTCGTCGCCACGCCAGCGCGAGAACGCAAACAGGCTGTCGTTGCCGGTCGGCAGGGGCGAGTAGTCGCCCACTGCGAAGACCTCGTCGTGGCTCAGTTTCAGGATGCGCGAGTAGAAGTCGCGCAGGTCTTTTTCGGCGTCCGTGAGCTGGCCGCCGTCGAAGGCGCCGCCGTTCATCCAGCGCTGCTGGTGCGGCACGCCCCAGCTGGTTGAAGGCCGCATCGTTGAGGTCGCCCGGTTCGCCGACTTCCTGGGCAAAGTAGATCATCGTCGGGCCGCTGCCGATCAGCGCCGACACGACCATGGCAGGTTTGCCGATTTCGGCCCGCCCCGCGAAGTTCGTGCTCGCGATGCGCTCCTCGTCGTGGTTCTCCAGGAAGTGCAGCATGTACTGTTCGATGTCGAGTACCTTCGCATGCGTCGGCGCTATCGTGTCCGTGCTCGCTTCGCCGCGCATGACAGGTTTCAGCGTGTCATACAGGCCGACTTTGTCGTACAGGTAGTCCATTCGGCCGAGCTGCAGGTAGTCGCGGTACAACGACGGGTTGTAGACCTCGGCGAACAGGAAGGCGTCGGGGTTGGCGGCCTTGATCGAAGCGTTCAGGAAGCTCCAGAACTCGACGGGCACCATCTCGGCCATGTCGTAGCGGAAGCCGTCGACGCCCTTGGCGGTCCAGTAAAGGACGATGTCGCGGTACTTGATCCAGCTGGCGGGCAGGTCCCTGCCTTCCCAGTACGCGGCGTGCTCGGCCGTGGTCCACTGGCGCGCTGCCTCGGGCAGGCGATCGAAGGCGTAACTGCCGTCCGGGCGCACGCCGTGATTGACCTTGACCGTCTCGTACCAGTCCTGGAATTCGGGCTTTGCGACGCGTGCGCCGTTGCCCGACCACCTGGCCGGCGATTCGTCGAACTCGCCGTCGACGAGCGGGTGCGGCGCGCCGCCTAATGGGCGGTAGCGGCCTGTCGGAAAGTCAGGCAGTTCGAAGTCTTCGCCAACGATGTAATAAAAGTTGTTGTCGCGGGCCCATTCGACCGAGGTGTCGTCGTCAGCGCCAAAGTCGGCGGTGCCCGGCGGACGCGAAATCGACTCGTAGCGGCGGGCAACATGGTTGGGGACGATGTCGATGACAACCTTCATGCCGTTGGCGTGGGTGCGCGCGATCAGTTCCTCGAACTCCTCGAGGCGGCGCGCCGGGTCGACGGCGAGATCCGGGTTCACGTTGAAATAGTCCTTGACCGCATAAGGGGAACCGGCCCGGCCTTTGACGACCTCGGGGTCGTCGTTGCTAATGCCATACGCGGTGTAGTCGGTCGTGATCGCGTGATGCGGCACGCCCGTGTACCAGATGTGTGTGATGCCGAGATCACGCAGCGAGGCGAGCGCCGTGTCCGTGAAGTCGGCGAACTTGCCCACGCCGTTCTCCTCGATTGTGCCCCACGGTTTATTGGTCGTGTTCTTGTTGCCGAAAAGGCGCGTGAAAACCTGGTAGACGACAGCCTTTCCCCGAACCGGACGGGGGTTGACCTCGAGCGTGGCGGGCGAGTGGTTCCAGTCGACTCGCACGGTGAGCGTCCTTGCACCCTTGTCGTGCAGCGCCTGTACCGGCTCGCCGTCAAACCGGGTTTCATCAACGTCGCCCTCCCAGTTGTGGATGACGAGCGTCAGGTCGCGCGACTCGGGACGGCCGTCATAGGTGCCGCCCGCGCGTTGCATCGAAATGCTCAGCGAATCGCCGTCCTGGGCGGCGCGGAACTTCAGCAACTCGAAGCGGCCCTGCTCGAGACTCAGCCTGCTGCTGCCGTCATCGTCATACATCTGCCCCGCCGCGGATGGCACCGACGCATCGGCGTAGTAGTGCAGCGCCAGCTGCTCGCTCGAGTACTCCGCTGTCGTCTGTATCTCTCCGGTCATTGGCACGAACGAACCGGCGCGGACGAGTACCGGTATCGTTTCGAGCGTAACGGGGACGTTAACGGTCCGTCCGCCCTCGGGTGTCATCCCAGAAATCGAACCACGCGCCGGCCGGCAGGTCGACGCTGACGCTGTCGACGCCGGGGTCGGTGACCGGCGCCACCAGGAACGCATGCCCCCACAGGTAAGCATCCTTCTCGTCGATCAGGGACGGGTCGTCTTCGTCTTCGAAGAACAGCGGCCGCATGAGCGGCATGCCCGTCGTGCTGTTTTCCCACGCCAGCGTGTAGATGTAGGGCAACATGCGGTAGCGCAGCCGGATGTAGTCACCGACGATGCGGCGTGTCTCGCGATCGTGGAACACGGGCTCCGGCGGTATTTGTTCCTGTGCGTGTGGGCGGTAGACGGGCTGGAACACGCCGTATTGCAGCCAGCGGATGTACATTTCCTTGTCGAACGTCTCGCCGCCCGCGAAGCCGCCGAGGTCCGAGTGCGTGTAGGCGAGCCCGAGGAGCCCCATCTGCAGCGACAGCTCCACCTGCGGCTTCAGCCCGCCCCAGGAACGGTCGACGTCACCGGTCCAGGGCACCATGCCGTAGCGCTGCGAGCCGGCGAAGCCGGAGCGCATCATGATCAGCGGCCGCATGTCAGGGAAGCGCCGCACCTGGTTCTCGTAGACGAGCTGCGCCCAGACGTGGCGTAGACGAGCTGCGCCCAGACGTGGCCGAAAGCATTGTGGATCTCGTCCGCCATCGCTTCGATGCCGGCATCGCTGACGCGGTGCAGCGCATCGGCGGGGTGCACCTCCGGCTCACCGAGGTCGCCCCAGGTGCCGGCGATACCCTGCTCGAAGAGCCGCTCGTAGTATTGCCAGAACCACTGCTGCGCGTTCTCGTCGAACACGTCGATGAGGCCGGTGTTGCCGAAGTAGAAGTCGAA
>WOR8_10001751_pt1 | contig 23670 bp, 19 predicted proteins | sample DeeMarSeWOR38_10_FD_19890 | JGI IMG/M metagenome (IMG submission 19890) | reverse complement strand
AGCGCGCTCGGGGTCATAGGGCAGGCCCTGGAGTCCGATATTGAAGCCGGGCAGTCCGGGTGGAAAGAGTCCGGTGGCTGGAAGTGAATGTCCACTCAGAACCACGTCGAGATATTTCTGACGATCGAAGGCCATCGTGAAAGCTTGTCGCACCTTGATATCGTCAAAGGGCGGCATTGTCACATCAAATACCACAAAGCCTGTACACAAATTCACGCCGGTTAGCAGCTCGCTGTGCAAAGGTTCGGTCGGATCAAGAAAACGTTCGGCGGAGTAATGCCCGATGCCGGTGATATCAATCTCTCCCGCTTCGTATAAACGGATGCCGACACCGCTGTATAACTGCATGATCACATATGGAATAGAAGGTTTTCCCAGATAATAATCAGAGTTGGCTTCATAAGTGATTTGATCAAAAGTTCGCCACTCGACCAGTTTGTAAGGGCCGGTGCCATTAGGCCTGCGGATCCATTCTTTGCCCGATTCAACGTTGGCCTTATCGACTACAAAAGCAGTTGGGTAGGTCAGCTTGAGCAAAAAATAAGGCTTGGGCGCGTCAATGGTTACTTGCAGGGTGTGCTCATCCAGCGCCTGCAAGCCTGCTACATTTTCAGCCTGCCCAGTGGCCATCTCTCGTGCACCAATGATGTCGCCCAGATAGGTCAGCGCAGTATCAGATTGCAGCGCGGGGCTAAGGGCGCGCTCCCACGCATAGATGAAATCCTGCGCCGTCACGGTTCGGCCATCATGGAACCTGGCATATTCCCGCAGATGGAAGGTGTAAACGGTACCGTCCGGGCTGGTATCCCAGGTTTCGGCGATGTCGGGAGTCAGATTTAGATATGGATCAAAGGAGACCAGCCCACTGTAGACCAGCTTGTTCCCAGAACCGTGTGTGGTGGCCGGATCATATTCCCGTGGATTGGTGCTCTCGCCTCCCGCCAGTACCAGGGCCTGCCCCGGCGATCCTTGTAATGGTTCACTGGCTGACGCACTGTCCGCGACACCTGCAACGATAACGACCAGCGAAGTGAGAGCGAAAAAGATGAAAACTTTACCCGCGTGTTTCATTGTTATCTCCTTTGCGCTTCTGTGCTGCGAAGTAAGCACCCAACGTCAGCACACAAACGAGTAGTACAAGGATACAACAAACAGCAGCCAGCATAAGCGTCAGTGGCAGGGGTAGGCTATTTGGCTGCAGTGATGGTTCTACAATGGAGGAAGTCGGGACAGCATAGGGCGTAGGTGTGACGGCCAACGGCGCTCCAGCGTAGGGCACATAGGTGGGAACAAAGGTTGGGGTGGGTTGAGCGGTCGGTTGCGCAGAAGCCGCTTTCGGGGCGGCCCCGATCGCCTGTCTCCAGGATTTTTCCAAACCATCTACATCAAATCCATAAACTTTCATCAGGGCATCATCAATGGTTGTTCCATCACGCAGGGTAATGAGCAAGGAGTTCATCTTATCTTGTCCGTAGGTGTCAATCAGATATTTGACGATGCTGTAGGATTGACTGTAGGACAGATAGGCTCTGCTGGGCACTTCGGAGAAGCCGCCGCTGAGCGAGCGGACGGTGAGCAACTCATCGCTACTGATGGCTTCGTTGAGTTGGTTTTCAGAGCCTAGGTCCAAGCCGCCTTCGCTATAGACGGCCAGCCCCTCGTTGAGCCAGGTGGGTACATCTCCCAGGCATGAGAAGGTCAGATGGCCAACCAGCACATGGGTCAATTCATGGGCGATGGTGGTGCGTCCCCACTCAATATCTTGTTTGGAGATTCCGATGATGACGATATCATGTTCGGAGAAAGCCATGCCTCCTGTCCAGGATGGTTCGTAGAGGATGGCTTTCTTTCATGTCATCGGTGTTGGCATATATATAGAAGTGAATAAGTTTATCGGGTTGTAAACCGGCATCGTTTTTCAGCCTTGCTAATCCAGTTTCAGCAGCGTTGAGCAATTCTTGTGCAAAGGCCTGATTTCCAGAATACCAGTGCAGGTTAATATATCCGGATGTGATGGTTTGCCAGTTATGCTTCGAATCAAGCCAGGTCAGTGTTTTTTGTTCCGACACATGTTCATTCCCGCTTTCATCTAAATAGCGCCAGCGCCACCAAATGGTCGCACCGGGGGGCAGCGAGCCGGATTGTCTCATTTCCCAGTTCCATTCCACGTTGACGATTGTGTCTGGTGTGAAGTGGGGAAAGGCTTTGGCAACAACTGAACCACAGGTTAGCTCATTAGTGCCATATTCAAGCACAACGGAAGTGATCGATACGCTGCTTTCGATTGTAGCGCGGAATGCGATGCTATTGGGGAAATTGAGTGTGGGCTCATCATTGATCACATTATTCATTGGTCCAGCGGGAACTGTTTTAGGTAAGAATAAATGAACAGAAACAATTTGCAGGATTAGGGTCAGGCTAAGAAGCGTCGATTTTTGCATGAAACTCTCCAAAATATGTGAAAACAGGCTGAGTTTATCATAGCTATTAAGTCCCTTTCAATATTGTCAACCTGCCAAGTTTGACGCATCTATTCCTTGCATGTATAATCTTTTTAGACCCCCATCTGGGGGACTTATTTGAGGCATGTTATGGCGTTACGTGGAAACTTACGCGATTTTACAATCACACAACTCCTGAATCTGATCAATCTGGCAGGAAAGACGGGCACGCTTGTAGTAGACGGGCCTGCTGATCAGGCTCACGTTGCATTCCAGAGTGGGAAACTGGCGTTTGCACGTGTGGGCCAGGAAGATAATCGTTTAGCGACGGTTTTACATCGTGCCAACAAGCTCACTGTCAATCAATACCGCGCGCTTGTAGAACGTGCGGGTGAGATGACCGATAAGGAGTTGGGTTTGTTGCTTATCAATGCCGGCTATGTGACGCAAGAAGATATTCTGACCAATTTGCAGGAATATTTTGCAGAGACCGTTCGGCGACTTTATACCTGGGTGGAGGGCTCTTTTCGGTTTGAGGCTGATATGCTTCCGCCAGATGATCGTATTAACGTTCGTCTTGATTTGGAAAATTTGATCATTGAAGGTTCGCGGCAGTTGCATGAATGGGAGCAGTTGCAAGATGAAATCCCGAGTCTTGAAATGGCTCTAAAGTTTACCGACCGGCCGCTGAAGAATGTTAACCTGAGCGTAGAGGAATGGCGGGTCGTTTCATACATCAATCCAAAAAATACAATGAAGCAAATTGCCAGTGCCAATAAGATGAACGATCTGGAGATTCGCCGCATTGTATATGGCCTGTTGCAGGCTGGCCTGGTTGATATTGTCCGACCGGAGGGTGCGGTGGTTCCATCAAGCCCGAAGATGTTCCCAACCCAGGACAGAACCGAGCAAAAGTCTCTGGTGAACAAGCTGATCGGACGCATCCGTTCTCTGTAAATATTACGCTTGGGAAGGATTTTGGAATTATGCAAACAGTCAAAATGGTTGTAACGGGACCTTTCAGTGCTGGCAAGACGGAGTTCATCCAATCTGTCAGTGAGATTGATGTTGTTGCGACGGAGCGCAAGATTTCTGGCGCTGATGAAAGAGCAGTTAAGGATGCTACAACTGTGGCGATGGACTTTGGCCGCATCACGGTGGACGAGGACCTGGTTCTGTATCTATTTGGAACACCAGGCCAGAAACGCTTTGACTTTATGTGGGAGATCCTTTCTGAGGGTATGTTGGGTTTTATCGTGATGGTGGACAGTACCCGACCAGAAACCTTCCGCGAAGCACGTTCGATTTTAGAAACTTTCCGCGCGTATGCACCTACTCCTTATGTGGTGGCTGCCAACAAGCAAGATATGGAAGATGCCTGGGAATTGGAAGACATGCGTCACGCGTTACGGTTGGATCCGCAAGTAAAATTTTTACCCTGTGTAGCAACGGAACGTGAAACTGTAAAAGAAGTTTTGCTAGAATTGTTGTACAGTATCCTTGCAGAAATGGAGACCGGGGGATAGGGGGCCGGTTTTAAGCTTCAGTGTCCTCGATTACCACAGACCAGGGTATTGTTCATTACGAAGTATATGGACGTGGGCGCCCAGTCATCTTGTTGCATGGTTGGCTGGGTTCTTGGGGTTTATGGCAGGAAACAATGGCCTACTTGGGTCGTTATTATCGTACTTATGCGCTTGACTTCTGGGGGTTTGGCGAATCGGGCAAAAAGCGCGAAACTTACGCAATAAAGGATTTTGTCAGTTTAGTTGATCAGTTCATGGACCAATTGGGGATTGCGCAGGCTCCATTGGTTGGTCACAGTATGGGAGGTACGGTGAGCTTGTCGGTGGCAATCGAGTATCCTGAGCGTGTTACAAAGGTAGCAGTAGTGGGTTCGCCGATTGCTGGATCTTCTTTGGCTTTACCATTAAAATGGGCTGGTTATCGTCCAATCGCGTTTCTGCTCTTTAATATGATGAGTGTCTTTCGATTTGGTATGCGAGTCGCTTCGCCGTTCATTAGTCGTGATCCCCGTTTTCCAGATATGATGGATCGCGACCTTTCGCGCACAACGGTTGAATCTTTTCTACGGAGCATTGCTTCTTTACGCCGCACTGACCTGCGCCCGATGCTCAATAATATAAAAGTGCCGGTGATGGGCATGTATGGGGACAAAGATAATATTGTTCATCCGTTGCAATGGGAGCCACTCGCAAATGGAGTAGAGCGCAATCACACTGAACGTTTTCCAAAAGCCGGACATTTCATTATGCTTGATGAGCCTCAACCTTTTATTAACAAACTCAAGTCATTTCTTGATGAAGAAATCCCCGCTAAATGATTGAAGCGATACCCAGTTACTACTTCCCGAACAAGCTGGGGCGTATTTTGTTGTTGGCGTTTGAGGAAGTTATGGGCAAGAGCGGTCTCAACGCCTTACTTAATCTGTCTTCGCTTTCTCATTTTATCGGGAATTATCCGCCCAATGATGATGATAAAATTATTTCGTTTGAGATAATAAGTCAATTACAGCATGCATTAGAACAGGGATATGGTTCATATGGTGGACGCGGGCTTGCTTTGCGTGCCGGACGGATTTTCTTCTCGAATGGTTTACGCACATATGGCCCGGATTTGGGTCTGAATGATACAGCTTTTCGTTTGCAGCCACCCGATTTGAAGTTAATGGATGTTTTATATTCTTTGACAGATTTTTTCAATCAATATACAAGCCAACAGGTGGTTCTGGAAGAAAACGAACAAAATATCTTGTGGCGTATTGAACGCTGTCCTTGGTGTTGGAAGCGCAAAGAGTTTGAACCAACTTGTCATTTTGCGGTGGGAATGTTGCAGGAAGCGCTATATTGGATCAGTGGAGGAAAGTTTTATAATGTGATTGAAGAAACTTGCATTGCTCAAGGTGATTCAGCCTGCCTTATTGTTATTGACCGCATTCCACTGGCTTGAATCTTAAAAAATTGTCGGGTATGATTTTTTTAGATATTGAGAAGTTGTGAGAGAATACTGTTAGATGCTAAAGATTATCCTAAACGCTCCTCATATTATTGTGCCGTTCAATGAACGTGCACGCGATTTGCGTATTCAGAACCAACCACTCTGGTTGCATCAACGCAATGTTCTTGCTCCATATGTAACCAGTGAACGTGAATTGGAACCAGGAAGACGTTTACCTCTTGTGCGTGAGCCGACATTGGTATACCGAGATAATCTCTATTTTGACCAGCACTATATTAGTACATTTCTCACACAAGCCAAGAAACGGAAGCGGGCTGTGCGAGCAGCTTTTTCAGTTGATGATCCGGCATTTCGTGAGCATGCTTTGCCTCTTTCAAAATCGTATACACCAGCTGGCGATCTTTTTCTGGCTGATTTGTGGTATTACCCCAATGGCCCAGTTGCGGATGTGGAGCCACTGGTTATCGATCTCAACTCGCGTGAAATGGGATACTATCATGTTCCCACGTATATGGCAGGCCAGACAGGTAACCTTACTTTCAATGTTCCGTTGAAGGCTCTCATGGCGATTGATTCATGGGTACATGTTCATCTAGTAGATGTGGTGTTTGGTCTCTTTGCGCGTGGGGCGCGCTTCGAGAAGCGTCTTGCCGAAGATACTTTCTACAAGCTAAAAATTATCAGCAAAGCGCTTTACGAAGGACGCCAAGTTCTTGAATGTTCAGCACTGGTAACTGTGGGAAAAAACTGTGTAATCGATCCGCGTGCAGTTATTCATGGACCCACAACCATTGGAGATAACGTGGTCATTAATGCTGGTGCCGTGATTGAGAACTGTATTATTGGCAATAATGTTAATATTTCGCAAGATGTGCAATTGATGCTCTCGGTTGTAGGAGATGGAACGTTTCTGCCGTTCCGTTCATCCATGTTCATGACCACTGTGATGGACAACAGTATGATCGCACAAAATACTTGTTTGCAAATGTGCGTAATAGGGCGCAATACCTTTATTGGTGCTGGCTCAACCTTCACTGATTTCAACCTGGTACCTATTCCTATTCGTGCATTAGATGGTGAGGATCAACTGAGTCGTTCTAACCGACCTGTGATTGGCAGTTGCGTAGGACATAATTGCCGCATTGGTTCAGGTATGATCGTTTACCCAGCGCGCACGATTGAATCAGATGTAGTTCTGGTCGCTTCGAAAGACAGACGCGTTATAGATCGTAATGTAAGTTTTGAAGATAGTGATCATCACCGCTTTAGAAATTCATCTTTACATCAAGTGCGTTATCGTCCCAAGGCTGAACAACCGGAGGTGGAATCCTGGTAGGCCAATGGATACGTTTGCTTTTATTATTCACCCGATTGATCCAAAACGGGATGTCAGCCGGAAATTTCCATTTTTAGGGCGCGTTCTGAACGAACGGCAAATTGACTTTTTTTCTACATTCTTTCCCCCTATCTACATCTCGGAAATTGAAGGTATCACTTCCACTTCTACCGGAAAACGGGTGAAGGGGTGGTTTATTGCTGCACCTTTTACCCCCAGACGAATGATGGAGTTGCCAGAAAAGGCTGTTTATCGTAAGCTAATTCAAACAGGTCGTATGGCCGAGCGCCTCGGAGCCCAGATGTTGGGCCTGGGTGCTTTCACCTCGGTCATTGGAGATGCCGGAGTAACGATTGCCCGTTCGTTGGATGTGCCTGTGACAACAGGTGATGCCTACACCATTTCGATTGCGGTGCAGGCAATCCGTGAGGCAGCGCGTCTTATGGATATTCCCTTGAGTAGTGCAACAGCGGCAGTAGTCGGCGCGTCAGGAACGATTGGCCGAGTATGCGTCGAGTTGCTGGCAGAAGATGTGGCACGGCTGTACTTGATTGGCCGCAGGGAAGAAGCATTGATCGAGTTGCAGGAGCAGTTGTCGGGTCCGGGTAGAAGCGAGTTAATTGTCAGCACGAATATGGATGTTCTTACTAAATCACAGTTGATTTTAACCGTAACAAGCGCTGTCCATGATGTTATTCTACCGGAGCATTTGTTGCCAGGCAGTGTGGTTTGTGATGTTGCGAGACCTCGTGATGTTTCTGCAATGGTAGCAGCCGCAAGAGATGATATATTAGTAATTGACGGCGGAATGGTTGATGTGCCAGGTCCCGTTGATTTCCACTTTAACTTTGGCTTTCCGCCAGGCAAGTCGTATGCCTGTATGGCTGAGACAATTGCCTTGGCGCTGGAAGGCCGCTTCGAAGATTACACGCTTGGCAAACACATCACTCGTAAGCGTGTAGATGAAATTACGGCGATTGCCGAAAAACATGGTTTTCGGTTGAGCGGGTTCCGCTCGTTCGAGCGAGAAGTAACGTTACAGCAAATCGAAGCCGTGCGCCAGAATGCCCGTAACAGGGCGCAGCGCTTATAAGGAGGCTCTATGGGAAAGCCCCGCCTTTTGGTTGTTGAAGACGACCTTGATATCGGGAACATGCTGAAAATATATTTCAGCGGACTTGAGTTTGACGTGGATATTGCCGTCCGCGGATCTGATGCGTTAGAAAAGACAAAGAAGGCCTTACCGCATCTAATTGTGCTGGATATCATGCTGCCCGATATTGACGGGTATGAAGTTTGCCGCACGTTGCGGACAAACACGCGTACCAGTCATATTCCTGTGATTTTCCTAACGCAGAAGGATGAACGCAGCGACAAATTGCAAGGCCTCGAATTGGGTGCAGATGATTACATCACCAAGCCCTTTGACATTGAGGAGCTGAAGTTGCGTGTACAGGGAGCAATTCGTCGTTCGGAGCGGGAAAGTCTCACTGATCCACGCTCAGGACTTCCGGCTGGTCGGCTGATCGAGGAGCAGTTGCGAAAGATCATTCGCGAGCAGGATTGGGCGTTGCTTGATATACGCATCAATCACCTTGACCCCTTCCGTGATGTGTATGGCTTTGTGGCCGGCGATGATGTGTTGCGCTTTTCGGCCATGTTGATAGGCGAAGTGGTGGATGAAATCGGCACTTCAGCAGATTTCATTGGACATGCTGGTGGTGACAACTTCATCATCATTACATCTGCCAATGCTGCACCTTCAATTAAGCAACAACTGAAAGATCGGTTTTCAGAAGAAGTGCAAACACATTACAACTTCATTGACCGTGAACAAGGATACATGGTGGCTCAAACATCAAATGGGCCTACAAATGTACCGTTTATGACACTTGCCGTTGGGGTCGTCTCGCCTTCAGAATATGGGTTTGCTGATATCCGTGAAATAACAGAAATGGGCGCAGAAGCACGGCGGGAGGATACCCCCGGTAATTTGGTGGAATAAGGATTTCATTGGTAATGGGAAGCTTAGGCCCGGGTCTCGGTCTGGTTTTAATTGGACTCGTTTTTGTTTTACTAGTCTTGTTTTTGTTGCGCCTATTGCCGCGCAATCAGGCTAATGCTCGTATTTCGCTTTCTGCGTTTGAGACGCCCAATAGTTCAGAACTAAAAGATGCTGTCATCATTGTTCAGGGGGGTGGACGACTTGAATACTTGAACGCTCCCGCACGTCAGTTATTTGGCTTGAAGGAAGATGAACGGGCTGATCTGGAACTTCTAACGCGTTACACACGTTCATCTAATACTTTTCTTTCCCTTTTTTCTAAAGAAGTTCAAAAGAGGATTTCTATTGGCTCTCAATTGTTAGAGGCCACCTCTTATCGTATTCCTGGGCCAGCTCAGTTAATGTTGGTTACTTTACGCAATTTGGACCTTTCCCCTGCGCTTTTTGCGGGAGATGGACAAGTTTCCGCTTCGATCCTTCGTGTTATTACAGACTTTGGACAAGCGGTTGCAGCCAGCCTGAGTTTTGATAACACTTTGCAGGCAGTACTTGAAAATGTAGGGCGGTTGGTTTCATCAGATGTTTTGGAAGTAAAAGTTTGGGATGATGCAAATCAATCCCTGATCCCTTATCGTTATGAAGGGCGTTCAGGTGCACCCCGTGTGGTGCGGCGTGCTGAACGATCTTATTTTGATAAACATTCTAAATCATTGCTGAGCAACCATAAACCGTTATTTTTGTCACAAGAAGAACCAGGGAATAGTGATACAGAAAATGGAGTTACAGTACCATATAGAATTCACTCTTATATCGGTATTCCTTTACTGGTCGATGGGGAATTGGTGGGTACTTTGGAAGTCGGACAATCTACTGAGAACAGTTTTAATCACCATGATATGGAATTGTTGCAGCTTATATCTGGCCAAGCAGCAATTGCAATTCGCAACGCCTCGTTATTTGAAGTAGAACAACGCCGTACAATTGAGTTGACAGGCCTTGCAAATCTAACGCAGTCAATAAGCTCAAGCCAAGACATGAAAGATATGTTCGAGCAATTGGTTAAGAGTATCGCTCCATTATTTGATGTTGAAATTCTTGGGTTTTTACTTTTTGACGAAGACAAACGTACGCTTGAAGGCCAAATTCCATTTCAGGGGTTACCTCCACATATTGTAGAGATATACCGTACGAGCCTATCAACTGAGAAAATTGCTTCCGATATCATAGCTGATCAGCAGATTTTGTTGACCCTGAATGCTGCAGAAGATGACGCATGGGAAATGCTTGGCATCCAAAATCTAGCTCGGGCTGCCAGCTTGCGAGATTCGGCTTTAGTGCCCTTGTTGGCGGGTAGACGTCTGGTTGGCTTTTTGCAATTGTCTAACCATGAGCAAGGTGTAATTGCTTTTTCAGATCAAGAACTGCGTTTGATGAACATTGTTGCTACTCAAGCTGCTGCTATTATAGAGAATGCAGTTTTAGTACAACAATCGCGCCAACGTGCGTATCGATCTGATGCGTTGCGGCGTATTGCCAGTCTTTCAGCATCCGCTGCCTCTATTGATGAAGTGCTAGAACATTCCATGCGTGAACTGGCGCATCTATTCCAGGCCGATACAGCGGCGATTTTTTTATTAGACGATCAGAGTGGTGAATTACGTCTCCATGAAGATAGCCTTTATGGGTTCAAGGGAGGTGCGGAATTGTCACGGATGTTTGTGACTGATTCCCAGTTCCGGTTGACTGTCTCTGGCAGTCAGAAGCCTTTCTTATCCGGGCGCTTGAGCAGCGACCGGCGTGTTTTGCCGGTCTATCGCCCTCTTATCACAACATTGCGCATGGAATCGGCTTTAGTTGTACCTTTGGTGGTGCGCGATCGTAGTTTGGGTGAGTTAATGCTGGGTAGTCGTAAACCCGAGTTTTTCAATTCCTATGATCTTCAGGTTGTGACTACGGCTGCTGGACAGCTTGCAACTGCATTAGAAAGTGCCCGCTTGATCAGTCAAACGGATGTGGATCTGCGTACGCGCGTCAATCAATTGACTGCTGTCATGCGCGTTAGCCGTGAATTGAATACATCTTTAGATATAGAGCAATTACTGGAAATAGTACATGATGAGGGCTTGCGCACTACTGGTGCGGATTGCGGCACAATTTTACTCTTTGAACCATCTACTGTTGACACGGAACCTAAAATTCAGTTTTCCTTGGGATGCCCGATAGATGAAAATTTCAAAACCTTGCTCACGCGAATTTCTGATACAGATGAGCCTTTGGTGATTAATAATTTCGAGCATGAAGATTTTGTTGCCCCACATGATGGTGTGCGATCTGCTTTATTTGCACCAATCCTTCAGGCTGGCAGTCTGTCAGGAGTAATTCACTTACATTCCAGCCAACCTGATTATTTTGATGATGACAAAACTGAGTTAGTGCAAACTCTTGCAGTGCAGGCATCGATCGCTTTGAATGCGGCCAGTCAGTATCAGATGGAACGCGAGCGTTCTGAAGCGATGCGACGCCGTGCAGACACAATGTCTAGCCTGACTGACATTAGCCGTGCCATTAGCGTTGATCAACCGTTAGAACAACAACTGCGATCTATCGGTAACGCCATCCGTAAATCTACACCTTTTCAAGCGGCGCTTTTCAGCGTTTATGAGCCTGATACTGGCTTGTTGCGTCGGGTAACAGGAGTTGGATTTTCACAAGATGTGCTTGGTGAATTACTTTCCCGTAAACAGCCCTTAGAAAGTGTTCAACAATTATTCAAGCCAGAGTTTCTTGTTAGCCGCTCTTATTTTATCCCGGCTGATAAAGCGCCTGTAATGCCTGCGGATGTTCATATAGTCACGTTGGATATTACTCATGTGAATCAAAATGAAAACGCCTGGGATTCAGGTGATTTCCTGCTTGTGCCGTTGAATGATGCGCATGGTAATTCGCTGGGTTTGATCAGCTTAGATGCACCTAATGATGGATTAAGACCTGACAGAACAACAATAGATACCATTGAAATATTTGCGGCTCAAGCTGCGCTAGCGATCAATAATACTGTGCGATTTAGCGAATTGCGAAACCGCGCCGAATCGCTTTCTTCTACTATACAGCGTCAGGAAAGGTTGCTTAGTGTCAGCCAGAATGATTTGCCTATATTGATGCGTAAGGATTTGGAGCAGACACTTTCCATTCATAATTTGGATCGTCGGGCACAGCGTGTCCACGCAGGATTGGCCATCACCGAATCTGTCAGTCGTCAATTAGATTCATCGTCTGCACTGCAAGCATTAGGGCGAGAAGTACTCACTCAACTTGGTATGTCGATAGCCTTGGTAGCTGAAGATGCACCTGATGGTGAACGCTTGGTGCATGTTTTGGGTAGTGTCCCGCGCGCTACCAACCCGGAGACTCTATTTGGCCAGCGCAATCCGTTGCGCGCTTGTTTGCAAACCGGTAAAACTATCTTGGCGGCTAATGCGGATGAAACAGATGAATGGCGTAACACACCTTTGCTAAATGGATTGCGCGCCAAAGCATTTATTTGTTTACCTGTTAGAGTGGAGGAGAAGACCGTAGCAGCTGTTCTAGCAGTTAGCCCTGAACCATTACCAGCTTTCACGGATGAAGATCGTCAAGTATATTATCAGATCGCCCGTCAAACGTCTGTTATTTTACAGAATATCTCCTTGCTCAATGAAACACGCCGTCGTTTGCAGGAAGTAGACTTGCTTCTTGACTTCAGTCGTCAGATCAGTGGCTTGCCCCCTGACGAGATTGTCAAAGCATTACTGGATAGCGCTCGCCGGGTGATTCAGCCTGCTGCTCATGCCGGGGTAGTTCTAATTTGGGATGAGACAATTTCACAACTAACTCCCCGAGCTTCTGCTGGCTACGCAGATAATGATAGCTTGATGAAGATTAACTATCAAATGGGTGAAGCGTTGCCGGGAATGGTTTTCGAAACAAAAACAACACGCCGTGAAGATGAACTCAACTTTGCTCGTGACTATGCTCTTTCAGCTGACAATCTTTTCCTATACCGACAGGCAACCGGAGGGCGTTTGCCTGTCTCCAGTTTGTTAATCCCAATTGTTTCAGGAACTCAAGGGCTGGGCGTTTTGGTTTTAGATAATTTCAATACACAATCTGCTTTCAAGGTCGAAGATGAGACTTTGTTGCTATCGCTGGCTCAGCAAGTAGCCCTCTCATTAGAAAACGTTCGCTTAGTACAGGCATCTCTGGAACGGGCCGGGCAACTTCAAGCACTAAATGATGTCGCTACTTCCTTGACCTCCAGCCTGCAAAGCGATGAATTAGTCGCTTCTCTGCTTGAACAGTTGCGCCCTGTTCTTCCCTTTGATACGGCAACTCTATTACTACGTGAGGAAAACCAACTGATGGTTGCAGCGGCGAGTGGATTTGCTGATTCTGAGAAGCGTTTGGGATTGACTGTAGCTATGGAAGATAGTGCATTGTTCCAGGAAATGATCCGTGCTGGGCAACCTATTGCAGTGGCTGATGTGCGCGGTGATGAGCGCTTTCCACAGATAGAAGCACCACACTTGTCCTGGTTAGGTATACCACTTATCTCAAAAGGCGAAGTAATAGGTGCTGTCACACTTGAAAAATGGCAGGCTAATTTTTATAAACCAGAACAAGTGCAAATAGCGATAACCTTTGCTAGCCAGGCAGCGGTTGCATTGGAAAATGCCCGCCTATATGAAGATAGTCTTGGCCGTGCTTCTGAACTTGACCAGCGTTCACAGCGTTTGGCTTTGCTGAACCGTTTTTCATCACAATTGAGTGGCTTGTTGGATGCCAACCTGATACAACAAGTTGCGGCGGAAGAGTTGCAGAAGGCATTTGATGCCAAGCGTGTTTCAGTTGTGAACCTAGATGGGCAAATAGCGACCTGGGTGTTTGCCACCCCAAAAGCTAGGGCCAAGTTACCTAAAACATTGCGAGAGACTCCAATATTTAATCACTTGCGCGAATCTCAGGGCGTGTTCACAAGCAAAGATTTCTTGAATGAGCCTGATTTAGAACCATTGACATCCATGCTTGGCAAAAAGACAACCAGTTTGGTGGCGCTGCCTCTAATGAGTGGAGGCACCTTGCATAGTATTTTATTCTTGCAATTACATGTTCAGGAACGTTTGAGTACGCCAGAAATCGAGTTGGCTCTCACTATTGTGAATCAGGCTTCTATTGCATTGGATAGTGCCCGCCTGTTTCAAGAAGCACAACATCGTGCACAAGAGACAACTGCGTTAGCGGAGGTAGGACGCGATATTTCCGCCACTTTGGAAATTGAAGTTGTATTGGAACGTATCGTCGCTTATGCAAGGGATTTATTGCAGGTTGAAACGAGTGCGGTTTATCTACCAGAACAGGACTCCAATGTGTTCAGAGGCATTGCAGTTGTTGGAAAGGATGCGGAAGAGATCAAGGATTTCCCTGTTACTGTTGGCGAAGGTATCTTAGGCATTATTGCAGAGCAAAAAGAGGGCGAAATCGTTAATGATGCTGAGAGCGATCCTCGAGCTAAAATTATTGCAGGAACGCAAGAAAACGTGCATGAGCACCTCATGGGCGTTCCAGTTCTTTCTAAAGAGCATTTGAGTGGTTTGATGGCAGTATGGCGTACAGGGATAGGCTTAGAGTTTACTGAAGCTGAGTTGGATTTTCTAACCAGCTTGGCACAGCAGGCAGCAATAGCAATTGAAAATGCACGTTTGTTTGCAGAAACACAACGTCTAGCGGAAGAGCTAGAACAGCGTGTCGTTGAACGTACGGCAGAACTTGAGTTTGAAAAAGCCAACACGGAAACCTTATTACGCATTCTGACTGAGGTTTCTGCCAGCCTTGATCTTGATCGCGCGCTAAGTCGCACATTGGCCTTGCTGAATGAAGCCGTCGGTGCTGAGCAGGGAACGATCATGCTGGTGCATGCAGATGATAATTTGCTTCATTATCGTGCCGGTTATGGCTATTTGACTGGAAAGACGACGCAAAGTAGCCGTGGATTCACGCTGAAAATAGGGGAAGGCCTAGCCGGCTGGGTGGTTGAGAGTCGCGAAGCCACTTATGTGGAAGATTTGCATAAAGATTCACGCTGGGTCAAGTCTGGAACAGCTTCGAGCGATCATCGCAGTTCAATAGTTGCTCCCTTGCTTGTTGGTGAAGATGTAATCGGCGTTCTAATGGTTTTCCATCGTCAGGTTGGTTACTTTGGCCCGGAACGCCTCGGTATGGTCAAAGCAATAGCAGGGCAAGTAGCAATTGCCATCAACAATGCTCATCTGTATGAGTTGATTCGTGACCAAGCAGAACGTTTGGGCAATATGTTGCGCAAAGAGCAAGAAGAAGCCAGTCGCTCACAGGCTATTCTGGAGGCTGTGGCTGATGGCGTGTTAGTTACTAGCTTTGATAACAAGATTACATTCCTAAACACCTCTGCTGCTGAGATTCTTGATCTCAAAGCTGAAAATGTTCTTGGCCAACCATTGGATGCTTTTGGTGGCATATTTGGCAAAGCAGCAAGCACTTGGATGCAAACAATCAATGATTGGTCGAATGATCCGGCGTCATATCACTTAGGCGACTCGTATGCAGAGCAGCTGGAACTTGAAGATGGCCGCATAGCACTGGTGCATCTAGCTCCAGTCATTTTACAAAATGATTTTCTGGGTACAGTTTCCATCTTCCGTGATATTACACATGAAGTTGAGGTGGACAGGTTGAAGTCCGAGTTTGTTGCGACTGTAAGCCATGAACTGCGCACTCCGATGACATCTATCCGTGGTTATGTGGACATTTTGTTAATGGGTGCCGCTGGTGCTGTGAACGAAAACCAGACGCATTTCTTGCAGATTGTCAAGAATAATACAGAACGTCTCAACATTCTAGTGAATGATTTGCTGGATATTTCACGTATTGAAGCCGGGCGCGTTACGCTGGCACCTCAATCTCTCGATTTGCGTGATGTAGCCGAAGATATGCTCGCCGACATCTTGCGTCGCTCACAGGAAGAAAACAAACCGATGGCCTTTTCACTGAATGCTGCCAAGAATCTCCCGCGTGTGCAAGGCGATTTGGAGCGAATCCGGCAGGTGTTGGGAAATCTTGTAAGCAATGCCTATCACTACACACCTGAAAATGGACAAATAACCGTACATCTTACCGCCGAGAATGGCAACGAAGTGAAGGTGGCTGTAGAGGATTCCGGTGTCGGTATCCCTGTAGAAGATCAAGGCCGCATCTTTGACCGTTTCTATCGAGGTGAAGATCCGCTTGTCCTGGCTACTCCTGGTACTGGCTTAGGGCTGGCAATTGTGAAACAGTTAGTAGAAATGCATAAAGGACGTATTTGGCTGGAAAGTGAAGGGGTAGGCAAAGGCAGTACTTTTTCCTTTACGTTGCCTGTGTACAAGAAAGGCGAATGAGGTATCGATGACGAAGATATTAATTGCAGAAGACGAACCTGATATTCGGGATTTGGTTGCCTTCACTTTGCGTTTTGCTGGTTATGAAGTGGTAACTGGTTCGAATGGCGAAGAAGCTGTGCAATTGGCAAAAGAAGAATCCCCTGACCTGATCTTATTAGATGTACGCATGCCGCGCATGACTGGTTATGATGCTTGTAAAGAGATTAAAGCTGATCCAAACCTGAAAGATGTTCCGGTTGTTTTTCTCTCTGCCAAAGGGCAGGAAGCGGAAATACGTGATGGCATGGATGCAGGCGCTGAGGAATATCTGCTCAAGCCTTTTGCGCCCGATCAGTTGACCGAACGAGTACGTTCCGTTCTGGCTAAGTTTGGAAAGTAAAGATTACCAAAGAGAGTTTCCTGATTACATGAGCGCTATTCTGCTGGACGGACAGATTGTTCACTATGAGGTGTTGGGACGGGGTCGCCCCATCATCTTTCTCCACGGCTGGGTTGGATCGTGGAGGTATTGGATCACGTCTATGCAGGTTGCTTCTACATCCTTCCGCGCCTATGGGCTGGATATGTGGGGTTTTGGTGAGTCAACCCGTGACCCGATGCTCTATACCATAGACAAACAAACCGATCTCCTTAGTAATTTTTTAGATGATTTGGGGATCGGCAAAGTGGCAATTGTCGGGCATGGGCTTGGTGCGCTAGTGGGCTTTAATTTTTGTGTGCGCTGGACGAAGAGTGTTGATCGCATGATGGCGGTCAGTTGCCCGTTATTTTATGATTCGATCAATGAACGCTTGCGGAATAATTCAAGTTTATCAGATTTGATAACATGGCTTGGCAGTAAAGCTCCTGAAGCGGCTACTGCGCTCGCCGACGCCTCAAAAGCGGACCCACAAGCTATTTCCACATCGATCAGCAGTTTCCAATCGGATGGATTGTACAGCCAGATGCGTCAAACACAAATTCCATGCTTGCTCGTACATGGACAAAACGATCCTGCTATTCCAGCACCACCTGCCGATAATTCCATCAACTTACCTCACATGATGTCCCACGTGGTTTTGAATGACTCCGGGCATTTCCCAATGATCGATGAAACGGCCCGCTTCAATCGATTGTTGACCGATTTCATGGCGCTTGATTCGGGTGTCAGTCCACGAGAATTGCAAATGAAGGACGAATGGAAACGTCGGGTACGCTGATCAGGGCAGACAAAACAGTCCGCCCTGATTTTTTATAAATTTAGAAGTTATGCTGTTGAAGGTAGACATGCTAAACTTGAGGTATGAACCCACCCAAATGTGACGAAATGGATTACACCAGCTTTCTGATATCGTCATAACAAATGTTTAGTCATGTTGAAGCATTGCAAACTCATCCAGCGGAAGAAAGAGCGCCAGCGCATGACGCCTACTTGCGACTGTTGAAGCGCTTGCCACCGGATAGCAAGATGTTGTGGCAGGAAGTAAAATCAATGGTTGAGAATAAGGTTGGGAATCTGGTGATTGATGACAGACACCACATTAGACAAACCGTATGCTTCGAAAATTGCGTTGGTGACACTACACAGGTCGGGCAAGCATGTTCAGGTTGTGAGAGGAATCAATTTGATTTCTTTGGTGTGGCCCAACAAAGATTGTCGGGTGCCTTGTGAAATTCAGATATAAAACAAGGCGTAAGATGGCTGGATCAAGGTGTTCTGGAATGTCAGTACAAACGGCGATGCTGAATGCTGGGCAACCAGCAAATTGGAAATGACCATTGAAGAAGCAGCTTTCTATGCTCTGGATGCCTGGCAAGTCGAAGCCTAATATCGTGGCCTCAAGCAGTTCACTGGTGTAGAAAGTGCACAGTGTCGCCTCAAAATCTCCCAACGCAATCACATCGGGCTGGCTATTCGCGCCTTTGTGCGCTTGGAATTCCAACGCCTGCAATCGGGAATCTCTTGGTTCGAAACCAAAACCAGAATTATTTGATCTGTTATCCGTCAGTATCTTGTTCATCCAACTGCCTCGCTGGATCCATCTGCATAGGTTTTAAGATTATTGTCGGGTAAAAGCGATGATTTCCGGGTCATTTGTAGCGTTCAGGATTTCATCTGGAGAACCGGCTTTCCGGAGATTCCCGTTCAAAATGATCGCCATACGCCGACCCAATTGAATTGCCTCATTTAAATCATGTGTGATGAACACTGTGGTGGTCAGTGTTTCGTCGAGTAGGGAGGTAAGCTCTGCAAGCAGGCGCTTATGCGTAGGCGGATCAAGCGCTGCGAATGGCTCATCGAGAAGCAGTAGCTCCGGTTCCAACACAAGAGCTCGCGCCAGGCTGACTCGCTGTGCTTCTCCCCCGGAAAGCTCGGTGGCGCGTCTATTCTTTAATCCCAGAATGCCCAGACGTTCCAGCCACATCTCAACACGTGGCTGGATTTTTCTTTTTTCTAGTCCGCGAAAGCGTAATCCGGATGCAACGTTATCGAAAACGGACATATCGAATAAAAGCGGATCCTGCAACACCAGCGCGATCCTGCGCCTGTAGATCGTATCGGACTCAGTTTCGGCTTGCCCGCCATTAAACGAAATTTTTCCATCCTTTGGACGCAACAAACGAGCGAGCGTGAGCAGTAATGTGCTTTTCCCCGCGCCGTTGGGGCCAACAACAGCCAGCACATCACCCTTCTCAATAGATAACTCATCGATGGTCAGGACGGTTTTTCCACCGCGCTCAACGCTCAGATCATGGATATCGAGCAGGGAATTCATCGCCGCGCGCCTCGTTGTTGGATCCATGTTAATGCCCAATTGACCAGGAATGTGATGACCAACAAAAGGATACCAAGTGCTATGGCAATATCAAAGTGGCCCTTACCGGTTTCCAATACGATAGCAGTGGTCAACACACGCGTTTGATAACGGATGTTGCCACCCACCATCATGGATGCGCCTACTTCCGAAATCACTGAACCAAAGCCGGCCATTAAGGCAGCCAGCAAAGGCAGGCGTGCTTCGCGCCACAGCATCCAAATCATTTGTCTCCGTGAGGCACCCAGGCCATAGAGTTGTAAACGCAGACGCGGGTCAAGGGCCTGAAGGGCCGCGGCAGTCAGGCCGGTAACGACTGGGAACGAAATGATTACCTGCGCAATAATGATGGCAGTGGGGGTGTAGATGAGTTTCAAGTCACCCATCGGGCCGGATCGCCATAACATCATTGCCACGAACAGACCGACGACTACAGGCGGCAATCCCATGCCGGTATTGACCATGCTGAGCAAAAAAGAACGCCCGGGAAATTTACCAAGAGCTAACAATGTCCCAAAAGGCAGTCCGATAAATAAACTCAACCCAGTTGCCAGAGCTGAGATTTGCAGGGATAGGACGGTGATTTGAAATACTTCGGCGTCGAAAATCATAATTGCAATTGTAGGGGCGCGGTTACCGCGCCCCTACGAAACATGTTTATTCTAACCCTAAATCGGAATCTGTCTTTTCCGCGTCGGGGAAGAATAGCGGCTGGCCGTATTCCGCCACGCCGAACTCTGCGATGACCGCCTGCGTGTCTTCATGAGTCATGAAATTGGCAAAGGCGATCGCGCCATCGTAATTTGTCTCAGGCCATTTTTCAGGGTTGACGGTCATAACGTGATAGACATTCAACAGTACGGCATCCCCTTCAACCAGAATCTCAAGTTCGAGATTCTCTTTGTTAGCAAGATAGGTAGCACGATCTGTCAAGGTGTAGGCTCCCTTTTCGGATGCAATCGTCAGTGTCGCACCCATACCCTGGCCGGATTCGATGTACCAGGCAGGCTTGTCTGTGTTTGGATCATAGTCCGTGCCTTTCCAGACACTCAATTCTTTCTTGTGCGTGCCTGAATCGTCGCCACGAGAGACAAACGCGGATTCGGATGACGCGATCATCCCAAAGGCATCGGCAGCAACAGCATTACCTTTGATGCTAGCCGGGTCGGCAGCAGAGCCAACGATGATGAAGTCATTGTGCATGATGAGCATACGGTCTTTGCCGAAACCAGCATCCATCAATTCTTTTTCCGCCGCAGGCGCGTGGACGAGCAGCACGTCCGCGTTGCCCTCCTCAGCCATTTTCAACGCTGCTCCGGTACCGACTGCCACTGTTTGTACGTTATAACCAGTCTGGTCCTGGAACATGGGGACGAGCACATCCAGCAGACCTGAATCCTGTGTAGACGTAGTCGTTGCCAGGATCAGATTCACGTTAGCGGGCGCGGTAGATTCCCCTCCACCGCAGGCCGAGATCAACATAGAGAGTCCAACAAGCAATGTAAACAACAGTGAAAAGCGTTTCATTCGTTCCTTCCTCCTCAAACTATAGTGAGATTTGTTCACCACTGTGCGTGGTGGTATACCCAGTCAGTGTGGAAACTGTTTTACGAAATTCCGCCGTCTGGATGTAATTCAGCAGCGGGGCCAGAATATCTTCCTGTTCGGGTGGCAGTACAAGATCGTAGCGTTCTTCAAAGAGCGGGATGAAATCGAGGTTATGTTGGAAAGCGGAGGCCTGCAATCCCAGTGCGGCATCGGCCCCACCACTGGCGATGGCCTGCGCACATTTGGTATGTGTGTTGACAACGTTCTCGTAGCCGTTGATTTTTTCAGGCGCGATGCTCAGCCGCTCGAGTTCAGCGTCCAGCCAGAGCCGGGTTCCAGAGCCGGGATTGCGGTTGATGAAACGGAGGCCGGTCTGGGCCAGGTCGGATGCGCTTCGGACTCCCTTTGGGTTGCCCGCTGCTACGATCAGTCCCTGCGTGCGATAGGCCAGGGTGACCATATCCATCATACGGTCCGGGAAAAGATGGCGAACGAAGGGAGCATTGTACTCGCCGCTCTGGTCAAGCAGGTGCGCGCCGGAAATCTGGCACAGCCCCTGGCGCAGATTGACCAGCCCATCCAGACTGCCGACGGGCAGGGTCAGCAAGGTCAGGTGGTCGGCGATCTGCTCGCTGATCTTTTCGAGGGCCAGGTCATGACTGCCTGAAAAGACGATGGCGGGCTTATCGCCTTCGGGTAGGATAAGTTCCTGCAGCAGGAAGGCGCCCGCTTTTGCGCGGTAGAATTTCTCGATGACTTTGCCAGTGACACGAACTTCTGCCAGCTCGATCAGGTTGGCAGATTCCAACGCCAGGATGTGATGCCGCACCCAAGCCGGAGACTTGTTAAGGCTATGGGCCAGTTGTGTGAGGGTAGCAGGCTCGGCCATCAGCAGGCGCAGGATGTCCATGCGGCGAGCATCAGCCAGCAGCTTGATCTGTTCAAAGGTGTGTAGCGGTTGGACTTTTTTCATATCGATTAAGGAAAAACTTATTTGATATAAGTCTAGCATAGCCTGCCTTCTCGCGTCAAGAGTTCTCAAATTTGACAACCTTTGTCCACTATGATAAACTCGCGCCCACAATTGATAGAGTAGAATCACACTCATCCAGAGAGACCGAGGGACCGGCCCGTTGAAGTCTCGGCAACCAGGTAGCTGTTAGCAATTAGCTCATAGCAATCAGCAAGCTAGCTAATCGCTGAACGCTAACAGCTAAGATCGGTGCCAATTCCGGCAGTGCAGGGGCGGCGTTTTACCGTCGCCCGAAACTGGAAGATGAGAGAAGACCTTCGTCTGTGTTGCCTCTCATTTTGAGAGGTATTTTTATTGAAAGAAGTTAGTACAAAATGACAACGAAAATTAATCAAACCGCAAAAATCTTTCACCCTATCTTGTTTAGTCTTTATCCTGTACTTTTTCTTATGAGCGCTAACCTTGGGGAGATTCCATTTCAGGAATCATGGCGAGCAATTGTTTTTGTTCCCATTATCTCAGCTATTATTTGGCTTGGTCTAAAACTTATCATAAGAGACAATCAAAAAGCTGCACTTGTTACAACCATTTTACTGCTTTCCTTTTTTTCTTATGGACATGTTTATACTTTTTTGGGCGAAGAGAGCGTGCTTGGTGGAGTGCTCAAACGGCATCGTTATCTTATCCCCTTTTTTGCCGGAACCATTTTGCTGAGTTCATGGTGGATCATGAAAAAAGCACGAAATTTGGATTCAATCTCCCAGACATTCAATATTATCGGTTTAGCCCTAATAATCCTTCCTGTTTATCAAATTGCTTTATTTGAAACTCGATCGTTTTCTCAAGAACAGGTAAAAAATGTAGAATTTGCTGGTGAAATTGATACTTCCTCTTTGACAAGTACTATGAACTATCCAGATATTTACTATATTATTTTGGATTCCTATGGGCGTGAAGATGCTTTGCTAGAGCTTTTTAATTATGATAATTCGTCATTTCTGAGCGAACTTCGTGATGTAGGTTTTGTTGTGGCAGGCTGTAGCACCAGCAATTACGGGAAAACAGTTTTTTCCCTTGCATCATCCCTAAATATGAATTATTTAGATCAGCTTGACAGTGATACTTCGCTAGAAATGCCTAACGGGGATCCGAATCTGATCGCCTTTCGGTCCTTAATCAAAGATAGTGAAGTTAGAAGGTTTCTGGAAGCGAAAGGTTACACAACTGTTGCTTTTGCAAATGGCTATCATTGGACAGAATGGGATGATGCGGACTACTATTTTTCATATTCAGAAAGTGTAGCAAATGGAGATATTTTTAAAGATATCTCGGCTCCTGTAAATGATTTTGAAGCATTGTTAATAGAAACATCGGCTGGCATGCTTTTCTATGACCTGTTCAATATCACTGATATCGACTTTGAAGTCGATGATGAGAACGAAAAAAAGATAACGAAAGATTATGCTCGGAGAAAATACCAATACGATAGAGTGAGCTATACGCTGAATATACTTGAAGGGGTTTCATCTTCGATTGAAAGTCCAAAGTTAATCTTTGTTCATCTCATTCCACCACATGGACCATTTGTATTTGCTGCGGATGGGGGCTTTATATCAAATCAAAAAGATATAAATCCTGGTTACCTCGACCAGATAACTTTCCTAAATAAAAGCATTTTAGCCATTATAGGAAATATACTTCAAAGCTCGGAATTACAACCTGTTATCATCATTCAGGGAGATCATGGTCCTCCTGAGACGAACTTTGGCCCTTCGAGATTGGCAATCTTTAATGCCTATTATTTGCCTGAAGAAGGTGATAAAAACCTGTACGAGTCAATTACCCCCGTAAATTCCTTCAGGGTAATACTTGATCACTACTTTGGAACGAATTACGGTCTGTTGGATGACATTGTTCGAAACTCCGTGGATAAAGATGACCTTTTCAATTTCAAAATCGTTCCAAACACTTGTCAAGGAGAATGATCTCAGGAGATTTGAGCCGGCATGAAAATCTTCATCAGCATGAATGCCCTCCGCACGGAAGTGACGATAGAATATGAGAGTTTGGATGATTTACAAGACAAATTGTCCGACCACTTGATTGAAGGATTCTGATGGATATATTCGCCATGCTCGAGTTGGA
>WOR8_10008566_pt1 | contig 23688 bp, 22 predicted proteins | sample DeeMarSeWOR38_10_FD_19890 | JGI IMG/M metagenome (IMG submission 19890) | reverse complement strand
CAAGTGATGAATGCTTCTGTACAGCCACGCGTATCGAAGTTTTACCCATTGTCTGGATCGATGGCAGGCAGATCGGAGATGGGAAGCCAGGTCCCACCACCGTTAAGCTCATGGAAGCATATATCGATCTCGCCAAGCGGGAAGGCACACTGATTTATGCCTAGAAGTGGCATCAAAAACCCATCTCCCCGCTTTATGAAGCGGGATTTCGCATCTAATTGAAAGTTTATTTAAGGGCTCAAAAGGCTCAAGGGCTGCGTTGCCCCGCAAGCGGGATTCGCATCTGATTTTATGGGATAGGGTGCAGCACAGGCCTCCGATATATGCTCATCCGCCTCAGGCGGACTGCGCTTTCTCGAGCGGCCTGCACCTTGAAGAATACCTTAATCTGTTTAGATTAGACATTTAATCCCGCTTAGCGGGGCTTTGATACACACCTTAATTTACTAAAATCAAGCCGTGTAATCCCGCGTTCTAGCGGGAAACCTGATCTGGGGTTTTGAAACCACTTATAGTCATAGGAATTATCCATCCTAATTTTAGGGATGGGGATTCATTTGGACTCCATTGTAGCCGCTCCATCGAGTCTTATGGTTCTGCCGTTAAGCATTGGATTTTTAATAATTTGCAGACACATCATGCTAAATTCATGAGGCTTTCCCATCCTGCGTGGAAAGGGCAACTTTGCAATGAGAGCATCCCTTACTTTAAGCGGTAAAGCCTGAACCAAAGGTGTTTCAAACAGCCCCGGAGCGATGGTCATTATACGAATACCATATTCGGCGAACTCTCTGGCAATAGGAAGGGTCATCCCGACCAATGCGGCCTTAGAAGCACTGTAGGCTGCCTGCCCGATTTGACCCTCAAAAGCAGCACCTGAGGCCGTGCTGATTACCACACCTTTTTCACCGTTTGAGTTGGGTGGGTTTTTCACCATCTGCTCAGCGGCTGATCGAATCACATTCACGGTTCCAAGTAGGTTGACCTGGACGACTTTAGCAAAAATATCCATTTTGATTGGGCCGTCTTTGGTGAGAATCTTTGATGCATAGATCACACCGGCACAACTGATTGCAATATGGACCGTTCCAAAAATGCCAACCGTTTTTTCAATTGCTTTCTTGACATCATCAGTATTAGTGACATCGGTTTTGCAAAATATGACTGAATCCCCCAACTCCGAGGCAATACTTTCCCCTCTTGCCGCGTTCAAATCTAGTATGGCGATTTTGGCTCCTTTTTCAAGCAGCAGGCGGCAGGTTGCTTCACCAAGACCGGAAGCTCCACCTGAAATGACTGCTACAGCATTTTTTATTTCCAATCTCAAGTCTCCTTTACACGAGTTGAGTCATTTAAGAATAATTAACAACTGAAATAGCCAATTTTGAAAGAGAACGACGCATTATTTGCCTTTGAACTGCAGCATTCTCTTTTAATCAGGCTAAATTCCTGGAATATTTTAGGGCAGCTTTGCGATCGAATTCGATTATCATTTCTAATGCTTTTTCAGGGCTAATTGATAGGTCCACGTGCTTGTCGTTTCCCATTCGAATGATTTGCATCTGAAACCAAGCGGTTCCTGCGCCTAACGGTAAGTCGTCGGAAAACCTGTCTTCCACACGTGGACATGTATTTATGGTTCCAGCGATCAGCTTGCGAGGTAGTTCAGCATCGACTACCAACGGACGCGCAAGCCCAATAAGGTCTAAACCTTGCTCAAATGCATCCATTATTCCCGCACGAGTGCGAAATCCTCCGGTCACCATGACAGGGGCATTTATTGTTTTCTTTATTGTGCTGGCATAATCCAGAAAATATGCCTCATTCGCATGGTTGCCTGCCGGACGTGTCTGGTCGGTCGCATCATCTTCATCACTTTTATGAATACGGCCGCTGATACTAAGAAGATCAATGTGCTCACGGTCAAGCCAGCGAGACACTTGTTGGCTTTCGGCAAAAGAAAACCCTCCCTTTTGAAAGTCTGACGCATTGAGCTTGACCGCTATCGGGTAGTCGTCACCAATTTTGGTACGAACCGCTCGGACTATTTCCAAAAGCAGTCGAGCACGGTTTTCCAAGCTTCCGCCCCAATCATCCCCTCGCTGGTTGAAGCGTGGTGACAAAAATTGGCTCAATAAAAAACCGTGTGCTGCATGGATTTCAATTCCTGTAAATCCTGCCTCTCTTGATATCGCAGCGGCATAAGCATATCTTGCTATCAAATTATGAATGTCGGATACGGTCATCGCTTGGGGTTGATTCCCTCTAACAGGCACCGCGCTTGGAGCTAAAGGGGTAGAGTTGATTTCAGGAAATGTCAGCGCGCCCGCATGGCCCAATTGTGCCCAGAGATGATTTCCTGCAACCGTACCTGCCGTCGTCATCGCTCTTAAGGCCTTTATACCGCCTGGTCGGTCCAAAGCAATATTGCCAGGTCGTTCCAGATGGCGATAGTCGACTTGCACCTCGCCTATAATCAACAGACCCGCTCCCCCTTCTGACCAGCGTCTATAGAGACGGCAATGCTGTTCTGTGGCATGATTTTTACTGTCGGCCAGGCCGTCAGACATGGCGGCTTTAATGATGCGGTTTTTAATTACAGCGCCTGAGGATAAGGTTAACGGAGTATCCAGCATGATGGTTTAGTTCTCGCAATTAAAATTTCATTTAGAAGAGCTTCAATGTTGTTTGCTAAGCTGTAGACAAACTCAGCCGATTTGTTTAATCATCTTCGATTTTATCCCGGCTTAATGCCTGATAAAAATGACTCTAAATAATCCATAAATTCTTCCGGGGCTTCAACCGGTGCCATATGAGCACAGCCTGATAACTCCAACAAGCTGGCGTCGAAAAGCTCACAAAGACGTTTTCCAACATCAGGTGGAATGGCGGTGTCTAAAGATCCGTTGACCACCAAGGTTGGTATATGAGGTGCAGACTTGAGTCGCGAAATGATGTTGAGATTGGCAATGGCGCGCCATGTTTGAGCATTGATTGCAGGGTCTGCTTCCAAAAGGAGTTTTTCAACTTTGGCGACCACATCAGAATGATTATCGCTGAACCCGGGCGAAAACCAGCGTTCTAAGGTGGGCTTTACGATCGCAGTCATACCTCCTTGCTCCACTGCTTTCGCCCGCTGTTCAAGGATTTTGACCGCATCTGGAGTAACCTCACAAATTGTATCGCACAGCGTTAAAGAGGCAATAGATGAAGGGTGTTTTACTACTAACATTTGAGCCACCATACCGCCAAGGGAAAGGCCAACAAAATGCGCAGGCGAAAGGGATTGTTTCTGGAGTGTTTGGTAGAGATCGGCAGCCATCCCTTCTATGCTCAAGGGCTGCTTCGGCTTAGGTGATCGACCATGGCCTGATAGATCAACCGCTAGGACATGAAATCGTTGAGATAACCGTGGGAGGTGCTGCCACCAAATACTCCCGGATGTGCCAACTGGGTGGAGAAGAACCAATGGAGGCCCTTGCCCGACTTCCTGTATCCACAACATTTCCTAAATCCTCCCAATTCTTGATATTTCCTGAAAAACTATTTACGTCACGAAAGACAGAAACTTCTGTAACCCCAAACTAAAAAACTGTAATTTCTTAATATATGGCACCGTTTTGCTCCGCGGTCAATCAAGCCGTAATAGAGAATAGGTTGTCGCTCATCTACGTTAGCATTCAGAATATTTATATTTCCAGTGTTCGCAAATGCTCACCAATAAATAATCAACCTTTAACAGCTATCGTAGAATAATTTAGTGTAAAGAGTAAAAAATGTTGACAAGCGTAATGTATTATATTACTGTCCGCTATATCATAATTTGATACAAACACATCGCATAGAAAACCGCTATGATTCAATCTGTTCATAGGGCTATCAAAATACTTTCCCTATTTTCCTTAGCCAAACCCAGTTTGGGTATTTCAGAGATAAGTAGAGCTCTAAACTTACACAAAGCTACAGTACAAAACCTTGTCAGAACGCTAAATAATGAGGGCGTTCTTCAACAAGATCCTGAGACGAGAAAGTATCAATTAGGCTTGAGACTATATGAGTTCGGAGTCATCCTAACTGCAACTTTAGAGATTAACCAAAAGGCTTCAGAACCAACCCATCAACTCGCCATAAAAGCCAGAAAAGTGGTGCATGTAGCAATTAAGGATGGTGATAATGCAATCATAACCCTTGATGCCTATCCTCGTTCTCAACCATATCTTTCTACTCCATTGGGCCTTCGATTCCCTTTATACTGTACTGCCTTGGGGAAAGCGCTGCTTGCCTATTTTGAACAAGAAGAGCTCGATGATTATCTTAAAGGCTTAAAATATGTTGCGTACACTCCTAATACAATCTTACGGAAAAACCAACTGCTAAAAGATTTAGAGAAAACAAGGCAGAGGGGCTATTCGATCAACCGTGAAGAACATTTATTGTCCAGGGCGGCCATTGGGGCGCCAATTTTCGATAACAACGGGAAAGTGATAGCCTCTCTGAGCCTCGTTTGTGATCCGCTCGAAATAACTGGTGAAAATATCAACCAAATAGCCGCCGATGTGATAAGCACTGCGGTCGAAATCTCGCGACGCATGGGGTATTTTCCAGAAGTCACTCCACCATAGTATGAAAGATCAGTATATTGCTGGTTCATTTTTAAATACCCTGATTAAAAACGATCCGTTAGACCTGATTTATTTGGTTGACGGATAGGCTGCATCGAGTGCAACCGAAGGCGGATAATTACACTGAAAAAGGAGTTTCGCCAGATGAAAGCGTTAGCAGGGAATCTGGTGATCGATATAACCATCTTCATGGCGGGGGCCTTTGAGATGTTAAAAGGCTGTTCGGAAATAACAACCAAAAAATGAGGAGGTGCACAAATGGCTGAGGGTAAAAGCAGTTACAAAAGATCGGGTGGACTGGTTCTAATTGTGGCGTTTTTATTTTTTGTTTCGATTTTTAGTTTTGAAGCTCCAACGGCAGTCGCCGCAGATGCCAAACCCGTGGAATTAAAGTGGGCCGTGTTTGTGACCAAGAATTTGCATTCGATGCCACCCTTAATTCAATGGACCAAGGATATAGAGGCCCAAACCAAGGGCGCGGTCAAAATCAAATTGTATTTTGCAGGGGAAATCGCACAGACAAAGGATCTGGTTAGCCTTTGCCGCAAGGGCACTATCGATGTGATCAGCACGCCGCCGGTTTATTACTCGGGACTGTTCCCCCTCAATGGTGTGCTGCAGGCGTACTTTCCAATGAATAAGACCGTCGAGCAGGCGGTATATTCCTGGAGAGGACTGTATCAGGATGTCCCGGAGATCCAGGAAGAGTTTAAACGGCACAACATGTATCTTATCAATCGATCCTGCCTGGGGACCTATAAGCTGGTTTCCAAGAAGCCGGTACAAAATCTGGCCGACCTCAAAGGGATGAAATTGAGAATCATTGGCGGAGATTATCCTTCAAAGATGGTTAAAGCGGCCGAAGCCGTCCCAGTCTTTCAGGCGATGCAGGATGTGTATGAGGGCTTCATGAGGGGTGTCACCGACGGCGTATTGTTGGATGTACCGGCGATTGCGACTTACCGCATGGCTGAAATCGGCAAATACGTCGGTTTTCCCTGGGGCTCGGTTTTAGGGTGGTCGACTTCTATCAACCTGGATGTATGGGAAAAGTTGTCACCGGAGGTGAAAGCGGTTATTCAGAAGACATCCATCGAATGGGGCGCCCGGGATCTGCAGAACATGCTGACCAATGAAATGAAATATACTGAACAGTTGAAAGAACAGGGTGTCCAGTTTCTGGACTTTGATCAAGAGGATTATAATACCATTATCAAGCGCGCCGGGGATCCCTATGAGCATTGCAAGAATTTTCTGCTAGGCCTTAAAGTGGATCCAGACGTTGTCAATCAATTTATAAAGCGCTGGCGGGAGCTAAACGAAGAATACGCTGAGAATTACTTGAGTTCGGGAAAGAAATGGCAATATCAGTAGGATAAAATAGTCCCTATTTGAGGATTGCTCCAGTCAGAAGGAAGGGCCCAATGCGGTGCCTGGCGGCGGAGAGCAGGCATAAAGGTTTGCCGGGTACTGAAATTTGGTTTCTATAAGGATGGAGGGATGCACTTTTTGCTCTGTTCTTGAAAGAACCAATCCATTCGCATACCCGCCTGAACGTATTGGGCCCTGTCCTGAAAGTAAATTTTTTAGCCCCGATTTCCGCATTTTGCTAGAGATGCTCGAAATGTTTCGGATGACCGTTAAATAGGAGCACACGTGGAATCAATTTATAAAGTACCCGGGGAAAAAGTGATGCGGATCCTTGCGATTCTGGGATTTGTGGTGCTGGTGATCATGGCGGTATGGATTCTGATCGATGTATTTTCCGGCATTTTCAGATTGGGGTTTCCGGGCATGGTCCAATGGGTAGAGGTCTTGAATGTGATCTGCATCGCTTTGCCGCTGTCTTTTGTGACTATTCGACGGAAACACATTTATATGACCATTATTCAAAAGCATTTGTCGCATAAACAGCAGCGTATTCTGGACATTATCGTGTTTTTCATCGTGTTTTTATTTTCCGCGATCCTGGCCTGGCAGGTAACGGTGGAGGCTTTGTACAGCTTAAAATACTGGGAATCGACAGATGTCGGAATTACGGTTTATTGGTTTCCAGGTAAAATTGGATTGGCGATCGGCTTCATCTTGATGGCATTCGCGGCATTCTGCCAGATAATCAGTGCCCTTCGGGGTAAAGTGGAAGAAAACGGGAGTAAGAGATGATGGACCCGCTGCTTGTTGGTTTTCTGAGCCTGGGAGTGATGATTGGCCTGGCCCTTATCGGCGTACCTATCGCCGTTGCGGCGGGTATTGTAGGAATGGGCGGTCTTATTTTCGATATCGGCATCAGTGGGGCTTTCGGCATATTTGGTACGTTGCCTTATTCGGTCTTGGCCAATTTTGGAATATCGTTGATACCGCTTTTTTTCCTGATGGGGGATTTTGCGGCCCAGGCCGGCATCGCCAACGATGCTTTTGATTCCGCGTATAAACTTTTCGGAAGGGTATGCGGCGGCTTAGCCATGGCCACCACCATGGGGAGCGCCCTCTCAGCGGCGACGATGGGCTCTTCGCTGGCCAATGCCGCCCTTTTCACGCGGATCGCTCTTCCCCCCATGATGCGCTACAATTACAATCGAAGCTTTGCGCTGGGATGCATTGCCGCGGTCGGAACTTTTGCGATCATGATCCCGCCCAGTATTACCTTTGTACTTTATGGAATTGTCACTCAGCAATCCATCGGTGCCCTGCTTCTGGCCGGCATCTATCCGGGGATTTTCACGGCCGTCCTATATTTGGGCTACATTTTCATCAGGTGCCGAATAAATCCGGCATTAGCGCCTGTTTCCGAAGTCACCTTCTCGCGCAAAGAAAAATTGAGAGGGCTGGTTAACCTCTGGGCCATCTTTTTCCTTTTCTTTTTGGTGATGGGGGGCATTTATGCCGGTTATTTCACGCCATCGGCCGGGGGGGCTGTGGGTGCTTTCGGTGCCTTTCTCCTGGCCCTCGCTAAAAAAAGGATTTCCTGGAAGATTCTCAGAAAAGTGGGCATCGAGACCGTGCTGAGTACGACGGCCATCATGATCATTGTGGTGGGCGCTTTTTTGCTCGGCAGACATCTGGTGTTATGCGGTTTTACGGAGGCGCTGGTGGCGCTTTGTACCGGCGGCGGAGCCATACCGGGCTGGGTCGTCATGATTCTGTTTTGTGCGATGTACATTATGCTGGGATGCGTGATGGAAACCGTTTCGATGCTGGTTACGACAATGCCGTTTGTCTATCCGGTTGTCACGGCTTTAGGGTATGACGGCATCTGGTTTGGGGTCATTTTTGTGAAGCTTGCCGAATTGGGGATGCTGACGCCGCCTCTCGGGGCCAACCTTTTTGTCGTTAGTGCCGCAGCCGGCGAAGAGACAACGATTATCGATGTCGTCAAGGGCGTGGCTCCCTTTCTGTTGCTTGAAATACCGATTTTAACGATACTGATCCTGTTTCCGGAAATTTCGACATACCTACCTTCCAAAATGTATGGCCATTAGGACCATTATGGGAGCTATTCCGCTTTTGCTGCAAAATCACAGGGAAAATGCTTCCGAGGAACATCGGCAACTGGGAAATTGTCAGTTTAAATTGGATCGGCGGAGTATTAATTTAAAACTGTTGATTTCTATCATTGATACCCGGGTTATCGAAAATGAGCTTAAAAAGAAAAATCATCCAAGAATCTTTGAAGCAATTCTCCCAAAAATGATTTGAGGTATTTGCGTCCACCGTATTTTACCCGCCGTGAACGCTACAAGAGGCGGATTTCATTTTCATTTTACGAGCAAGGCGGATTTATTTAAATAAATATAGAAGTGAGTTCGCGGTGTTAGATGGAGCGGGGTCTGGTCGAGGTCCATCCGACCAAAGAATCCACCAAGCAATAAAAAAACCGGATAGAGAATTATTGTGATCGGTACCGTGTGGATGCAGACAATTTTCCCAGGGTGAGGAGCGACATGCTTGCCCAGTTGTCGCAGAAGATCCAGAAAGGCTTTATTGGCCTCAAAAAAATGATTAAACGACTGTCGTCTGGAGGATAGTCGGCCGGCAGGCTATTGTGCGAAATTGATCTGGGTATGCAACTGAAATCTTGTTTAATAAAATGTTGAGCGCATCGGTCAGATTGTGGCAACAGTAAGTCCATTGAAACGTTAAAATAATGGAATAAATTTTAAAAAATTAACCATGGTCTTTAGAAAGAAGCCGGTTGTTTTTTGCTTACCTTAGCACAAGACCTGGCCAATAAATCGAAAGGGAGATGAAAAGATGAAATCGTTGGAAGGTATTCGAGTGATTGATTTAACCACCTTCATGTCCGGACCGTTTGCGACGATGGTACTAGGCGACCTGGGAGCGGAAATAATCAAGATCGAGCAACCCGGAACAGGAGACTCAAGCCGTCAGATTCCTCCACATTTTCATGAAGGCGAGAGCCTTTACTACATTAGCCTGAATCGAAATAAGAAAAGTGTAACCCTGGATTTGAATACAGATAAGGGAAAAGAAATCCTATACGGACTGGTGAAAAAGGCTGATATTTTTTTTGACAATTTTCGTCCCGGTGTTCTGATGAAGCTGGGTCTGGATTACGATCGGCTTAAAGAAATTAATCCCCAGATTATTTCTTGCTCTATCACTGCATTCGGCCCGGATGGACCCTATGGGAAAAGACCCGCTTACGATCTAACGATACAGGCTCTCAGTGGAGCTATGAGCATGACCGGGGAAAAAGAGGGGCGCCGTCCGCTGCGGCTTGGGGCCATCGCGAAAAAACAGGCGAGGGTCAACTGATTGATGTCGCACTATTAGATTCTTTGGCCTCCTTCATCACCTATCCGGCACTGTATTGTACATATGCCGACGAAGTAGCCAAGCCATTGGGATCTGGTCATCAGGCAGTTGTTCCCTTCGATGCTTTTAAGACCAAGGATTATTATATGGCAGTGAGCTGCGGAAATGAAAAATTCTGGCAACTTCTCTGTGACGCTCTAGGGCTTGCAGAACTCAAATCTGATCCCAAATTTTCCAAGATGGGGGACCGTTTGAAACACAAGCAAGAATTGAATTCGATTTTGAATGGAGTTTTTGCCAGCAAGACAAATGCTGAATGGCAGGCGATTTTGGATAAGGCAGGAGTGCCATGCGGCGCTGTGAATACGATAAACAAGGTTTTGGAGGACCCGGCTATTTTGCACAGAAACATGGTTATTTCAGTGGATCATTCTGGTACGGATCTTAGATTCTTTGGCAATCCCATTAAGATGTCGGCCACACCCATCACCGAATATCGAACGCCACCACGCTTAGGTGCCGATAATGAGGAAGTTCTTGACTGCTATTTAGGATTATCTGCAGAAGACGTTAAAAAATTAAGAGAAGAGGGTATACTTTAGTAAGGGAGGCAAAACCTATGACGACAAGTGTCAATGAGGAAAAAAAAGTAATTGAGGCCATACCGGGTGCCTTTGAGATAGAAGATGACCATCCTTACCTGGTGGGGACCAAGTGTTCAAAATGCGGGGCGGCCTTTTTCCCACCACGCTTTATCTGCACGTATTGCCTTACTGATGAAGGGGTGCAAAAAGCTAGGTTGGGCAATAAAGGAACGCTATATTCGTACACCATCATTAATGTTGCCAGCAAAGAATTCAACCCTCCATATGCGTTTGGTTTTGTGATTCTTGAGCCGGAAAAAATTCGGATTCCTAGTGTGTTAACCGGCTTTGATCTCGAAGAGGAACTCAAGTCAGGCACAAAGATGGAAATGGTGATTGAAAGGCTTCGCAACGACGAGCATGGCAATGAAATCGTGAGTTATAAGTTCCGTCCTGTGCAATAATGGCAGGACCACAAGGAGGACGTTAATATGAGAGATGTAGCTGTTATTGGAGTTGGTATGACCAACTTTGGTAAATATCTGGATACACCCATCAAGGAACTGGGCAGGGTGGCCACCTGGGATGCCATTAAAGATGCCCAAATCAGTCCTAAAGATATTCAGATCGCTTATGTGGGCAACGCTTGTCTGGGCGTTATCACCGGCCAGGCAATGGTGCTCGGTCAAATTATCCTGAAAGAGGTGGGTATTCGGGGCATCCCGATTACAAACGTAGAAAATGCGTGCGCCAGTGGCTCATCGGCATTCCGAGAAGCATGGATGGCGGTTGCCTCAGGAATGTATGATGTCGCTCTGGCAGTTGGCGCAGAAAAACTGTACGCGGGTGATACAAGGCTTTCTACCAAGGCGTTGGCAGGAGGTTCTGAAATCGAGTACGAAGCTAATCTCGGGTTGACGATGCCGGGTCACTGGGCGCTTCGCGCCAAGAGATTTATGGAAAAATATGGGACCTCCAGAGAGCAGTTTGCGAAAGTCTCGGTGAAAAACCATAAAAATGGATGCTTGAATCCTCGCTCTCAATATAAAAAAGAGTGCACGGTTGAAGAAGTATTGAATTCCAGAATGATAGCAGATCCGCTCACCATTCTTTCCTGTAACCCGCTTGGCGATGGAGCTGCGGCAGCTGTGCTTGCTTCAAAAGAAGTTGCCGCCAAATATACGACCAAACCGGTTTGGGTGGCTGCTTCTGCATTATCGAGCGGTTCATATGATTTGGACCGCGAAATATCCAGGAATCAACTGGAAGAAGTTGCCGGGAGGCAGGCATTCGAGATGGCGGGAATCGGACCCGAGGACTTAGACCTGGCAGAGGTTCACGATTGTTTTACAATTGCCGAATTTATGCGGGTAGAAGGTTTGGGACTTGTCCCCGAAGGCGAATATGGTAAATGGATGGATGAAGGTTGGTCCGAAATTGGCGGCAAATTGGCCGTAAATCCAAGTGGCGGTTTACTCGCCAAGGGCCATCCTGTGGGGGCCACCGGTGTGGCCCAGGTGGCAGAGGTCGTCTGGCACCTGAGGGAGGAGGCCGGCGAACGACAGGTCCCTGGAGCCAGGGTGGGCCTGGCCCACTGCTCGGGAGGCGGCGTGGCCAGCGATACACCCGCTTGTTGCGTTCATATTTTCAAGAAATGATAGGAAAAATTTTTAAGCCTCTATTTGAAAGGAGATTTGAATGCCTAAATTGGAAAAATTGTTTCAACCAACTGAAATAGGTCCGCTGGAAGTGCCAAACCGGATTATCATGGTTGCGGTATCTACGCTTTACGACTTCGAGGAAAGCAATCGGTTGGCCAATTTTTATGCCGCGAGGGCAAAAGGTGGTGCCGGGCTGATTATTACAGGTGCCCTTCAGACGTTGTACCCCGGCAGAAAAACCGGTGCCGGTAGAATAAATATATACAGTGATGAAACTATTCCACAGCTGAAACAATGGGTTAAGGCTATTCATGATAACGGCGGCAAAGCGGCTGCGCAGCTGGCTACGTATGGTTACTGGTCGAAAAAAGGACTGGAGGGAACTGCAGAAAATGTCGGGCCCTCAAATGTAACATTACCCAGAGAGAACATCCATCCGCTTTTCAGCCATGCTGAGTACTTACCGCCGGAAAGAGCACTCACTGAAGAAGAGATTATCATAATCCAAGATGCCATCGGAGATGCTGCTTTAAGAGCACGTGAAGCCGGCTTTGACGCTATAGAATTTCAGTGTATTGGCGGCAACCTACCGCATCGCTTCACGAATCCCTTTTTAAACATACGCGAAGATCAATATGGGGGGAGTCTTGAAAACCGTGTCAGAATGATCACGGAAAGTATCGCCAATATTAAAAAGAAAGCTGGAAATGACTATCCTATTATCTGCCGAATTGCCGGTACAGATCCGGTACCCTGGGGTCTTGGGCTTGATCAGTGGCAAGAAATTGCCGTCTTGCTCGAAAAGGCCGGTGTCCATGCCCTGAATGTTTATCCAAAATGGTTTGAAGCCAGAGCGCCCCTTCCCCATATATGCGTACCCAGAAACGCATTCGTCCATTTAGCTGAAGGCATTAAGCAAGTTGTAAATATTCCGGTTATCACCAATGTGCGCATAAATGACCCCCTGGATGCCGAGCAGATTCTTGCATCAGGTAAGGCCGATATTATCGGCATGGGTAGGCCACTGATTGCCGATCCAGAATTGCCCAATAAATCAAAAGAAGGACGAATAGACGAAATTCGCCTATGTACCGCCTGTTGTCGCTGTTATGATGATGTGGCTTCCAACAAATTCATGTCTTGTGCTGTCAATCCTCTGGCTGGAAGAGAGGGCGAGTACACCTTTACGCCTGCCAAGAAAGCCAAAAAGGTCTTCATTATCGGAGGAGGCCCGGCCGGCATGGAAGCTGCCAGAGTGGCTGCCCTGAGAGGTCACCGGGTGACTCTTTTTGAGTCAAAGGACAAATTGGGCGGTCAGCTACACTATGCGAATCTTCTCCCTTTCAAGGATGAGTGGAATTCTACACTTCGCTATTTCACTGCTCAATTGAGAAAACACCGGGTTGAGGTCAGAATGAATGAAAGTTTCACTGCCGAAAAGGTAGAAGAAGACAGACCGGATATAGTCGTTGTGGCCACTGGTGCTGCTGCGCTCATCCCCGATTTACCGGGAATCGATAGCAGCATAGTTGCCACGGCGATAGACATAATAACAGGCAAAAAGCATGCGGGTCAGAACGTAGTTGTCGTGGGGGGCGGAGCGACCGGGTGTGAGACGGCTGAATTGCTATCCCAAAAAGGCAAACAAGTCACGGTGCTGGAAATGCAGGCTCGCATAGGTTCAGATTACGGTCCCATGAATCGATGGGTTGTTATCGACAGGTTAGTCGAGGCCGGCATTCGCCTCGAAACCGGCGTAAAGGCCGAGGAAATAACCGAGAAAGGCGTCAAAGTAATACGCGCTGGACAATATTTTGAGTTTTTCGAAGCGGACACGGTAATCCTTGCTCTTGGTATGGTTTCGATTGATGAAGTTGCAAGCAATTTAGAGGGTAAAATACACACTGTTTTTAAAATCGGGGATGCTTACAAGCCTGCTGGGTTTGCCGAAGCAATCGAAAGTGGTTTTAAAATTGGGGTTCAAATTTAAATGGAAAGGACCGTTGAGGTCAATCATTCCATTGACTAAACGAATTTTTCAGCCACGGAAGAAACGCCTGTTATATGGGACCGATAGTTTGATCCTTCTAAGCTCACCGACATCATTCACGTTGGCTTGTACACCTCACCGATTTGCAGCGTCTCTACTTTGATATTTGATCTTTTTTCAACTTTCTTTTTAAATTCCTGAGGGTCAGCTTTGCTGCGATGCATGGGAATGGCCACTTTGGGCTTTATGGCGACGGCGGCCCTGACAGCCTCTGCGAGGTCCATGGTAAAAGTGCCGCCGATGGGCAGTAAAGCCACATCGACCCGCCCCAATGCTTTCATCTCTGGGATAAAATCCGTGTCCCCGGCATGATAAATACTTTTGTTTTCCGCGGTTAAGACGTATCCAACCCCATTGCCCTTGTGGTGTACCTTGCGGGTCGAGTTTCCTTTTTCGGTATTATAGGCATCAACGACCCTGATCTTTATTCCTTTAAAAGCGAATTGTTCCCCGGGTTCAACGACCTTGATATCTTTTCCTAAATTCTTCGTACAGCGTTTGGGGCCCACCACCAGGGTATTTTTACGCCAGAGTCTGTTGACGGTGACATTTTTGACATGATCCTGATGATCATGAGTTGCCAGGATAAGATCCGCTTTTTTCAGCTTTTCGGGCAGTCCATCAATTGGATCCGGCCATTTACTAAATTCAATTTTTTTAGGATAGTGGGTGTAGTAAGAGCGCAAATAGGCCGGATCGATATAAATGATCAATTTTTTGATTTTGACTTGAAACCAGGAAGGTGGAAACCATTTGATGGTAACTGGCATATCTTACTCCTACCTGAATTGAGCATTTCAAATTTTTAAAATTAGAATTCTCATGAGCACCGCGATGAAGCTTTATTTAGCGCACGCAGTGTTGATTACCGGATTGGGGTCGTGATAATCAAGATTTAATTCAATTTGCTTGAGTTTTGGCGTTGTATATGAAAAGGATAAATTCGGTTTCCGGAAATTTTAAATCCTTGATATTGCATCTAACAATTTTAATTTTCACGGTTTCGCATATATTCTCAAATAAATCGGAAATTGTAGTAATATGGGGAGACAGGTTAAATTGTAGTAATATGGGGAGACAGGTTATGCTTAACCAAATTTTGCTTTACTCAGGCTCGGCATTCATTTCATTTTGGGGGGTCGCCCATCTCTTTCCAACGAGGTCTGTTGTCTCAGGATTTGGGGAGATATCCGTTGATAATAAACGAATCATTACCATGGAATGGATTATCGAGGGGATTGCCTTAATATTTATTGGATCGATCAATGCTATTGTGACCGCTATTGATCATACCAGTTCAATCTCTCTGGTAATTTACCTTAGTTCAGTGGTTGTTCTCATTGTTTTGGCCTTCGTTTCGCTTCTCACGGGATTTAAGATCAGTTTTCTCCCGTTCAAACTATGTCCGGTGATATTCATTACATCTGCTGTTTTGATAATTCTGGGAGGCCTTCTTTAGAAGTGTTGGGAAATAAAGGGAATGGGGTGACACTTACCCCTTATCCTGCACCCATCGCTTGGACAGATTTACGGCAGCGACGGCATCGGGTCCATAGGCATCCGCATCGGTATACTTTCTGACCTTCTCATCAACCGCCCCTCCGCCTACCATTATCTTGACCTGATCACGTAATCCCGCATTTTTGATGACATCAACCGTATTTTTCATGGATTCGAGGGCCGTGGTCAACAAGGCACTCATGCCCACAACCGCGGGCTGAACTTGACTGATCGCCTCAACGAATTTTTCGGCGGGTACATCGACACCCAAATCGTGAACTTCAAAACCATTGATATCCAGCAAAAATACGACGATGTCTTTTCCAATGTCGTGAATATCTCCTTTGACTGACCCGATGACCACCTTACCTTTAGCTTCAGCCTTTTTGCTGGATTCTTTTTGCATAAAGGGCTTGGCTATTTTGGATATCCGCTTTAACATCTCACCGGATAAAATCAGTTCGGGCAGAAAATATTTACCGGCTTCAAATTGTTTGCCGACAATTTCCAGGGCCTCGCGGCAACGCTCTAATACCTGCAGTGGGTCCTCACCGGCATCCAGCATTTTTTGAGCCAGCTCCATGGCTTCGGCTTCGCGCATTTTGACCATGGCATCAACCAAATCATTGGACATTACGTATCTCCTCATTAGAAGCGGTTTCAAAACCCCATCTAAGGCTCAATGGCTGCGTTGTCCCGCGGATTCAAATGCTCACGTACTAGCGTGTACGCTCCGCTTTAAATCCACGGGACGCCTTACCCTTGAACCTGATCTGAGGTTTTGCAACCACTTCTAGTAAATTCCGTAATCTTTTGAAAACTCGATCATGGCCCTGACATTTTCGGTCTTAGCCCCTTGCATACCGGCTCCGGTGGAAAAAATAAATCCACCGTCCTTGCCGGCTACATCGATAAGCTCCTTACAATACGCTTTGACCTCATCGGGCGTTGCGGTGCAAAGCAAAGAAATAGGCACATTGCCGGCAATACAGGCCACCCGGCCAACCGTTTTTTTTGCCCGGGCCATGTCGGTTAGGTCAAACCACCAGACAACTTTTCCTTCCGGCACATCGTTAATGACTTCCAGGCGGTGATTATAGCCGCCTTCAGCAAACAGTTGCGGGACCATGCCGGCATCAATTAGTCCGATAATTACTTTCCTGAGGGTCGGCCAGTAAAATTTCTGAAACTGGTCTTCAGACATGAAGGTGTCGGCCCCCTTGTGCAAAGGGATAAACGGCATGATGTGGCCGGTGGCCTTACATGATGCAACGCCGGATTTGATCATAAACGGTGCTATTCTTTCGCAGGCTTCTATCAGCTCATCCGGATGCCGGTACATGTCCATCAGAACTTCTCTTGTGCCCCTCAACGTGTCGCCGATCACGTCGAAAGGCGCTTTGGTAAATCCGCCGGAAAAGGCCGGATAGCCCTTGCCCATTATCGATCCGTTTAGCCGGCGCAGCGCGTCCCGCCAACGGATTGTTTCTTCGCCTGCTTTTGCCAGGCTGCTGAATGCGGACTGGATTTCCTTATCGCCAAATGGAAACAAAGCGGGTGGGATGCAGGGTATTTCATTGACCGGTGGAAGCAACGGCATGTTTTGCAGAGGTTTTAAGGTGCCGAAGATACGCGGAAAAAACGTATTCATGAAAAAACCGGTGGGATCATCGATTAAGTCCTGATACTCATCGGCTTTCATATACTCTTTTTCCACGTACTGGTATTCGCTGTCTTCGGATATTCCGTGTCCGGGCCACTGACCGAGTTTGAAATCTAAAATATCCAGTACCCTGCCCGGCACCACGGTCGTCGGAGCGTTGTAGGCATCCGGTTTGAGATCGTTGCTATATGTTTCCCAGGCCAGCGCCAACGCATCATAATCATACATGGCGTCGTACATGCTGACGCCGGCATATTGAATCGGAAAAAATCCGGCTGAAGGGCATATGGGAATTCTTTGGGGCGTCTTTTTGAGCTGGATCGCATCTTTTATCAGCAGGACTCTGGCTTTATAATCCGCTTCAGCTTCAGAACTGACAAAGGGGATTCCTTTGCCCGAGAGCCATGTATCAAACTGCGCCTCCTGGTTCTGCTCCCCACTTGCTGAGACTTTGAGAAATCGCTCTTTCATAACCTTTCCTCATTGTATTTCTGAACAAATTTTGTGATGATGCTTTTGGGTTTTATTCCGGGCTAAACCGCATCTCGATTTCAGCCACAATCTTTTTTATGTATTTGGAATAGCGTGGAATATTCTCTTTTGTTATTTGCCTTTTCAGGCCGACCGCCCAGATGGCAACCTGGGTATTGGCTCTAAAAATTTTAAGGGGAACCGCAAATCCTCGGATGCCCTCGATATATTCTTCCATGTCGATGGCGATGCCGTCTTTGCGAGCCTGCTTTATCATTGCTTTATATTTATTTTTGTTAACGCATGAATTCGGGGTAAATTTCTCCAATTTATTTTTGGACAGAATATCGTTCACCTCGGCACTGGACATTTGTGCCAACAAAACTCTGCCACCGGCCCCCGCGAGCAAAGGTATTCGCATCCCGATTTCAGAATAGATTTTTATATCAAAAGCGGTATCAACTTTATCGATGATAACGGCCTGCAGTCCGGCACGCAGACCTAAAAAAGCCGACAATTTGGTGTCCTGATTGATTTTTTTCAGATAAGGATGAACGGTGCTAATCAACTCACTGCTGCGTCCGGCGGCCTTGCCCAGATGATATAGCTGCATGCCGTACTGGAATTGATTGCCTCCGGATTTTTCGAGAATCCCTAAATCATTAAGCGTATGAACCATGTTAAACACGGTGCTTTTGTTGTAGTTCAGTGCTTTAGAAATTTCACTGATACCCAGCGGTTTCTTCAAACGGGTAAAAAGGTCTAAAATTGCAAAGCACTTATCGATGGCAGGAACGCGTTTAAATGCTATTTTCATGGTCGGCGTCTGAATCGTAAAGGGTAGACTCTATAGAGAACATTAATATCCCATTTAGATTAACAGGATTTGCCTGTCAAACAAAAAATGGCAAAAATGAATATTTTTATTGACAATTCGGAATGGAAATTCTAATCAGAGATATCTTGTTCTCTATAGAGATCGATTGTCACTTCATACAAATTTCCTCATGGATTTATTGATGGTTTGCGTTCAACGCACATGCTCAATATTCGAACGCAAGCGCAATATTCTTGTAACGTTCTTAATATTTGACAGAATTATCCAAATCCGTTAAACCAAACAACTATAGAATTTACGGAGATCTAATAAAATTAGAATGAATATATCGATTACGGGAGGAGGTGAACATAAATAATATATCGATTGATTTTCTTGCTGAATTCCCATCTTAAAAGGAGGTAAGCGACCGATGAAGAAAAAACTTTTACGGATATCTTTTCCCATCGCTTTAATCATTAGTTTGGCTCTTATAACTCCGGGTCTTAACTTGCCGGAGTCTTCCGCAAAGACAATAAATCTAAAAGTTGCAATGTACTTTCCGCCACCGGCTTTCCAAACCAAGGTGCTGGAAGAATTTTGTCGCGACCTGGAAAAGCGCACCAATGGAGCAGTGAAGGTTGATTACTTTGCCGGCGGCTCTTTGCTTAAAGCTCCGGCGATGTTTGATGGGGTCGTGAACGGGATTGCAGATATAGGTTACTCCCATGTGTATTACACCGCGGGCCGCATGCCGGTTACCGAAGCCGCCGGCTTGCCTCTGGGCTATGCCAGTGCCTGGGTTGGGAGTCAAGCGCTCAATGATTTTTACCAAGAATTTAAGCCCAAAGAATTTGATAAGGTGAAGGTGCTCTGGCTGAATGTTTCTCCTCCCAGTGCCATCGCCACTGTTAACAAGCCCATACGCAAGCTGGAAGACCTCAAGGGGCTCACCATCAGAGCACCCGGGCAGGCCGGCGAGATTATCAAGGCTCTGGGCGGAAGCCCGGCCCCCACACCGATGATGGAAGTGTATGATGCGCTTTCTAAAGGTGTTATTGATGGGGAGGCCTCAAACTTTGAAACACTTTTTGCGTTCAAGTTTGCTGAAGTTGTCAAATACACGACCTCAGTCTGGCAAATCAACAATCCCTTTCCCTTTTATCTGGTGATGAACAAGAACAGCTATAACAAGCTGCCGCCGGACATTAAACCCATCTTTGACGAACTTGTTGGAGAATACAAGGAGCGGTATATCTTGACCTGGAATTCAATCGATTTCGTCGGCAAAAAGGTCGGTTTGTCCAAGGGAGTGGAATTTATTGAACTGCCCGCCAGTGAGCTTCCCGAGTGGAAGGCAGCCGTCCAACCGGTCATAGAGGGCTATGTGAAAAAGATGGTGGGTAAAGGCTTTGCCGAGGCAGAAGTTAGAGGTTGGATTAAATTTCTGCGGGAGCGAAGTGATTTCTGGACAAAAAAGCAGATCGCATTGCGCATCCCCTCTGCAGCCGGACCTCCAGAGGTGAGACCCGAGGCTCTGAAATAAAAATAGCAGGCTGATCCCCTGAGCAAACCACCCGACAGGTGGGGCCTAAACTTATAACCGGGGATTACTTATTAGAAGTGGTTTCAAAACCCCATCTAAGGCCCAATGGCTGCGTTGCAGACCTCCGGCAAATGCTCACATACCCATGTATGCTGCGCTTTCCCGATCGGCCTGCGCCTTGCCCTTGAAACCTGATCTGAGGTTTTGAAACCACTTCTAATCACTATTGCGTCCTTAGGGCGGTTGTGCGGGGGTTTTCCCCGCACAGCCGCCGAAGCGGGTGAGGAAGGTTCAGTGTTAGGCAAATTTGAAAAGTTTAATCGTCGGTTATGTGGCGGGTTTGAATGGTTGGGGCTTGCCGCAATGCTACTGATGATGGTGATTACCTGCATCGATGTCGTGGGGGCCAAGGTCTTTAGGTCGCCTATTTTGGGAGCACTTGACATCGTGCAGCTTTCCCAGATAATGGCCATTGCCTTTGCGCTCAGCATGGCCCAGGTTCTTCGTCGGCATGTTCAGGTCGAAGCTTTTTTTAGACTGCTGCCGGGTCGTGCTCAAGCAGTGATCAACATCATTGTCTCGCTTATTGTACTCGTATTCTTCATTGTGATTATATGGCAAGTCTGTGTGCTGGGCTATTCCTTTCAAACCTCAGGCGAGTACAGTCCAACGGCTTACATACCCTTGTATCCTTTTGCCTATGTTATTGCGCTTGCCTGTATCCCTTTCTGTTTGGTGCTGCTGATGGAATTTTTTGATTCTTTGAAGCAGAAGGTAGCAAAATGAGCCCTTCTGCTGTCGGCATCATTGGTATCGGTCTTCTCATTGCTCTTTTTTGTATCAGAATGCCGGTGGCCTTTGCCATGGCCTTGGTCGGATTTGTCGGTTTTGGCTATTTAACTTCCCCGGAAGCGGCGCTGCATCTTCTGGCCCGTGATATTTTCGACACTTTTTCATCTTACCCGTTAAGTGTCATCCCCATGTTTATTCTGATGGGTACCTTTGCGTTTGCTTCGGGAATTAGCCAAAGGCTCTTCAAGACGACCTATACCTGGATCGGCAACTTGAGGGGCGGCCTGACCATCGCCACCGTATTCGCCTGTGCCGGATTTGGTGCGATTTGCGGGTCTAGCACGGCCACGGCAGCGACCATGGGAAAAATTGCGCTTCCGGAGATGAAAAAGTATAAATACGATGATACCCTTGCCACCGGGACCGTTGCTGCTGCCGGCACCCTTGGCATTCTTATCCCACCGAGCACCATCCTGATTCTCTATGGAATATTGACCGAGCAATCCATCGGCAAGCTTTTCGTTGCCGGGGTCATCCCGGGGATAATCCTGAGCACCTTTTTTGCCATAACGGTGGCGCTTTTATGCTGGCGCAACCCCTCTATCGGTCCGCCTGGACCGGTCAGAAGTCTTATGGAAAAACTGAAAGTGCTTACGGGGATCATTGAGGCCTTGCTGCTTTTCCTTCTGGCCATCGGAGGGCTTTTCCTGGGATGGTTCAGTCCCACCCAGGCGGGTGCCATCGGAGCCGGCGGTGCCTTGATCATCGGCTTGGTCCGACGCCAGCTTAGCTGGCAGACATTTATAGATGCCGGCAAAGAAGCATTACGAACATCCTGTATGGTGATATTCATTATTACCGGGGCTGTCATATTTGGTCATTTCATGGCGGTGTCGAGGATACCCTTCATATTGGCTGAATGGCTCGGGGGGCTTCCCATACATCCGATGGCGGTTATGGTCGTCATCGTATTCATTTATTTTATCGGCGGCTTTTTCATGGATGCCATGGGTCTGATCGTGGTGACTGTCCCCATTTTCTTTCCGGTCGTTATGAAACTGGGCTTTGATCCGATCTGGTTTGGAGTCATCATTGTGCTCGTTGGCGAGATGGGGGTTATCACACCACCTGTGGGAGTGAACGTATTTGTCATCAAAGGCATCGCCCCCGATATTCCTCTGTACAAAATCTTTAGAGGTATTTTGCCATTTCTTGGGGCCTTGATTGTCTTCACGATTTTACTCATGATTTTCCCGAAAATCGCTACTTTCTTACCAAGCCTGGTAACCTATTAGCTTTTTAATAAAACGGAAATTTTTCCCAGAATTCCTTTTCGTCGTCCTGCCATTGGGAACCGAACTTCTTTTCGAAAAAAGCGCCCATGCGATCATACCAGCGCACCCAGGTGTTTTTGCCCTGTTCCTGAGCCTCGAGAACATCGTTTAAAAAAGAGGCGATGTTGACCATTTCTTCTTTGGGAAGATAGGAGGCGGCACCTTCTTTGAAAGATTTGACAATGTTTTCCGGGCTGAGGGCATGCGCGGTCAGCATAACCGCCGTGACCTTTCTTTGATTGGTGATTTCCAGCAGCTGGTAACCCTCAACGCCCATAATATCGAGAATCGCCAGATCGAAATACTCGGTTTCCAGATAGTCTTTGGCGGCTTTAAAATTTGATGCTTTAACGGTTTCACACATTGGCAGCAGGTCTGCCAGGGAATCCAGTACATCCGGCTCGTCATCCACCAAAAGAATTCGTTTGCCTTCCAACATGTCTTTGGCAGCCGTCATAGGTTTTCTCCCTTTTTCATATGGTTAATGCGAATAGGTTCCTTGTCGTATACTAATGCCGCTTCGTGTTAATTCAAGAATAATAAAAAACCGAACTTGTTATTCCACGAAAAGCGATACATTTTTGCCGGATTTCAAATTGACCAACCCTTCCTCACAGATTCTCAGGTAGGGGATCGCGGCGCCGGTTAAAGTTGTCAGCGACAGGACCGGATCGGGGAAGGGGATGCCCTGTTTGTGGGCTGCCCGGGTAATATTTTCAAACTGCTGAGCGAGATCCTTCAGCGTCAGGTCCGAAATAACGCCGAAAATTGGCATCGGTAATTCAGCCAGGATCTTTCCATCTTGACAGACGACAGCGCCGCCTTGCATGCTGCGGATGCGGTTTACGGCGGTTGCCATGTCACCGTCGTCGGTGCCGGCCACGATAATATCTGAACAATCCCAGGCAGCACTACAGGCGAAGGCGCCGGCTTTTATGCCGAATCCCTTGATCAGCCCCGCAAACAGACGACCGGGGGTATGGGTTCGATCAATCGCTGCTATTTTGACAATATCTTTATTCAGATCAATGGCAATTTGTCCGTCGTTAACCGTCACATGCTCCTCGATTTCAGCGGTAACCAGATCAGTGACCATGCTCATCACACGAACCTTTATGTTTTCAATATTTTCAGGTGCGCGGATAACAAAATCCGAGGAGGTCAGTTCACGCGGCAGTTTAACACTGTTTAGACTATCGGCTGAAAAAGAATACGATTGCGGAGCCGCCAGTAAATCACCGTTTTGGGCGATAATCCGCCCATTGCTGACGACTAGCTGTGCAGCAATGGTAGCGTCATCCGGGATGATCACAAAATCGGCCAGTCTCCCCGGCGCAAGGCCGCCGATCAAATGATCCAATGAAAAATGTTCGGCCACATTCAGCGTGGCCATCTGAATGGCGTTGATCGGCTCAAATCCGTAATCAATTGCCTTCTGAACCAGGGCCTCCATATAGCCGTTTGCCATCAGGTCATCCGGTTTTATGCCGTCGCTGACCAGGACCAATCGACGCAAATCAATGCCGTGGTCTTTGATTCTGGCGATTTCTTTCAGGTCTTTGCGGACAGCACCCTCACGAACCATGACATGAAGCCCCAGCCGCAGTCTATCTATGACCTGATCGACATTGATGGGTTCATGGCACGACGATATACCGTTGGCGATATAGGCCGCCAGCTTTTTTTCGCTGGCGCCGGCGGAATGCCCTTCGAGGGTCTTGCCGGCCCGCCGGGTTTGTTCGTACAAAGCCAGAACCCAGTCGGGTTCCTGGATCACTGCCTGCCAGTAGGATTCACCCAGACCGACGATATCGTCGCGATCAAGAAGCTTTTGCAGGTGTTCCCTTGAAATGCCCCGAGCCGCTTTGCTGA
>WOR8_10003226_pt1 | contig 23714 bp, 21 predicted proteins | sample DeeMarSeWOR38_10_FD_19890 | JGI IMG/M metagenome (IMG submission 19890) | reverse complement strand
AGACCTACACGGTCACGTTGCCAGCTCCGATTCCGGCCAAGGATTTCTGGTCGTTCGTGGTGTACGACAACCAGACGCGGTCAGTGCTCGAAACGGATCAAAAATCCGCTGGCGTCGACAGCAACAGCCCCGACATCAAGGCAAACGCCGATGGCTCCTACACGGTTTGGTTTGCTCCGACGCCGCCGGCAGGACAAGAAGGCAACTGGGTGCAGACCATGCCGGGAAAAAGTTACAACGCACTGCTGAGGCTTTACGGACCGCTGCAGCCTTTCTTCGACAAAACCTGGATGCCAGGCGATTTTGAGCTGATGGAATAATGCCCTGTACGGTTACCATTGAGGTCGTGCCGACGGATGGCTTGTGGTCGATCACGGTTTACGGTGAGGATAACTATCTTATGATCGCGCAGGCGGTGAAAATTAGCGAACCGCGAAAGCACATTTTGGATCTGGAGTGAATATGAACAATCGGAAACTTGCCCTGGCCATTCTTTCAGCGACGCTGACTGTCTCCTTCGGGGCCCATGCGCAAACAAAGACGCTTGCCTCGACAATGGAAGTCTATGTGTTCCCCAAGGAAGGTCAGAACGCCGAGCAACAGTCGAAGGACGAAGCGGAGTGCTACGAATGGGCCGTGGGCAACACGGGCTCGGATCCATTCAAGTTAGCCGATCAGCAGGTGGCCGATCAGCAGCAGGCACAGGCCGAGCAACAGGCAGCCAAGCAGGCTGGACAGGGAGCCGCCGCGCGTGGTGCGGTTCGCGGGAGCGATTCGCGGCCGCCGCACGGGCGCCCAGGCGAACGCGCAGGCGCAACAGCAGGCTGCCTCCCAGGCTGAACAGCGCGAGCAGGCGACGGCGCAACAGCTGGAAAATTTCAAGAAGGCATTCAGCGTGTGTCTCGAGGCCAAGAACTACATGGTCAAGTAGGCGAGGACCCGGCAGTTCGCACCGACGAATCGCCAGAGACAGTTAAGAAAGCTGCGATAGCCCCGGTCATTGCCCGATCCGAGGAAGAATGAAGAATGAAAGTGCCAACGCATAGCACGCCAAAATTGACGTCTGTTATTCGTGGCTCTGCGGTCGCGCTCGCGGCCTGCTTTTCCTGAAATTCGATTTCTAGCCAGTTCCAGCGGGAACTACGAAAAAGGAGTTACCAGATGAAGAGATTTTCGTTGCTTGTCGCCGGGGCCACAATCGGTGGCGTGGCGTCGGCTGACAGCGTCGTCGGCGTCGACGAGATCATTTGTGCGGCCGGACAGGTTCAGATCTGTATCGAGCAGGACACCTGTTATTCAACGTCGGCCGCGGACCTTGACGTTCCGGAGTTCGTTGTCATCGATACGAAGAAGGGCACGATCTCCACGACGAAGGCCAGCGGCCTGAATCGATCCACCGGGTTCACCAGCTCCGAACGCAAGGATGGGCTCATCCACCTGCAGGGCATGGAGGGCGGACGCTCGTTCAGCTTCGTGATTCACGAGGAGACCGGCCGCATGACAGCGGCGATCGCGCGGGATGGCCTGAGCGTGACGGTATTCGGAGCCTGTACCGTCGCCGATCTGTGAGATCCCGGAACCACGTGATCCCGCGTGCTATTGCACTTTGCGTCTTATCGTTGCCACCGACAGGCGCTGCGGTGGCCGATGACGCAAAGGTCGACGAGCGGCCGGCCGTTGCCCCGGACATCCGGACCGACGAGACAAGACTGAAACTGCAGAAGGGCAACTTTGTTGCCGTGCCTATCCCGATCTCGAATCCGACGCTCGACACCGGGCTGGTCGCCGGCGCTGCGTATTTCTACGGGCAGACCGAAGAGCAACGCGAAGCCCAGCCGGCGTCCGTGACCGCGGCCGCCGCCATGTATACGAGCAATGACAGCCGCGCGGCCGCCGTCGTTCAACAAAATTACTGGCGCGAGAACCGCTGGCGTTTTACCGGTGCACTGGGCGCCGCGGACCTGCGGCTGTCGCTGATAGCGCCGGACGATGGCAATGGCACTCAAAGTGTCGACTGGCGGATTAACGGGACGTTTTTCCTCGCACGCCTGTCGCGCAGGATCACGGGCAACTGGTACGGCGGGACTTTTGTCCGTGTGGTCGATGCCAACCAGAGCCTGGAGGTCGGTGACGAGTCACTCGACTTCGATACGGATGACGTCCGCTCCGTGGGGTTCGGACTGACCGCGGAATACGACAGTCGCGATTTGCCGATCAATACGTACAGCGGTCGCCACTTCAAGGTCCAGGCCTTGTTCAACGACGAGTCGATCGGCAGTAATGACACGTATCAATCCTACGATGTGAGTTTCAAGTCCTTTCACGAGCTATCCGGCTCTCTCGTGCTGGCCTGGGAACTGCTGGGCTGCCAGCGCGAGGGAACAACGCCGCTATGGGATTCCTGTTTGATCAAGTTGCGCGGATTCCCTGTGACCGACTACCTTGGCAAGGTGTCCTACTCGGGGCAGGCGGAGCTGCGGTGGCGCTTGAGCAAGCGATGGGGCGTTGTCGCATTCGGCGGCGCGGGTGAAGTAGCCCGGTCTTTCAGCGGCTTCCGGGACCGCGACTCCATTCCGAGCTACGGTGCCGGCGTGCGCTTCTCGGTGTTGCCGGCCAAACGCATAAACATGCGTCTCGACTATGCAAAGTCGCGTGACAGTGATGCAATCTACTTCTCCGTCGGCGAGGCATTCTAGCGATGCACCAGGGGTTCCTGGTGGAAATGTAGGGTAAGCTTGTGGCGCGAGAGTGCCGCTCATCAATTATTGGAGACAAAAATGATAAGGAAACTGAAACTGGCCATCGGGATTTTTGTAGTTGCGGCCGCTGCGCCTGCCGTTGCCCAGGATTCCCTGCTCGAATACGTCCTGACGTCGTGCGAGGCGGATATCAAGCAGTACTGCAGCCAGGTGACGCCAGGCGAGGGACGATTGTTGCATTGCGCCGCAGCGCACGAAGACAAGCTGTCCGGCCAGTGCAGCTATGCGCTGTACCAGGCGGCGTCTCTGCTGGAGCAGCTGTCGATGGCGATCGTATACGTTGCAGAGAGTTGCGAAACAGAAATAAAGACGCTTTGCGGCGACGTGAAAGCCGGCGAGGGCAGGGTCCTATCCTGTCTCGAAGGCAATAGCGAGTCGCTGGGCGAGCCCTGCAAGAAAGCACTCGCGGATACCGTCGGCGAGTAATGGAATGAAAACAGGCGCGTACCGATACGGTACGCGCCTGCGGGAATGGGGTCGGACCAAGACAAGCCTATGAGAAAAAAGGAATACTTCTCGATAGACGACCCGAAATGCTGCTTAATTGGCTAATTTCGCACCCAAAATCGGCGCGTATCGTCATGATGAGCTTGCTTCGGCCGATATAAAGGCGTCCAAAGTGCCATCAAAATTGGCTGATTAAGGGGCTGCAGGGGCGGTTTCGAACGGATTTCGCAAGGGGAAACAAGCACATATGGTGGTCCGACCCCGAGTTGGCGGATACCGTCGGCGAGTAGAACTGATGATGGGGTCGGTTGAATCTCAGCCGATCGCCGCGGGCAACAGGTGGTTCGTCACGAGATCGTGCTCTCGATCGGGTCGGTCGTAATTGCCGCCCGTGACCACGACCACCATGTCGATTGACGGGAAGATCATAATTGCCTGGCCCGCAAGCCCGTCAGCGCATATCGCGGTAAGCGAGGACGTTCCGACAGTGAACGTCTTTCGCCACCAGTGGAAACCGTACCCATCGAATCCTTTATAGCCGGTGTGTGCGACGGAGATGAATTCGGCCGTCGCCACGTCGATCCATTCGGCGGGCACGACTTGTGTGCCGTTCCATGAGCCACGTTGCAGGATCAATTGGCCGAACTTGGCCATGTCGCGCGGTCTGAGCAGAATATCGCCCACCAGGTAAACGGGACCGTGGGCGAACTGAGGCCATTCGAAGCGCTCGATGCCGAGCGGTGTGAACAGCCTTTGCGCGGCGAAATCATCCAGGCCCATGCCTGTGGCGCGCCGGATTACTTCGCCCATCATCTGGAACCCCGCCGTGTTGTAGTAGAAAACGCTGCCAGGTTCGTGGACGAGGTCCTTGCCGAAGAAGTACGCCGAAGGGTCGGTGGCCTGCTGATACAACATCGCGTCGTTATTCTCGAAGTCCATCGCCGGCACGTCCCACTCGTTCCACTGGAGCCCGGACGTCATGGTCATGAGATGCTTCAGAAGAATGCCTTCCTTCTCCGTTCCTGCGGCACTCGAGTGGTCCGGAAACCAGTTGAGAACGCTGTCGTTTTCGCTGTTGAGGAAGCCATCGCGGATTGCCATTCCGACCAGCGTGGACATGAAGCTCTTTGAGACCGAATGTACGATGTGCAGGGTCTCGCGGTTGAAATCGACGACCGGCGTGAACATGTCGTCCGGGCTGCCATCGTACATGCGCCCGCGACCATAATCCTCCAGCACGAGCTTGCCGTCCTTGATTATGACGAGGCCGTGGATCTCGTTATAGGTACCGCGGCGGATCTGGTTCAGGGCATCGACGAGCGGTTGCTCGGCGAGCCCGACCTCGGCGAGAGAAGCCGGCTCCCAGCCATCGCCCGTTGCAAAAGGAATGCTGATTTCGGTGACTGGTGGCAGCGGGGGTGGTTGGGCCGACGAGTCGCTGCCGCCGCCACCGCAAGCCTGCATCGCCAGGGCCAATGATGCCAGGAGAAATCTCGACAGGCGCAAGACCTGCGTGTCGGGCGAGCCAGCCATACCGTTAACCTCTCCGACGAGAGTACTTTCTACGACGCCCGGCAACCAAGGTTCGTTCCTTCACGACGGTAGGTAGATGTACCTATCGTGGAGGGAGTTCATGCTCCTGCAGCTTGCGAATGCTCAGTAACTTCGCGCGGCGGCGATCGGCGCGTAGCACCTCGATGCGATAGCCATTCCACTCGACGACGTCGCCCGGTACGGGAATGCGCTCCAGCATTTCGGTCACCAGCCCGCTGATCGTCGAGACTTCCAGCTCGGGGTCCCAGGTGATGCCAAGTCTGGCGCACAGTTTGCGCATGTCGACATTGCCGCGCACGATCAGCTTGCCGCCCGGCTTCTCCAGTATCTCGTCGACGGGCAGGTCGCTTTCGTCGCGGATGTCGCCGACGATCTCTTCCAGCACGTCTTCGAGCGTCACGATGCCTTCGACGCTGCCGTACTCGTCGACCACAACGGCGAGGTGGCGCTGCGTTTCCTGGAAAGTCTTGAGGAGTTGCGGCAGCGGAACGCTGTTGGGGACGACGAGCGTGTCCTGCCGCAGCGCGTTCCAGTCGATCCGGGGCGCATCGTTCTGCAGCAGCCAGTACAGCAGGTCTTTGACGAGTACGACGCCCGACACGTCGTCGAAATCGCCGCTCGGCGTGAACGGGAACCGGCTGTGCCCGGTCTCGCGGATATAGGCGGTGGCCTGGTCGCGCGTCATGTCAGCCGACAGGAAACGCACGTTCTCGCGCGGCAACATGATGTCATCGGCGTGCAGGTGCCGGAGCTGCGTTGCGCCGACGATCATCCCGGCGGTCAGCGGGCCCACGGCGCCGCGCAGTTGGCCCAGCCAGGCGAGCAGGCGAATTTCCTCGGCCGAGGTCACGGGGACGGTCTCGTCACGGCGCAAGGACCGCGACATCGCTTCGCTGACGGCGACCAACGGCTTGAGTATCACGGTCAGCAGCTGGATCCCGTGGGCGACGGGCGCAGCAATCAGGGTGGCATAGCTCACGCCCAGGGTCTTCGGAATGATTTCCGTCAGCAGCAGGACCGCGATCGTGAAGACGATCGAGAATATCCACAGCGTGCCGGCGTCGAAAACGTTCGAATAGCTCGCTCCGGCCACGGCTGCACCAATAGTGTGCGCCGTGGTGTTGAGTATCAGGATGGCCGCGATCGGGACATCCATATTCTCCTTGAAGCCCGCGAGCAGGCGCGCGGCGCGTTTATGGCGACGACCGAGTACCTCGATCTGCGGCCGGGTGACCGACAGCAAGACGGACTCGAAGATCGAACAGAGGAAGGAGACGATAAGGACCACGGCAACCGCCGACAGGAAAATGAGCATGGCCACTCCGGAATGACACGTATTCGTGAAGCCTAATGAAGGTTGATCCGCTCCGCAAAATCCTGCGCAAGGCGCTAAACTCCGTCGGATGCCACTCGTCGCCCATTCCAAGCTGCCGACCTTCAGTGACCTGCGGAACCAGGGTCACGAGGTCCTCACGCTCGACCGCGCGGTCCACCAGGACATTCGTGAGCTCCACATCGGCTTCCTGAACATGATGCCGGACGCCGCGCTGCGGGCAACCGAGCGTCAGTTCATCCGCCTCGTCGGCAGCTGCAACCGCATCGCGCAGTTCTTCGTGTATCCGTTTTCCCTGCCGGCCCTCGATCGCAGCGCGGAGACGCTCAGCTACATCGAACGGTATTACAGTGACTTCGAGACACTTCGGGCTATGGGCCTCGACGCGCTGATCATCACCGGCGCAAACGTCGCGAACCCGAAGCTGGAGGACGAAGCGTTCTGGGAACCGCTCATGGATGTCGTCGACTGGGCCTGGGACAACGTCGCCTCGATCCTGTGTTCGTGCCTGGCGACCCACGCGGTGCTGAAGCACTTCCACGGCATCGACCGGCAGCCCCTGCCGAAGAAACGCTGGGGCGTATACAGCCATCGAGTCAGCGCGACTTACCACCCGCTGCTCAGGGACATCAATACACGCTTCGACGTCCCGCATTCGCGCTACAACGACATCTCCCGGGCGCAACTCGAAGCTGCGGGGCTCAAGATCCTGGCCGAGAGCGCCGAAGGTGGCGTGCACATGGCGGCAAGCCCCGACCAGTTCCGCGTCATCTACATGCAGGGCCATCCGGAGTACGATGCCAACAGCCTGCTGAAGGAGTACCGGCGCGAGTTATATCGATATGCAAATCGTGAGCGCGACAAGCCGCCCCCGCTGCCCGAGAATTACTTTTCGGGCGAGGCCGGGCGCCTCGCGCGCGCGGCACTCGATCTGGCGGCGCGAGCTCGCGAGACCGGCGCCGTCTACGACGATACGCTCGAAGCCGGTGTCGAGGGGCTCCTGGACAACACCTGGGGCGACACGGCGAAAGCCATCATCAATAACTGGTTGGGTCTCGTGTACGGCGTGACCAACCTCGACCGCAAACAACAGTTCATGCCCGAGGTCGATCCCGACGACCCGTTGCGCCTGAAGGAGAGAAAATGAAAGACCAGACGCTCGCAATTCATGCCGGATTCAAATCAGACAGTGCCACCAAAGCCGTTTCGGTTCCCATCTACCAGACGGTTGCCTACGAGTTCGACAGCGCGCAGCACGGTGCGGACCTGTTCAACCTCGAGGTGGAAGGCAACATCTACACGCGGATCATGAATCCCACGACCGCGGTGCTGGAGGAACGCTGTGCCGCGCTGGAAGAAGGCATCGCCGGTCTCGCTTTGAGTGCCGGCAGCGCCGCAGTGAATTATTCCATCCTGAATATCGCCGAGCAGGGCAGCAACGTCGTGACGGTCCCGTTGCTTTACGGCGGCACGTACACGCTGTTCAAGCACATGTTGCCGCGGCAAGGGATAGACGTACGCTTCGCGGAAGACGACAGCGCGGAGGCGATGGTGAAGCTCATCGACGACAAGACCGCGGCGGTGTTTTGCGAATCGATCGGCAACCCGGCCGGCAACATAGTGGATATAGAATCGCTCGCGGACATGGCGGAAGCTCACGGTGTGCCGTTGATCCGCTCGCGGACATGGCGGAAGCTCACGGTGTGCCGTTGATCGTCGACAACACGGTGGCGACCCCTGCGTTGATCAAGCCGATCGCGTGGGGCGCCGACATCGTGGTGAACTCGCTGACCAAGTACATGGGCGGCCACGGCAATTCGCTGGGCGGCGTCATAGTGGACGCGGGCGAATTCCCGTGGGCTAAGCATCCCAAAAAATTCCACATGCTGAACGAACCCGAGGAGTCCTACCACGGCGTCGTGTACACACAAGCCCTGGGGGCGGCGGCCTACATCGGCCGCGTCCGCACCGTCGCGCTTCGCAATACGGGCTCCGCGATCAGTCCGATGAACGCGTTCCTGATCCTGCAGGGCATGCAGACGCTGCCGCTGCGCATGGAGCGGCACTGCGACAACGCCATCGCCGTTGCCAACTACCTCAACGATCATCCGCGTGTCGAATGGGTGAATTTCGCCGGCCTGCCTGACTCGCCGTACTACGACCTCGCGCAGAAATACACCGGGGGCAAGCCCTCGGCACTGATGACCTTTGGCATCAAGGGCGGTTTCGATGCAGGTGTAAAGTTCTACGACGCGCTCAACATGTTCCTGCGCCTGGTAAACATTGGCGACGTGAAGTCACTGGCGGCGCACCCGGCATCGACCACGCACCGGCAGCTATCCGAAGACGAGCTGAAAACGGCAGGCGTCACGCCGGACATGATCCGGCTGTGCGTCGGCATCGAGCACATCGACGACATCATCGCGGATCTCGACCAGGCGCTGGCCAGGTCCGCCTGACGGGTCACCGGGTAGCGCGCGGCCGGGTATCCCATGACGTCCCGATTCCGACTCCGCTGCCGCCTGGCCGGCGCGGTGGTCGGCCTTGCTTTGCAGTGCTTGAGCGTTGCCGCGGCACAGGAAGCGCCCGTGCCCACGGTGCACTGGGCGTATGCCTCCTACTTCGGGACCGGCTGGTACGAGATCAGCGACCAGCAGAGTGCCTTCATCGCGAATTTTGCACCGAAAATCCTTACCGGTGAGGCCGCCTGGGCCGGAGACGATGATCGCAAGGCGGTCTACTCGATCCGTTTGCCGCTCACAGTGGGCGTGACCCGACTGGACTTCGAAGACGTAGCCGGCATCCTGGACCCCGAAAACTTCTCGACGGTCAGTGCCGGTGTCCGCGCAGACATCGACGTGCCGGCAACCGAAAGGTTTTCGTTCCGCCCGAGCGCGCAGCTAAGTTATGGCACGGTCATCGGCGAGAGCGAATATGCCTGGACCTACCGGGGTGATATCCGGGGGCGCTACACGTTCCGCTCCGGCGACCTCGACTGGGCGCTGATCGGGGCCGCCGGGCTTGTCGGCTACGATGCAAACCGTGGGAATGACGACAGCTTCACTTATGCTGCGATCGGCACCGAATTCGCATACCCGGTGCCGTGGTTCAGTTCGGGCGGCAGCCAGACACTTCTCTACTGGCATCTGCTGTACACCGATTTCCTGGACCGCATTGTGGTCCTGGGCCGGTCGAATCAACTCGAGGAAATAACCAATTACTGGCAAGCGGGCTTCGCCTTCGGCCGGCGCGACGAGCCGATCAAATTGTGGTTCCTTCGCTTCGAGCGGCTCGGTCTGGCTTACGACATCAGTCCGTCGGGCCAGCTACGAGGCCTGAAATTCGTATTCCGCTCGCTCTACGACCCGTAACGGAACGGACCCCGCAATCGCCTACCGCAGAACTTTTGAGAGGCAGGCCTCCAGGATGTCCAGGCCCTCGTCGATGAGTTCGTTGCTGATCGTCAGGGCCGGGAGGAAGCGGATGACATTGCCGTTGACGCCGCAGGACAGCAGCGCGAGTCCGTGCTCGTAGGCTGCTGCGATGAGCGCTTTTGTCAGGTCGGCGGCCGGCTTCTCGACATTGCCGTCCTCGACGAGTTCGACGGCGATCATCGCACCGCGCTCAGCGCGGATGTCGCCTACTGTGGCCGGATGTTTCGCCTGCAGCGCGTGCAGGCGTTCCCGGAAGCGGGTGCCGATCTCGTTGGCGCGGTCGACGAGACCTTCGTCGCGGATCACGTCGATGACGGTCAGTGCCGCCGCACAACCGATCGGTGAACCGGCGTAGGTGCCGCCGAGACCGCCCGGCAGCGGTGCGTCCATGATCCCGGCCTTGCCGACGACCGCGGCCAGCGGGAAGCCGCCCGCGATGCCCTTCGCGACCGTCATCAGGTCGGGTTCGATGCCCGAGTATTCCGTTGCGAAGAACCTGCCGGTACGGCCGAAGCCGGTCTGGATCTCGTCGGCAACGAGCACGATGCCGTGTTGGTCACAGATCTCGCGCAGGGCCTGCATGAACTCGTTCGGCGCCGGGTAGAAGCCGCCTTCACCCTGCACGGGCTCGACGATGATCGCCGCTACGTCGGTCGGCGCAATGTCGGCCTTGAAGAGCGCATGCAGTGCCTTGATCGAATCCTCGACGCTGATGCCGTGGTAGTCGATCGGGAAGGGCGCGTGATAGACCTCGCCAGGGAACGGCCCGAACAGGTTCTTGTACGGGGTGATCTTGCCGGTGAGCCCCATCGCCAGCAGCGTGCGGCCGTGGAAGCCGCCGTTGAACGCGATGACGCCGCGGCGCCCGGTGTAAGCCCGTGCGATCTTGATGGTGTTCTCGACCGCCTCGGCGCCCGTCGTTACAAACATGGATTTCTTGAGCGAGTTGCCGGGTGCGAGCTCGTTGAGTGCCTCGGCAAGGCGCACTGCCGTGTCGTACGGCGTCACCATGACGCAGGTGTGGCTGAACCTGTCCAGCTGCTCCTTCACGGCAGCGACAACCCGCGGGTTGCTGTGCCCCGTGTTGCAGACCGCGATGCCCGTGCCGAAATCGATGTAGCGATTGCCTTCGACGTCCCAGAGTTCCGCGTTCTGCGCGCGCTCGACGTAAACCGGCGCGATGTTGCCCTGGCCGCGCGCGATCGCCGCGACCTTGCGTTCCTGCCACTCGGCGTTGCTGATTCCGGGCCGCGCCCGCGTCGGTTCTACTGCACTCATCAGGTTGACTCCAGGACAGGGTGGCCGGTTGCGTCCGGCCCGGAGCGAATCATCGCGCCAAACGGGCCACGGCGCCAGTGCCGGATCGAGCCCGGCGGCGTGCGACGGGACTCAGTCGCCCTTGACGGCTTCCTCGGCTTCCTCGAGGGCCTCTTCAATCTTCTCACCAGCTTCTTCCATCTTCCTGCCGGCGTCCTCGGCCTTCTCCATGGCCTCGGAGTAAGCGTGGTCGATTTTCTCGCCCGCTTCTTCGGCCGGGCCCTTCTCCTCGCAGCCGTAAGCGAAGACGGCTGCAACCAGTATCAGCGCCAGGCCAGGTGTCCTTGCCGTCATTTTTCTCTCTCCAGAACACAGGTGTGCGGTGCCGTCTTCGTAGCATAGACGGGTGTTTGCCAAAACGGTAGCCTGCAGCCGGAACAGCAGTTTTTCCAGGCAGAAGTGGAGATATCGAGACTATGAACAGAGCGATTCTATATTCGACGATTGCTGCAATCAGCCTGGTACCTGCACCCGACGCCGGGGCGCAGCGTTCCGCCGGTGAAAGTGTCGACGACACGACCATAGCCGTTTCGTTGAAGGCCGCCCTCGTCGACAGCGACGCGGTCGAAGCCGGCAGGGTCAATGTCGAGGTGTACAAGCGGATCGTGCAGCTGAGCGGCTACGTGGCGACCGACGAGCAGAAGGCGGCCGCGCTTGAAATTGCGGACGGCGTCGAGGGTATCGCCGGGGTCGAAGATGCGCTCGTCGTCATGGATGGCAAGCGCAGCCTGGGCCGCACCATCGACGACGAGACGATAAACGGCAAGATCAAGCTGAAGATCGCCGATATATCCGGCATCGGCGAAGCGATCGGTGTCGTCACCCATGTCCGCAACGGCGAAGTGCTTCTCGGCGGGTTCGTCGAAACGGAGCAACTGCGTTCGGACATCGCAGCTGCCGCAAGTTCGGTCGACGGTGTCGTGAAGGTCCACGACCGGATCGCCGTGCAGCCCTGACCGAATTCAGTCGCCGGAGTCCCGCTCTCCCAGGTGGCTGTCGGGCACGATCCGCAGCGGCAGGCAGTCGCTGTCCATGTTGATGACCAGCGACCGATCGGCGCGTATGCAGCTGGCCGCGTAAGCGCCGGCCGCTGAGAACGTGCACACCTGCACGTTGAGCCCGTCGAGGTTCGGCAGTGGCCAAAGTTCCTGGTAGACCTGGTCGCGCTCTTCGAAGAGACCGCCGGTCTCCTCGATGACGCCGGCGCGGTGATCAACGAGACTGATGTTGGAACCACCGCGGCCGACGATCGGTTTGACGGCGTAACCGGAGTCGATCAACGCACTCGACAATTCGAACGCGGAGCGCAACAGGTAGGGGTGGTTGGGGCACAGCCGCCAGAGCACGGGGAGGATCGCCTTGTTGCTGGGGATCAGCGTCCACAGTGGTTCGTACACCATGACATCCTTCCGCAACAGCACGTCGACGAGCCGCGGCGGGTGCGCGTGTACACGGCCCGTGCGGTACTCTGCCATGGCTTCCTCGTCGTGCTCGCACTCTTCGCGAAGCTGGTCGAGGGCTGTCTCCCATGCCCAGGTCTTCCACACCCAGCGGATCGGCGCGCCGTCGGGATCGACGACGCTGCCATCCGGGCCCCAGCCGAGCCCATCGAGTCCCCGCAGTACGCGTGTCGGCAAACCCACGGATTCGATGATTCGCTTCATGTAAAGCGCGTGATAGGTCTCCTCGGAGTCCCGGTCGTGCATGATGTGGATGACGTCGTCGACGTGCGCCTTGCGCCACGCCTGGGCCAGCCGCTCAGCGAGTTGCCGGCCGGGATCGTGGCCGTCGGTGCACCCGTGGTGGTCCGCCCACTTCCCCTGTACGAGGCCGGCTTCCATGAAGCAGGACGCGGAATCGCAGTTGTACTCGTATACCTTGAGGCCGCGCTCGGACACGGCAAAGTCGAAACGGCCGGTGATCATCTCGCTGCGGCGATTGTCCCAGGACTGCCGAATCCGCGGCCATATGGCCCTGGGGATGTTGAATTTCTCGAACAGCGAGTCGTGGCGCAGGACGTGCTCGGTCGCGGCCATGAACAACGCGTGCAGTTCTCCCGTGGCGCGCTTCAGTTCGGCCAGTGCGGATTCGGACATGCGGAAATACTTGAGACGGTCCTCGGGCGAGGTGGCGAGCGAGTGCCCCATCCTGGCGATGTAGGCGGCTTCCTCCGGCTGCCGCGGATCGAGCCAGTTCTCCGCGAGCGACGGATCGTCGGGCACCTCGCGAAGCTCGAGATTGAACAGTGCCGGATCGTGCTCGTAGAAAGTCTCTGCGTGGGTGTCGTCATCGGTTTGCAACACCCAGCCGAGAATAATCGCACCGTCGCCGCCGCCATCGATGACGTAGCCGCCGGACCCGGTCATCGACATCGTCAGCTCGCGGGAAAAGGACTGGCCCTCCGGCCACCGGTGATGTGCGTAATTCTGCTCGGCGATACGCACGTAGCTGTCACCGACTTCGGTGATGACGGCGACGTGGCCAGTGGTCGTGAAATGCCCGCCTTCGTCCCAGATCAACAGCCCCCCGACCTCGGGTCGGTGTGGCGAACCGTTGACGAACGATCGCAGCGGCAGGTGCGCGGCCTCCGGCACGACGCGCAGGTATTGTAGTCGAAAAATATCGTAGGCCATCGCGACTTCGTCGAAGACGGCCCCCTTGTTCAAATAGAGCCAGCGGCGGGCGAATTCGACGCATTGCCATTTCTGACCCATGTAGATGCCGTCGACAAAGCTGCGGTAAGCGTATCGGTCGGGGAAGTCGCGTTCGCTCGCCGTCTCGTAATCACTCGAATAGACGGGCACGTTTCCGGGCGCGAGGCCGAGGACGGTGCCGAAAGGCTCCGGTCTGGAGGGGGCAGGTTCGTTCATTACGACGGTGTCGGAGAAGTCGGGGTCCCTGTCGCGAGCATGTGCCGATCTTACGTGACTCCCGCTGCGACGCGGCGAGGAAGGCGCGGCGCCGCGCATTCTGCGGCCGGTCGTGCAAGATGTCCACAGGCGTTTTCGGGCGCGGCTTTGAAGTGGTGTGAATTGTCGCGCGCTGTGCGTTTGGGTAATCTGCCTTACGCGAAAGCAACCCGAATGGGCGGGTTCCGCAATAGGGAAGGGTGAAATGAGTTATCTGAATCGACGGCAGTTCGTTTACGGCGCCGGCGCCGTGCTTGGCTCGACCCTGGTCGGTTGCGGCAAGCCGTCCGGGGATGCCACCGGCTCCAACGTGACGGTATTCGTCAACGGTACGATCCTGCCGGTCGATGCCGCGTTCTCGGCGCACGAGGCCCTTGCAATCGCGGGGAACAAGATTCTGGCTGTCGGCAGCCGCGACCAGGTGCTTGAGGCCGCGGGGCGAGGTGCCCGGACGGTCGACCTCGCCGGCCGGGTCGTACTGCCCGGCTTCATCGAGCCGCACATGCATTTCGCGCTGCTCGCCGGCCTCGGGAATCTCGAGGATGTCGGGCCGTTCCGTCGCCCGACCTTCGAGTCGGCGCTCGAGGCCCTGCGGGCAATTGCCGCCAGCACGCCCGCCGGGGAGTGGGTGATGGCGCGGCAGTTCGATCCCATCCTGCTCGATCCGCCGCGTGACCTGACGACCCGCGATCTCGATGCGGTCACCCCCGATCACCCGGCGTTCATCCTGAACGCGTCGGGCCACATCGCCTACGTCAACAGCAAGGCACTGCAGAACGCCGGCGTCACGCGGGATACCGAAGACCCGCCCGGCGGCGAATTCGGCCGCTACGAGGATGGCACGCCCAACGGTGTGCTCTTCGGCCAGTCTGCCTTCATGGGCATCATGCTCAGCAACCAGGCGATCGTGGACCGCATGCAGTCGGGCTTCGTCGAGGCCGGCCGCGAAGTCGGCGACCAGGCGGCCGCGCTCGGCATGACGACGCTGTGTGATCAGGCCACTGGCGGTCTCGCCGGTCCGGCGGAACTCGAATCGTACCGCGCCATGTACGACGGCGGCCGCATGAAAGCGCGGATCCGCGCGTACGCCTACAGCGAACAGCCGGGGTGGGACGAGGCCGGCGTGAAGCCGTTCGACGGCGACGCGTTGATGCGCGTGGCCGGGTGGAAGATCGTCACCGACGGGTCCAACCAGGGCTTTACCGGCCGCCAGCGGGAGCCGTACTTCACCAAGGACACGGTCGGAATCTTCTACGTCGAACCCGACGCGCTGCGCAAAGCCGTGCTGGATCGCGGTCGGCGAGGGTGGCCGCTGTCGATGCACGGCAACGGCGATGCGGCGATCGACAGCATCCTCGACGCGATGGAGGCGGCGCAGGCGGAAGGCGTCGACATGCGCGCGCTGCGCTGCCGGATCGAGCATTGCTCGATCCTCCACGACGAACAGATCAAACGCATGGTCGCGCTCGACATGGTGCCGAGCTTCCTGATCAACCACGTCCATTACTGGGGTCACGTGATGCGCGACCAGGTGTTCGGCCCGGAGAAAGTGCTGTTACTCGATCGCTGCAAATCGGTGGAGGATGCCGGTCTCAACTGGGTCATGCACACGGACGCCCCCGTTTCGCCGCTCGGCTCCCTGCAAAAGCTTCGCGTGGCTGTCGCCCGCGACCTGTGGAAGGAGCCGGAGACGATTCTTGCGCCCGGGGAACGCGTCGGCGTCGAAGCGGCGATCCGGGCGATCACCCGCAACGCGGCCTGGGCCTGTCATTCGGAACACGAGATCGGGAGCCTGGAACCCGGGAAACTGGCGGACCTCGTCATCCTGGAAGACGATCCCCGCAAGGTAGAGCCCGTCCGGATATCGGACATCGGCGTCTCGGAAACGTGGATGGACGGCGAGCGAGTCTACGGCGGCTGAGTCGCGTCATTCATCCGCCGGGCGAATAGTAGGTCGGCGATGCCGGGCCGACGGGCAGACCGAGCACGAAGGTCCACAGGAAAAAGAACACCGACCAGCACACCAGGAATGCGACCGAGTACGGCAGCATGATAGCGATCAGCGTGCCGACGCCCGCCTTCGGCTGGTACTTCGCGACGAAGGCCATGATCAGGCCGAAGTAACTCATCATCGGCGTGATGATGTTGGTGCTCGAGTCGCCGATTCGGTACGCCGCCTGGATCACCTCCGGCGAATAGCCCAGCAGCATGAGCATCGGCACGAAAATCGGTGCCGTGACTGCCCACTGTGCGGAGGCCGAGCCGAGCATCAGGTTGATGAAGGCGCACACGAGGATGAACAGGAAGAACAGGAGGGGCCCGGTGAGGCCGATGCCCTGCAGGAAATTGGCGCCCGCTACTGCCGTGATCGAGCCGAGGTTTGTCCAGCCGAAGAACTTCACGAACTGTGCCGCGAAAAACACGAGCGCTATGTAAAGGCCGAGCGTGCTCATGGCGTGCGCCATTGCATCGATGACGTCACGATCGGTCCTGATCGTGCCGACCGCGCGGCCGTAGACAATGCCGATCATCATGAAGTACACAAAGATGATGGCCACGATGCCCTTCAGGAAAGGCGATCCGGCAACGGCACCGGTCTCCTGGTTGCGCAGGATGCCGCTCTCGGGCACCACCATGGCTGCGATGAGGGCCGCGAAGATCAACGTGGCCCAGAGCGATCGCCACAGGCCCTTCTTTTCCCGTGCCGTCAGCGGGTCCATGCGGTGTGAATCTTCCTCTCCGAGGTTCGCGGGCGTGCCCTTGTAGGGCCCGAGGGACGGCTCGACGATCTTCAGGCTGACAAAACTGCCGATGGCCGTGATCAGGAAGGTGCTTGCAATCATGAAGTACCAGTTGGCGCTCACGTCCACGTCGTAACCGGGATCGATCAGCTGTGCGGCCTCGGTGGTAATGCCGGACAGCAGCGGGTCCACCGTGCCGATGAGCAGGTTGGCGCTGTAGCCGCCCGACACGCCGGCGAACGCGGCCGCCAGGCCGGCAAGCGGGTGCCGCCCGAGCGAGTAGAAGACGACCGCGGCCAGCGGCACGAGAACGACGTAACCCATTTCGGACGCCGTGTTCGATAGCACGCCCGCCAGCACGATGATCACCGTGACGAGCTTCGGCGGCGCCTGGAGCACCATGCCGCGGATCACGGCCGTCAGCCAGCCGGATCGTTCGGCGACGCCGACGCCCAGCAGCGCCACCAGCACGGTGCCGAGCGGCGCAAATTCGACGAAGTTCCGGACGAGGTTGAGGACGATCATCCGCAGGCCCTCGGCGTTCATCAGGCTGACCACCTCGATCAGGCCGTTCTCGGCCCGGCCCTTGGCGCCTTCCGGCCGCGGGTCGACGACCGCCACGTCGAAATAGCCGAGGATGCCGGAAAAAACGACGATGCTCGCCGCGAACAGCGCGAACAAGGTGACCGGGTGCGGCAGGGCATTGCCCAGCCACTCGACCACGTGAAGGAAGCGGCTAATCCGGCTGCTGCCGGACTCAGTCGACTGTTTTCGGGGCATGTGGCGGGCGTCCGTCCGGGCAAAAAGAGCACAGCAAACGGCAAACCGGGCCGGCAGTCAAATGTGGCCGGGTCGGACCTCGCGAGGCTACCGGGCTCTGGAGCGGTTCTCGCCGGGCAAGGCCCCCGAAAACGGCCTGAAACGCCGTTGCCACATGGAGAAACGCCGCTTCAAGGAATAGCGATCGGTACTAGTCCTTTACCCCTTCTGCGGTTTCTTCCCGGACCGCTCCGATATGGCTCGCGAGTTCCCGTGCCCATCCGCGCAGTATCCGGTCGGCCTCGGACTTGTTCGTCGCACGGTTTGCTTCCACCGCAAAGCCGCGATCCGATGCTTTCGCGTCGATGACGCGGGCGATGATCGCCCCGGTCGCCGAGTCGAAGAGTTCCATGTAAAGCGTCATCTGGCCGGCCGACTGAACGATAACGTGAGACCAGCCTGCGTTGCCGACGTCCGGTGCGGTGATGTCCAGATTGATAATGGCCGGCCGGACTACCAGCACGTCCTCGCCGGTGTGATCGACGACTTCATGGCCGGCCTCGGTCAACTCCTTGGTGAAAACCTTGTTGAATTCCTCCGCGAGTCTTGCCTTGATCTTTTCCATGTCCTTCGCACTGATGCGACGGTCTATCGACACCTGGCGATTGTAGTCCCGCTCCCAGTTCTTCGCGAAAGCAACATAGCAGTCGAGCAGTGCGACGCGCTTGTACTGCTCCAGCGTTGCACCCGGCATCGCGTATGTCACCCGCGAACGCGTCTGTTTCAATAACTCCATTCCTTCCGGAGTCGTCTGCGGCAGTTCATCGGCCGCCTGTGCCGGCCCCGCAGCAGCGGCAAAAAAGATGCACGCAAGCCACAACACGGCCAGTATTCGAAAAGCGTCGGTCATAAATGGATCTCCGGTTGATTCGCGCTCACGATACTCGTTCTCGACGACAACTTCGTTGGTTCTTTTCGACATTGTGGCTCACAACATGCCGGGACAGCGTGCGACGGGATCTCCTGGTCGGACGTCGCCCGCAACCCCTTGCGTGGTTCCCGGTCGGACGATCAGTCGTGATCCTCGTGGCACATCAAGCATTCCATGTGTCCCTGCTGATTCCAGCGCCGCGCACGGTACTCCGTGCTCTTCGGACCATGACAGCCGATGCAGTGCTCGATCTCTTCTGACGGGTGCCAGACCGGCGGCGTCCACTCGCCCTTGAAGAACGCATTCAGCGCGCTCGTTGTCGTGTAGACGACCTCGCCGCAGACTTTCGCACAGCGCTCGATCTTCGCCGGCGTATCGATTTGCTCACCCGCGGCCATGACCCACCTCGAGACCGACGTGTGGCAGAGCGGTGACATTGCAATCTCGCGGACCTGGCCGGGGATCGGCGACAGGTCGTCGAACCGGTCGGTCGGAAAGTTCTGCTCGGCATACCACCAGAACAGCCGGTCCACGATCTGGTTGTTCTGCAAATAGTCGTCGCGCTTTTCACCGAAAGTGACCATGTTGATGATTGTCGACGTTCCGGCCAACGCGCCGCAAAGGGTGCCGTGCCCGCCGAATCCGGACGCCGCATGCGCCATCATCATGTCCGGCAATGTCGTCCACGGGTAGCCGACTTCCTCTTTTAGCAGGCTCAGCAATCCCAGGAACGATGCCGTGCCACAGCCGCCCTTCTCCTTGTAGAACCGATAGGAACGCCGGCCTGCCTCCAGCGGGTCGAGTTCCGTCCATTTCCATGGCAGCGGCGGCGTGTCCTCGCAACCTTCTGCGTCGTCCGTCGCAACGGTGGCATAAGCGGCCATGGCGCCGCTCGCCAGTATCGCAGCCGAGCCTGCGGCCACGCTGCGCCGTGTGATCAACCGGGATTCGCGGTCATGTGTCATTGCGATACCTCCATCCGTCCACATTCGCGGACGTGTCAAAAGTCGAATTTAAAAAACAGCAGGCCCCCGGTGTAACGCCAGTCCAGATCTCCGTTGAAGTTCGTTTTCGTCACGCCAACATTGAAGTCCACGCTGTTCACGCCGACCCCTATCGCCACGTGCTTGAAGACCTGGTAGTCCAGGCCTGCGTAAAGGTCATAGAGGGAGCCGTCGAAGTCGCCGTATTCGAAGGCAAACAATTCAGCGCTGCCACGTAACGACCACTTATCGGAAAAATCGTACTGCCCCCTCAAGCCGATGACCGGTAAAGGTGCAGTCGTACTGCGGCTCGAGGACTGGCCGATGTCGGCTGCTGCCAGCGACGTACCTATATCCGCGACATACAGGCCGGCGCTCGCGCCGAGGTAGCCTTTTTCCCGACGCATGAACGACCAGGTATAAGCGAGCTTGTAGATTGCCAGGTCGAGTCCGGCATCGATCACCGTATCGATCGGGTAAGTCGAGCCGTCCCACTCAATGTCTTTCTGGATCCGCTTCGATGCCGAACGCGACAGATCGAAGGCGCTGAGATCGAGCCGATGTTTCTCGTTAAAGCGGAAATAGCCGTCGATGCGGAAGACAGCGTCAGATGCATCGAAGCCGAAGTCGTTTTCCAGGTCAACGTCTTCACCACTGCCCGGTACATCGCCGTCAAGGCGCGTTATGGTGTCCCGGCTCGTAAAGAATACGCCGAGACTTACGCTGAACCTGTCGAAGTCATCGGATTGCGCCGTGGCGCCAGGAGCCCAAGCGAACAGAAGAACTGCCCATGCCAAAAGAATAACTGCACGGCCCGGTTCAAAGCGGGGTCTTTCGTAATAGCCGATGCTCATGTCTGGTTACCCGACCTTTGCTTTCGCATTGTTGTGTTTGCAGTCAGATCAAAACTTGACCAGGTACTCCTTGGCTACGAGGCATACACGGAACGCTTTCTTGATTGTGTCGGCCGCTGCCACAAAGCTCGCCATGCGAACCAGTACAACGGCAGATAACGCCCGAGCGGTACCGGAACGATGCCGGCACCGCATTCTGCATTGCTTCGACATGGTCATTTACGTCCGGGTTGTGCTGCCGACCTGAAAAGCCGGCAGCACTGCTATTGACGAATAGATGTGGTGGATCGATATACGATTCCGCTCTCCATCACTCCAATTATCCAACCCGTCCCTGCATGCTGGGGATCTTCTCCATCTTCTTCTTCTTGATCTCGTCTTCAAGAAGCTCTTTGCCGGCCTGCGCCAGGAACTGCGGTGCGGCCCACTTCTCTATATCGAAGTCGTTCTTGATGTAGCCGTGCTTCAGCATGAAGGCTTTGCCGATATCGACCATGGCCATATTCTGCGCGGAGAGGTTTGGCACCATGTCCACGTGCTTGATGCCCTGGTAGGTGTCCTCGACGTTCAGGTAGTAGGTCTGCTTGTTGAGGATCGCCGCCGCAGCGCGCTTGTACTCATTGGCCCAGCGCCCGACCCGGATCATGCCTTTCATGAACGCTACGGCGAGCTCCGGATGCTCCTCGGCCATCATTTCCGTGCAGGTGATGATTGCCGGGATATTGGCGACCTGCAGCCGCCAGTCGGGGTACTTGGACAGGTCTTCGATCGCGGCTAATTCTCCCGTCGCCTCCTGGATGTGCTGGAACACCTTGCTTTGTGAGTAGATCGCATCGACCTTGCCCTCGAGCAATGCCGTTTCCAGCGGGCGGAACGCCAGGTCATTCTTGTGATCACGGTTCAGCTGCCAATAGCTCGGATTGATCATGGGCTTCAGCATCGCCGGATCGTCGTACCAGTCGTCCGGATACGGGAAGTCGACCAGCTTGACGTCCTTTTCCGTCATCCCGTTCATCTGCAGCATCAACAGGATTCCCTGGTGTTCCTGGATGCGCCACCAGTCGTTCTTGAGCGTATTCAGGCTCTTGGTGATGCCGATCTTCTTGCCTTTCAGGTCGCTCATCCGGAAGAGTTTGTCCTTGGCGCGCACCATCATGCAGCCGCCTTCGAAAGGAACGTGCGTTAGTCCCAGCATCCGTGTCCTGCGATAGTCCGCATGGACGTGGATGGGTGGGAACAGGCCACCGAATCGGATCAGGTTTTCCTGGTTATGGATGTAATGCGGATACCAGTCGGTCTCCGGCACCGACCGGAAATAGGCGTACTTCACACCGATTTTTCCGAATTCCTCGGCAGTCCAGCCGAGTTCCTGGTCCACGTTGCTGGCGGAAATCAAGGGGCAATTGGTGTAATAAACCTCGTTCCAGTCGAGGCTTATCGTGGAGGTCATCTTGCCGTCGACTTCTTTCTTTACGGCACGGCTGCTTTCAGCCGCTTGTGCTGACCCACCGACAGTTGCGAATGCGGCACCTGCCGCGATTGCGGCGGTCGCACCCAACGCTTCACGTCGCGTCATGCCATTTTCAATCTTGTCACTCATGATCGTTCCTGCTCCGGCTAACCGGTCCAAAACCGGCATTCAGTTAATCACCAGCGGTGCGCGGCCGATGCACATTAGCGGCCATGCGATGCACATTTTTTGACAAAATGAATTAGTATTGTCCGCAGAATCCAGGGCACAAGCCGGCACCATGTCGAGCAATCGGGAACGCAAGAAACAGTCGCGACCGGCAACACTCCGGGCCGGCGGTGTCACGGAAATTGCCGCTGTCCTGGAAGAGTTCGGCGTCGATGCCGTCGAGGTGTTTACCGACGCCGGTATCGACCCGGAACTGATCGGGGACCCCGACAACCTGATCAGCTACTCAGCCCGTGATCGGCTATTCAAGGAGAGCGTCTCCAGGACCGGCTGCCAGCATTTTGGACTCCTGGTCGGCCAGCGAATGAACCTGAAGGAACTGGGGCTCGTCGGCTTGCTCATGAAGACGTCGCCAGACGCCGGGAAAGCGCTGCGCAGCCTCGTCAAATTCCTGCATCTGCACTCCCAGGGTGCGGTCATGGAACTCAGGGTCGACGACAAACTCGCCATGCTGACGTACGACGCGTTCGAACCGGGTCTGGAAGCGACCGAGCAGACCGGGTACGGCGCGGTCGCGATGATGCTCAACGCAATGCGCACGCTCTGCGGCCGTGACTTCAAACCCATCGAGGCTTCGTTTGCTCACCGCCGTCCGGCAGACATCGAAGCGTTCCGCAAGTTCTTCAAAGTCCCGCTTTACTTCGATGCCGAGCATTATGCGCTGGTTTTTTCACGCGACTGGCTGGATGTTCGCCCGGCCACTGCCGATGATGATCTGCGGCAGCTGCTGCAGAAGCAGGTCGATGCGCTCCGGGTCAAACATGGCCTGAGCTTTCCGCTCCAGGTGCGAAGCGTATTGCATAGCGCGCTCCTGGCCGGAAATTGCTCCGAGAAACAGGTCGCCATGCTGTTCTCGATTCGCAGCCACACTTTGAGACGGCGCCTTGAATCTTTCGGAACGAGTTTTCATGAACTCGTCGACGAATGCCGTTTCGAGATCGCCCGGGAGATGCTCAGGAATACGTCACTCAGCGTGGGCCAGATCAGCTCATCGCTGGGCTACTCGCGTGCGAGTTCCTTTATTCGGGCGTTTCGGCGCTGGAGCGACACAACACCCAGTCAGTGGCGGCAAGATAACTGAAAACGGGCGGGCGAGCGGCCAGGATTGGTCTTACAGGCATTTCCGGTTGCTACGAAATGCTTCAGGCGGACCGAATTGTGGCCAACTGCAGGCGTCAACCCGCTTTGCGGGAGGCAATCGAGACGACATTGCCGGCCGAACCGTACCACTCGGTGACTTTGGCGCGGTTGCGACGACTCACCGGGATTCTCAGATCGTTCGTCATCACGCATTCCCAGGCGGAGCCGCGCTTCGCTATCCGGCGTACATGAGCGTGCGCCACCCAGTGTGAGCGATGCACCAGCAAGCCAGCGTCTTGCAGCGAGCCTGCTGCATCACGAATCGTACCGAGCACCATGCACTTGCCGAGCGTGGTATGAACATGCAGGTAATGCATGTCCGAGGATACGGCGATGATGTCCTGCCCCAGCGCCCGCGGTATCAGCGCGAGGAATTGTTCTTTGCGGTTATTGCCGGCCTCGGGCGACGCGTCGGACTGGCCCGATGGGGCGTGACTGCCACCCGGCCCCCGCGGCGCATCGGGCGGTTTGCCGGTGAAGACAGGGCGCGCCAGCAGCAAAGGCAGGTTGACGGCGAACCAGGCCGCGAGGAATACCGGCACAACCTCGAGAAATTCGGCTACGACCGACTGCAAGGGGCCTTGAGCTGCAAACAAGTCCAGCCAGCTATCCGGTTCCTCGACCGGTCCTGCGGGCGCAGCTGCCTCGAGCAACAAATAGACGGGCGCCAGCATGGCCGCGCCGGCGATACCGGTGATCAGGATGGCTACCACCAGGGGCATCGACTGGCCCAGCGCGGGACGGAGCAACTTGCTGGCCGCGACGATGCTGGCGAGCCCCAGGCCAATGTGTACGGTCCAGAAGAGCAGGCGCTCGAAAAATCCGTATCCCGCGGTCGCCTCCGGCTTGATGAA
>WOR8_10001664_pt1 | contig 23722 bp, 21 predicted proteins | sample DeeMarSeWOR38_10_FD_19890 | JGI IMG/M metagenome (IMG submission 19890) | reverse complement strand
AGTATGACAGACCAAGCAATACTGGTCATAAAAGTCTTAAAAGAGTTGAATATTGACACATTTCATCTATGTGCTCATTCCATGGGGAGCTTGGTAGCTCAAGAGCTCGTTGAAAGATTTCCCGAAAGGGTGCTAACATTTATGAACCTTGAAGGGAATCTTACTATTGAAGATTGTTTCATGACGGGTCTGGTTTTCAAGAGTAGCTTTAATGAGTTTCAACGAAAGGGAAAGAAGGAACTGGAAGAGCAAATTGGGCTTAGAGTTCCGAGCGATCCTAGCTTGCTTTCCTACTTAAAAACATTCAAACAAGCGGGTACACTAGCTCTGTATAGAAGTGCTGAGGATACAATAAGGATTTCCAAAGATCCACAGTTAATAAAGAGGTTCATCTCCTTACCTAAGAAGTGTTACTTTTATGGTGAAAACAACAGGGGAAAATTCCCAGCTGAGAAAATACTCAGTGAGGCTGGCGTGCAAGTGTATTACATTGAAAAAGCAGGTCATTCAATGGCGGAAGAAAACCCTGAACAACTTTATGCTTATATCAGGGATTTTATAAGCATCAATCAATAATATTTATTTATGAGGCGGATATTTTTTGGTTAAGAAAGAAGATAAGAATTATGTAATTTCAAATTGCTTCCTTAACAAATAATAGGGAAGATCACCACTTTTCAATATCGTATTGTGGAATTCCAAGAGACTAAAGTTCTTACCCTGTTTTTCTCTGACTTCTTGACGCAACTTATCAATAAGTAGCTTTCCGATCAGATATGATAATTGGTATCCTGGAGCTGTCGTGTATCTTCGTACTTCTGCTTTTGCTGTTTCTTCAGTAGTTTTAGCTCTGGTTATTAAGAGTTTAATTGCTTCTGTAGTTGTCTGTTGCTCACAATGAAGTTCAACATCAACAATTATTCGAACAGCTCTCCAGATTTGCCCTAGGAGTATCATGAGTTTTACTTTTTGCTGCCCAATTTCATCATGAAATCCTTGTTCAAGCATCATTTCCTCACAATAGTGAGCCCAACCTTCAACAGTTTCAGAGCCTAAAGTACTCATAAAAATAGAAATTAAGGATATGGGAGAACTTGTAACATTATTCCAACACAAATCTAAGTGATGCCCAGGATAGGCTTCATGTACCATTACATTGGGTAAACTATAGTAGGAATGGAAACCATGTTTCTTTAATGCATTTTCACCTGAGGGTCGGGTAATATAATAGATGCCAGGTTGATTGGGAGAGTAATAAGGGCTGGGTCCATACATAGCGATAGGAACTAATGGAGATAGGTAAGCTGGGGTTTCTGTAATCACTAAACTCTCATTTTCGGGGATACTAACAAGATTATGCCTTTTAATAAATTTTTTTGCGCGTTCTATGACTTTTTCGGGTCAATGTCTTTAGCTAATTGGTGAGCTTGCTTGGTTAATGAATCTAATAACTCATATCCTGTTTTTAAAATTTTTTCACGATCCCATGGCAGTTTTCTCAAGGTTAATAATTTTTCAAAGTTTTCCTTTCCTAGAGCCCACGAGAATTCATTATCATCGACTGAAAGAGACTGAATCCATTTTGTATGAACTTCAATTGCCTTCTTAGCTGTTTTGAGTGTGTCGGATAATTCTTTTTTCATATTTTCACTAATAGATGCACTGAAAACCATTTCAATAAAGTTTAAGAACTGAGGGGTTGATTTAATCATATCAATGCTTGTGTTTTTCCATACATTTGGAATTGGCGACCCATCAAATCTCAATCGAAATTCATCTAAGAATCTGGGCAGTTGCTCCATCTGGGCGATTATTACCTCAGCCATTTTTTCTGTTGGTCCCTTCCGTTGTAATAAAGTAAAAATAACACTTTGTATATCATCTAGACCATAGGGGGTTTTCTTCCACAGAGGGAATACTTCGTGGAGAAATAAAAAAATATCACGGCTATCTTGCATTATTTGATATAAGTTTCGATTTTCTTGAGTGAGGTTTTTAGTATCAATCTGTTTTAGCTGTTCGAGACTTATAGATAATTGTTCGATAAATTCTAGATAATTTTCAGGTGTGCCATTTGCAACTTTCTTTTCGAACTCTTCTTTTCCCATATAGGCCCCTAAAGCGGGATTATAATGAAATATGAGTTGAGTGATTCCCTCGAGTATCTCTTGAAATTTAGAGTTTTCAGATATTGTAGTTTCCTCCTTTGAAAATTGTCCTTTAACAGTATAATACAGTGATTTTTTTAATTTTTAAGGTATTTCAAGAAGGAAATTAATTAGCTTATATTAAAAAATTATATTATTGCATAGAATCAAGTTATTAGTCCTATTAAATTTCAAAATGCTTAAATTAAGGCTACATAATTGATTCTAATCTTTTTAAACACCTTTGATAATTAACATATATCTTAATTGAAGTTCCTTCAAAAGATCTTTAGAAGAGAAGATTTCAATAGAGCAAGGATAAACAGGTCACAGCTCCTTCACATTTTTGAAATTCAGTCATATCTACCGTCAGAACCTCGAATCCATGTTGCTGAATCATTTTGGTAACTGCTGGAAAACCAGCTGGAATTATAACAATGTCATTTATTGTCAAAGTATTTGCTGCATAGAAATCCTTTTCACTTATTACTATTTTAGTAAATTTCTTTAAGCTTGAATTGTCTACATATTTTCTAACGGTAATAATGGTGGTTTCATTCAATGCTGTCACATAACTCTTCAAATGAACAATTGAAGGGTCTTCAATAGGCTTTACGTTAATTCCTAACCATGATTCAAGCTGTTTTATTCCTTGCCTAGTAGATCTTTTAGTGATTCCAGCTATCAGGTAATTCGAAAAATGAATAACATCTCCTCCCTCGATCGTAGCGGGTTCAAGACATCGTTTTACTTTTAGTGTCTGACTTAAGGTCATTAAAACCTTTTCTTCTTCACCCTGTCTGGACACTGCACCAAAGTGAGAAATAAATGCTTTGTTGCCATGGATAACTGCAGTATCCTCTACAAAACATGAATCAGGGAACTGTTCCTCGGATTCGAGTTTAATGACTTCTAAACCCAGTTCTTCTAGGACCCTACAGTACTCACGATGCTGACTTATTGCTTTCTGGTAGTTTATTGAGTTACGAAAGGTATAGGCAGTAATACAGGCTGGAAATGACTTCGGGGGTTCTCTAACAAGTGCAGTACGTTTTCGAAACGACATCTCACTTCATAGGATTGACTTTTTCTTTATGAAGTTTTTTAATTAGTAGATTTCATTAACTTAGTTGGATTTTTTCTAAAATATCTGACTTATTTCCCAAAGGGGTGTTCATTATCTTAAACCTTGTAGAAAAAGCATTAGATTCCTTGGATCAGCTTTCTTCAAACGATCTTATCCAGGTAAGAGGCCAAAATCGGGTTATTTCACTTTACAGTATAAAAAATGGTATTCTAGAAGAATCTTCACGAAATTTTTCCAAAGGTATTGGGACTAGAATTTTGTCAAATGGAGCTTGGGGATTTACTAGGACAAATATAACAGATTTTCAAAGTATCCAATCATCAATTGTCGATGCACAGAAGTTAGCAAAAGCAGCTTCCAGTTACCAAACAAGGAAAATTCAACTTCCTAGATCTCCTCCTATTAATGATTCTGTTAAACTAAAATGTCAAAAACCTATTGAAAACTTTTCTCCAAACGAAATTGTCAAATTACTTCAATCAATCTCCTCTGGGGTGTCTGATTACTTACCAGAACTGAAAAATATAAGTATAAATCTCTTAGGATTAACCGATAAAAAGTTCTTTCTAAGTTCTGAAGGATCAAGGATTGAGGAAGAATTCACAAAAATACAATTAAAAATCGATCTACTCTTAAAAAAATATGATTCTCGTGTACCATTTTCGGAAACTTATGGGCATACTGGCGGAATGGAGCTTTTTGATATAAATCAACCTGATTCTATTGTAGAAAACTTAGTGACAGAAGTAAAACCTTTATTAGAAGCTGAATCATGTCCTGCTGGTTTATTTAAAGTGGTAATTCAACCTTCATTATGTGCAACATTATTACACGAAGCTATTGGGCATCCATTAGAAGCAGACCTTGCAATGGCAGGAGGAGGGTTTAATGAAGCATTAATAGGAAGTACTGTATCCTCTGAATTGGTGACAATATATGATTCAGGATCAATAGAACATGGTTTAGGTTATTTCACTTATGATGATGAAGGAATAAAATGCAATCCAACTACACTGATAGAAAATGGCATTCTGAAATCATATATGCATGATCGAACATCCGCTTCTATTATGGGTACAGAACCCACTGGAAACGCTCATGCATGGGATTTTAGTGTCCCCCCAATGATCCGACAGACTAATATCGGGATGAAAGCTGGAGATTATTCTCTTGAAGAATTAATAGAAGATATTAAGCATGGTTTTGTGCTTGATGGAACTTTTGGAGGAATGGCCAATTCAAATGGAGATTTTACCTTTGGTTTTCAGCGTGCATTCCAGATCAAACAGAGAAACATTGAAAAAGTTCATTTAGGTGCTAATGTTTCGGGAAATGCCATTGGTGTCTTTAAAACAATAGATGGAGTTAGTAATAAATCTATAATACGACCTGGGGCTTGTGGAAAAGGTCAGTTTGCGATTCAAGGACGGGTTGTGCCTGCAATACGCTGTAATATTTTGATCGGAGGAAAAGGAGGCATATAAATGATATTAGATCAGACTTGGCAAATTCTCAAAGAAAATACCCAGTATGCCTTAGGACAGGTAGAAGCTCAAGTCGTGGTAGCCGAGGCATTTTTTACTTTAAAAAATCTCACTCAAATTCAAATTGTAAATTCTGAGATAACAGGGAATAATCAAGGTATAGATGGAGGTATAGGATTCAGAACAATTATGAAAAATAATCAAATGGGTTTTGCTTCAACAAATAACTTCTTGAAAAAAGATGAAGTTCTCAAAACAGTGAAAAATGCCATTGATCTTGCTTACATCAGTACTCCTAATGAATATGTATGTTTTCCTGAAAGTTCCAAACCCAAGGTGATTAAAGGATTATTTGATGAAAAAATTGCTTCTATTTCTATAGATGAGACTCTAAATATAGCTAAATCAGGATTAGATTCGACTGAAGCTGTTGATGAACGTGTAAAACTAAAAAGAGGTGAGCTGTATCTTGAGTATGGATGGAAAGGCGTTCAAAATACTTTAGGAATAGATCTAGAAGTAAAAAGTAGTCATGGGATTTTATATTTGGGAGCTATTGCGCAGGAGAATAATCAAGTTACTGGATTGTCCACAGAGATAAGAAGAACGACCTCTCTAGACTTTGATGCCCAAGTCCAAGGTAAAACACTTGCCAAAAAAGCTCTAAAACTATTAAATCCTAGAACAGTCACTAATTTTACTGGTACTGTGGTTTTTTCCCCTCATGTTGTGGCTGACCACATTTTTTCGGTTATAACAGATGCACTAAAAGGGGATAACGTAATTGTGAAATCATCAGCTTGGGAAGATAGAATAGGCAGTACAGTGGCAGTCAATACTCTTACTATCTCTGAAAATCCATTATTAGAAGCAAATTTCTCATCTCAACCATTTGATGACGAAGGTGTAGCAACTGCGAATACTATCTTGATCGCTAATGGTGAATTAAAGCAATTTCTTCATCATTCTAGTAGTGCAAAGGCTTTTAATGATCAAACGACTGGGAATGCATCCCGATATGGAACTGGTTGGGATATTACACGATTAATCATTGGATCTGGATATAAAACTCAACCCATAGTTTATCCACATAATCTTATTATTAACCCTGGCCAATACCCAATAGATGATCTCATTGCAGAAGTAGATCATGGACTTTTTATTGATTCAATAGCTGGATTTCCCCAACCTGGTTCTGGATTGGTAAGTGCTCAAATATCAAGCGGTTTTATTATTGAAAATGGAGAATTGAAGCAGGCAGTAAAAGATACAATGGTTGTTGGTAATGCCTATGAATGGTTACATCAAATTTCAGGTATTTCTAAAGAAACCGAACAATTTAATTTTTGTAATGTCCCTGCGCTCCGAATAGAAGGCGTGAAAATTGTAGGAAAAGAAAGATAATATACCTCATCTTTGTCATATATTATTAAAACCTTCATAACTTCTCTATTTTGAAAATGACTGGTCTTATTCCATCATTACAAGGAGTATAAGTGTATCCTAGTTCAGGATATTTATAATCTCCGCCGCAATAATAAATCATAAGTATATCGTAAATGTCATGCCATGCCTGTTCACAAAAATCTTTCGGAGGACTGAGATGATTATCCATTAGAAATTCCTGTCCTTCTTCGAGGTAACAAGGAGGGATCGGTTTTTTTGTCGATGCTCTAAATATATCATGACCAAAAATAGCCTTGGGATCAAATTTCTTTATTACAGTAATTTTTAACTTATCCAAAGTTTTTCACCTAGAATGGAAGCAAAATATAAGCCTGATCACTATCTCTAAAATTGTGAAACACTTAATATTTTGTTTTTAGGCAAAAAAATTATATTTTTAACTACATGTAATCAAATGAATTTTGTTTCTCAAGTTAAATCTAATCCTTTTGCCATTTCAAGAAAATCAACTAATTTTGCACTAAACCTTGCTGCAGGTGCTCCATCAATGATATCATGATCGAATTGGAGTGTCAAAGCTAAAAATTCTCTGATTAGAATAGCCTCGTTTATAATTCCTGGTTTTTTACCAATCCCTCCTACTGTAATTGATATAGGAAACCCAGTTAACGGAATCGCCCAGCCTAACCGCGATCCAAACATTCCAATAGATGTAACACTGACTAATCCAGATAATTTTTTCATTGAAAAAGGGTTCCAAAGAACACGCTTCCAAAATCTTCTCCGTACAAATTTTGGAAGATAGACTCCTATTCGTGCTAAGTACTGAAGCTTTTTTCGATTACCTAAAACCTGAACATTCTGATTATTAAAAATTTGAGTTTGTACAGATCGAATTTCGTTTGTTATTTCTAATACTGACTTCTTATTAACTTTCCGAAGCACATAGGGTAAGGGAATGGTTTTCCCTTCTATAACTCTTTCAACTTGAATAGTGATGTCAATATCTTTGAAAATAATTAATTTGTTTCTTCCTTTTCTAACTGCATGAATTTCTTTTTTCTCATTAAGTACTTGACCAATACACCAACAAATCCAGCCTGTAAATGAAATTGTGGTTCCTGTATTAATTTTATACTTTTCTATTAAGTCACGTGCTTCTGTTACATCTATTTCAAGTAGTCCAATGATTATATGTCTTTTTTGAGCTTCATCTAAGTAATCAATAATACCTAAGCGATTTCTTGGGAAATCTTGGATAGAGTATTCTCCAATAACATCCATAATAATACCACGAGTTATTTAGATTTTTGATAAATCTTTAAGAATTTTTTTCTAAATTTAGCGATTCAAAAAAATAGGAAATATCTTGGAACCCTTTTTAGATATTCTCGATAACTATCACCGTATTGTTTTATACAGGCTTCTTCTTGGGCTAAAATTTGAAAATGATTGAAAATTTTTGAGAAGATTAATAGGATAATAATAATCCATGAATTCACTATAATCCCAATTCCAAGGAGAATAACAGTTAACATCATTTCTTGAGGATTTCTTGAATACCTATACATTCCTTTAGTCACAGGCTGATTTAAAGGAGTTGTTACAAAGTTTATTACTGCATATCTAAGACCAATCATTCCAATCAAGTATATAATTAGTCCAACAAGAAATTCAAGAGTTCCATATGCTATTGGAGTTAGTATCATTAATATCATGGCACAGACTCCAATGAATTTGCCAATTAATGTGAATAACCATTGTTTTCTATTAAAATTCGATCGATCAAACAATCTTTCTCGGATTTCTATTGAAACAAAAGTCACGTTATAGAATTGAAGTGTATAGAAAAAAATTAGAAAGATCCATCCACTAAATAATGTTAAACTAAGATCTGGCCAGAAGTTCATCATTTAGCCTTTTCCATTTAATTGTGGATAGCATAAAAATTTCATTATGTTAACTCTATTTCTTGAATAGGGATGATTATTAATAATTTATGTGTGCTTAACTACACTAATAATAGATATTGATTGCAGAATTAACTTTTAGTAGAGTTTAAGGGAAAAGTCTCTTGGTTGATAAAAATGACAGTAATTCCCTATTATAGTTATTATGTTCAGATTGGCTTTTTTGATGTAATGTTAATCGCTCTGATTGAAATTGCTTTCATCTGGTTTTTCTTTCCCAAAGAAATGATGGGAAAAGTCTTTTCGATGGTTGGTGCCGTTAATCTAATTAAACTAGGAATAATGACAATCCTTACCCCCTATGTTCCTTCAATTACTTCGACTTTTAATCAGATACTTCTAATAGAAGTAACAATGATGTTTTTATTAGGAATAATTGTTTCAACTTTGATATATGAGAAGGAACAATGGGCTCCATCGCGGGAAGAAGCCAGTTCTCTCGCTTTTCGTATTACTGCTATTTCTAGTCTGGTTTGGGTAACATTTAGGAGTATTAATCCTTCCATTCATTATGTATTTCAGTCATATGATCCGATAAGAAGTCTTTTAGCAGAAACTTCAATGGATAATTTCGTACCATTTAATGCTATGGGGTTGGTTCTTGATTCATTTGGCGTATTTATTCTTGTTACCGGCTTCATTATTCTTTATCTTCGTTATAAGAAACATTTATTGTTCCAACGAAACGCTTCCACATAAGGTCAGAAAAACTCTCTAATCTGTTTCATCCTTTCAATATTTAACAGATTTTAATAGCTTTTTCTATTAAAAAAGGCAAAATTCGTTTTACTCCCTAATAATAAGTCAAATTTATATCCAGAAGTGTCTAGAACGAATATATAGTATAATTTGTATAAATAACTTCATTATACTAATCTGTTTATATTGCGTTAATTGTAGAAAAGGTACAGTTTGAGGAAAAATAATGCAATTAGGTTTAACTATTCTTATAGATTCTGATTTCTCTTCCTCATTACTTGGTGACTTAACCTCTCATTTGATGGATATTTTTCCTCTTAATCAGGTCGATAAACATAAGCTAGCACTTCTACCCCATTCATGCTGGGATGTCTCTAGGCAGCAATATAATGCAAATTGTCTATTAGGTTCTGTAGTGTCTCCTAATCATAATAAAATAGTATTATTAATAGTTACTAAGGATACTTATGTAGAAAAATTGAATTTTGTTTTTGGGGTAGCATCAACAGGTATTGGTGCAGTTGTTTCAGTATTTAGACTTGAAAAGGACCCTGAATTTATACAAAAAGAAATAACTCATGAATTAGGACATGTATTTGGGTTGAACCACTGCTCTTTACCCTGTGTTATGACATTTTCAAATAGTGTATGGGAAGCAAAGCAGAAAAGCAGCAACTTCTGTGAAAAATGTATAACTAAAATAAATCAATTTATGAATAAGAAATTAACATGATGAAGATCTTCTTATCTAACTCCTAAGAGAAAAATCTATTGCAAATATCCCTATTATTTCAATATTTCAGGGAATCGATAACAAGATGCCTCAATTAAAAGCTCATAAACTTCAATCGATTTTACTAGGTACCTCTTTATTCATTCTTATGATAATTCCTGCTATTGTATACATGAATTTTTCATTAGATACTAATTTAAGAATTTTAAATGATTCTACAGATTTAATTTTTGAAACAAAACAAATTTTACCTAAAACTTTTGAATCAGTTGACTATGAATATTATATCAATCAAATTATTTCCTCTTCTCTTTCAAATATTAAGGATCACATTCTAAACCTATCTGCATTCGGAAGTCGTGTCACAGGTTATAGTGGATATAATCAAACAATTAATTATATTCTCAATTTTTTTACTACTCAAGGTTTAACTAATATTCAAACCCATTCTTATCCTCTTCTTATTCCAATGGATTATGATACGAAAATTGAATTGAAAGGGGCAAATTATACAGCTCATGCATTCATTCCTAATTCAGTTCATGTAAATAAAATTTCTTCCTCTGGTTTATCAGGTACCTTAGTTTATGGAGGATTAGGAGAATATACCGATTTAGATGGTAAAAAAATTGAAGATAGAATTGTAGTTCTCGAATTTGAGTCTCAAGATAACTGGCTTAATACGGTTAGTCTTGGAGCGAAAGCAGTGATTTTTTTACCCACAAATAATACAAATCGATTTGAAGCCCAATCTAAATCCATCGAAATCCCTTTGGAATTCCCTCGTATTTATATTGAAAATGAAACACTTGCCATGATAATAAAAGATCTCAGTATGCAATCAAATCAATCCATCACGCTCTATTCAGATATTGAATGGAAAGAAATTAACGCAAAGAATATTATGGGGTTCTTACCTGGCTTAGATAATGAAATTATTATTATTTCTGCCTATTTTGATTCTTCTTCTTGTATTCCTGCTATTTCTCCTGGTGCGGATGAAGCATGTGGTATTGCAACACTTCTGGAGTTAATACGGATCATAAAAGAAAATAATATTATTCCACAAAAATCCTTAATGTTTTTAGCTCTTTCAGGGCATAATCAGGCAGCTGCTGGAGCAAGAGAGTTTGTTTTTCAAAATTATAATAATCTGAATCAAAACGGAGGGATTAGACTTTTTTTATCGTTAGATCTTTCTTCTTCCTCCAATAAGATCGGAATTAATCCATATGGATATCTCTATAATTTTAACCTGAGATATACTACTGGAAACAACTTGTATAACCGTTTAAAGAGTATTGGAGAAGAGTTCTTTGTTCAATATAGTGATGAAATACAGCAATATACAAATTATTCATTTGAGGTAGAATCTTATACTGATTATCGGGATAGATTTCGCCATATCGCCCCGATCACTTTCATAGGTGATCAAGAACCATTTATTGCCTCTAATGTATTAGCTTTGTCTTTTTATACAGCTGAAACTTCTCGTCTACGATTTAATACCCCATTCGATCTTCCTCAACATCTGGATTTTGAAAAACTTAATGCCCAAGTAATTTATGCTATTAGCTCTCTAATCCAACTAATTAATGATAAATTACTCAATAATTTTCTTGACCTTGCACCTAAAGATTTTTCTCTAAAGCCTACCACACATGTTGGATATGGGTCAATTAAGGGTAATTGTAAAGAATATGGTAAAAATTCTGCTTCATTAACTAATGTAAAAGATGTTATTATTCGTGTTAATTCACGTAATCCAATTACAGGTAGTTTTGGAATTTATTCTTATTATACACGAACAGATGAAGATGGTTTTTTTCAGGTACGAGGAATTTCTTCCTCCCAACCCGATAATCCTCTTGAATTTCAGGTAGAAGCATATGCGTTCAATTCTGAAGGAAAATTAATAAAGGCAAATAATCTTGGGTTCTATGGTGATTTCTTTGGATATTCAAAAAAGTTAATTGCCCGTGAGATCACTGTTAATCCAATAATTTTTGAGTGTGGAACTCTTGGACTTTTTGAAGTCTCTCATCCTTATGATCAGTCTATCTCAAGTGAGAGCTTAACTTATAAAGTGATAGATCCCGAAACAAGAGCCTCACTTACATCATATGGCTATAAAAATCAAGATTCTGTTATTTTAATCTTTCTTCCTCCTCATACTAGGTCTAATATCATTGGTACGTTTGATGACAAAGTTTTAGGTGTTTATGCGACTAATTCCAGCTTAACCTCTTTAGGAGGAGACGGCTTTCAGGTTATAACAGGTGAATTCAAGAATCTAGGTATATCTGCTTTTGTTTTCTTACGAGATCTCCATTATAAAACGCAATCTTATATAAATTTATACACAGCTCATAACATTTACGATGGTGATGTTAAAAATACGTTTGAGATAGCATCAACCCAATTAAATTTCTTAAATCAGCTTAAAGAGAGTAATGAGTACTTTACAATGCTAAATGAATTGAATAATGCTCAAATTACATCTTTGAATGCATTTATACAAGCTCGAAATATCCTTGAAGATGCAATATTTACTGCACTACTTTTTACAATTTTTCTCATTCCTTTTTCTTTTATATTGACAATTTTTCTCTTTAATATAAATTCTGGTCTAAAAGGGATTTTAATTGGAAGTTCGTTATATTCTGTCACTTTTCTTCTCTTTTATTTTCTTCATCCAGGGTTTAAAATAACCCCCTATATCGTTTTGATCTTAATTGCAATAATTAATGTGATGGGTCTTCTTTTGGTCCTTCTTGTATTCTCTTTGGAGACATTTGGAGTCCTTAAACGGATTAGAAAAAAGTCTCTAGGGTCTCATTACAATGCAACAAGTAGAGTTTCTGCAATAACCCTTGCTTTTAAAACAAGTATATATCGGATGAAAAGTCAACAATTTCGTACAATAATGAATATCTTCGGTATAGTAATTTTAACATTTTCATTAACTCTTTTTACCTCAGTTGGGACTAATAAGGTATTTAATCTACTTGAATTAGGTATTCCAGTCTCTATTGCGATTCTTCTTATGATAAATACATCGATCAGTACGGTTTATGAGTCCAAAAGGGAAATTTCAATATTTAATTCATTAGGATTGACCCCAACTCATATCACAGGACTATTCTTAGCTGAATTTCTTGTTCATACGATCCTTGGGTCTATTTTTGGCTATTTAGGAGGTATAATTGGAATTAGATTATTCTTAACAACTGGTTTGATTACAGAACCTTTTTCGATAAACTTTTCTTCTGGTGTCGTTGTTTCTGTATTAATTTTTAGCGGCCTTGGCATTCTTTCCAGTATAATCTATCCTTTACGATTATCAGGTAGGATTTCTGTTCCCTCTCTTCAGAGATCGTGGGAGATAACGAGTTCGCCTGAAAAAGACGGAACATCCTGGAATATTTCATTACCCTTTGTGGTATCTGATGTAAATGAGGCTAAGGGAATAATCACTTTTCTAAAGGAATATTTTTTAGTTTTCAAATCTGAGAATGTAGGAGGATTATTCTTTGTACGCCAAATAACAATTAAAGAAAGCACAGAAGAAATACATCTGGTTGCACTTCTAAATCTAGCTCCGTTTGATATGGGAATTGTCCAAAAAACAGATATTTGTTTGTATTATGATAAAAAGAATGACCATTGGAAGTTTATAATTAAACTAGCTCGAATAGAAGGTGTATTACATTCTTGGTATGCCTTAGTCAAACGATTTATAGGTATTATAAGACAACAATTACTTATTTGGACAGACCTTACAAAAGAAGACAAAATGAAATATATTGTCCAAAATGAAAAGGAAAAAACTTGATAAAAAGGAAAAATGAATTTGTAAATTCCAATTCTCAATTCGAAGTGAATACGATAAACACATTTAATTCGAGGGGAAAGTTTGTTGAAACAAATGATATTGAGGCTTTTCATGAAAGGGATTTCGAAAATTCGGAATGAAATTATTTGTAATTACATTATAGAATAAATCCTGATATTTCTTTATTATTCCGTCTAAATCCGTTCTCTAAGGCAGAAAAGAGTATTTGATTGACGTGTTTGCGAATAAACTATCTAGGTAATAATATATAATCAAATTACTTTAAAATAATTAGAAAATAATGTAGTTAAAGTTATTCAATGGGTATTTAAAAATTCTTGAAAAAAAGATTTATTATTGGTAGAACTATTATGTTTAAAACTAAAGATTCTAAAAAAGAACTTTATACCCCTCGTGTACCTGAATCTGAGAATCTGAAGCAACTTAAAGATAAAATTGAGAAGATGAGTGAAGAATTATTAGATTTGCTTAGTAAATATAAAGCAAAACGGAATCTTTGGGAAATTAAGCTCAAAGCTGATGATGATCCTAGAAGACATGAGTTTTATGCGATTATAGCTCGATTAGCTGTTTTTGATATCATAGTTACAGATTTAACCCATTTTAGTCAACTATTGTTAGAGATTTCAGAGAATATTTAAACTGAGTAAATTCAAACATACCAGTGCTTTATGGATCCTTTGATTTGAATAGGATCTGGGTGTAGGAGTTATTGTTGTAACGATTAGATGACCTTTGATGAGAATAATGCGTGTACGAGGTTCCTGATTTCCCAAGATGTCTGAAATGACTAAATTGAAAATAATTTTATTCTTCTTGAGTATATTTTAAGAATGAGATAGGCACATATTTTTGCCTACTTTGAGCAAAGTTTGATTGATAAGGTGAATTTTACATGAAACAACTGCAAACTCTAATCATTCAGCTTTTAATTCTAAATATTTTAATCTCTCTAATACTCCACTCTTCAGTTGCCTCTGAACCAGTTGAATACAGCTATAAAGTTAAGGTAGGAGAAAAAAAGACTTATATTTTTACAAAGGTTTTATTTCAATTAAATGATACAGAGTATCCAGCAGGAGTCTTTGACGACAATGGAACACTAATACAATATATTAACATAACAATTGGTACAAAATTTATTATTGAGGTTATTAACATTCATATGGATTCTGGTGTTGTTGAATATAAAACAACAATTATCGGAGAAGAAGAACTCTCAAGAGAATACCGAATAATGAACCCAGGTAATCTTTATTTTTTGGAAGTGACATCTAATCGATCTATATACGAAGAAATGGCAAGTATGGACGAAAATATGACACTAGATGGTGATATATTCTCAAAAAAAGTAGATACCCAATCTCAACATTTTGAATATGAGGTAAATATTAACACAGGCTGGATTCAACGGTTTTATCTATACCAGACTCATTATTTAAATGCATCATTAACTCTCTCTGAAATTGAGTATAAGATAACGACATCCTCTATAACAAAAGGGTATTATATGGTCCCAATTATGATTCCACTTGCCCTTCTAGTAATTATATTAAGAAGAAGAGAATTTATGTAATAAAAAAATCATTAATTTGAACAGATCAAACAACAGAAGATAAGATATATAAACCAATATAAAGGATAAAATTGAGATAGATGGAAAATACTATTTTTAATTTGGAATGAGTAAGATGAAAGTATTTTATTCAGGGGAGAAGTTTATTGAAGCAAATGGCATTGAGCTGTGTTATGATACATTTGGAGAGGAAAAAAATCCCGCTCTTCTCCTTATTATGGGATTAGCCTCTCAAATGGTTACATGGGAAGAGAAATTTTGTGAAACAATTGCGTCTCATGGTTATTTTGTTATTCGATTTGATAATCGTGACATTGGCTTATCAACGAAATTTGATCATGAACCTGTTCCCAATGTTTTTGCTTTAATTCAAGGAGAAGTCGTTGATGTCCCATATAAACTAATTGATATGGCAAAAGATGCCATAGGATTACTTGATGCGTTAAAAATTGATAAAGCACATATTTGTGGAGTAAGTATGGGAGGAATGATTGCTCAAACGATAGCAATCCATTTCCCGAACCGAGTTCATACTTTAATTTCAATTATGTCAACCACTAGCGATCCATCTCTCCCACAAGCAACTCCAGAAGCAATGAACGTATTATTAGCCCCACCTGAATCAGAACGCGAAGCAAATATAAAACAAGGTATCGAAAAATGGAAAATCCTAAGTGGAGGAGTTCTTGCATTCAATGAAGAATTTACTAGAAAACGAGTTACTCGTGCTTACGATCGATCATTTTATCCTGAGGGATCTGATCGTCAATTGGCAGCTATTATTGCTTCAGGTAGTCGTAAAGAAGAACTTAAAACAGTGAAAGTTCCATCTTTGATAATACATGGAGATGTTGATCCCCTCATTCCAATTGAGGGTGGTAAGGATACTGCAAAATCTATTCCCAATGCAAAATTTGTGAAAATCGAAGGTATGGGACATGATATTCCGTTGGAAATTGCTCCAAAGATCATAAGCGAGATTGTTGAACACATCAAAAGATCAAGGAAACCATAATAGATCAGTAAACCTTTTAGGTTAATAATAAAAACTCTACACAGTCAATTTCATTCCTAATTCAAGTGCTTTTTTCAATAGTTCAGGTTTATTCTTTACATCCCCTCTTCTGCTAACTCCTATACATACTATTTTGTCTTCCAAGTTTATTCCAAGATACTGTGTAATATCCTCCATCATCCCAATTATATGTCGGGAATAAGATTCACTACTTCCCCCTGAAGCAATCACAAGTATCATTCGTTTTCCATGAAAGAATTGGCGTTTTAATTCGTATTCGTACCATCTATCGATAAATGCTTTTAATATTGCTGTTGGTCCCCACCAATATACAGGAGTTCCGATTATCCAGACTTCACTTTCATTTAATTTATCTTTTAAGACAGTGAAGTCATCTTTATGCTTACATTCACCAGTTTTAAAACAAACATTGCAACCATCACAAGGATTTATGGTTAAATCACTTAATAATATCTTTTCTGTATTAGCACCGTTTTTTTTAGCGCCTTTCAATATTTCATCAATTATGATATCAGTATTTCCTCCTTTACGGGGGCTTCCTACTATTCCTAAGACCTTAATCTGTTTCATTTTGTTCGCTATCTTTAATCATTTGTTCAACAAATAGGATTTATATGATATATGACTGATTTGACTTCGATTGATATTGATTTATGAGATACTTTTAGTACTATCCTTATTACAAAGAATTTGAACTCATGAGAGTTATTGCCTCAAATGTAACAATTTAAAAGAAAACTTGAAGAGAAAACCAAAAATTGATGTTTTAAGATGAGATTCTTTCGATATATTACTCCATTCGTTTTGATGAGTATTTTGACTTGCATTGTTGCTATTCAATGTGTTGGGGGTGATTTCAGTTCTAAAATAGCAATTGAGAAAGTGAATGATGATGAAATTAACAATTCTTTTGGTATTAGCACAAAAATTCCTGGCATTGAAGGTTCTTTTGCTGTTATTGTCACAGATGACAACGGTGGAGTCTATGTAGCTTATCAAGGCCATTGGATGGAGAATTATACTGAATCAGTAAGTTTACATGTTTATTTTGCCTATTCACATGATTATGGGAAAAGTTGGAGTGAAAGTTTTAGAATTAACGATAATGAAAGCACTTCCGTTCAATGTGATAGTCCAGCGATAGCAATAGACAAAATAAATGGTCATATATTTGTTGCATGGAAAGATAACAGAACTGGAGTAGCAAATGTTTATATCGATAAATCCATAGATCGTGGAATTTCCTTTGAATCTGATGTTAAAGTTAGTAATTCATCTACTGATTGCGTTCCTCCATGGTTGCCTTTTACAGTCAACCTTTTGGTTGGTAGTGATGGAAAAATTTATGTAACTTGGTTATCATATACCAGTAATAGCTTCACAGATTGCCAAATTTTATTTACACATTCTCTTGATGGTGGACAGACATTCAATAATCCTATTATTCTCCAGTCAATGGATATTGAGACAATATTTGCTCATCCATGGATAGCAATTGATAGTAAAAATGCCCTTTATGTTGTCTATTCAAGAAGAGATTCCAATTCTGCTAATGTTTACTTAGTAAAATCTCAAAATGGTGGATTATCTTTTGAAACGCCAATCAAAGTTACTGATGGCTCCTTACAAAGGTACTGCGGAGGAACAAAAGCTTCTATAGCCCCTGATGGAACTATTCATGTTGTATGGTCTGATAATAGAGCTGGAGATGGACCACAATATCTAGATATTTATTATGCCACATCTATGGATAATGGGCAATCCTTTGGTCCTAATATTCGTGTTAATGACGATCTTGGAATTTCTCCCCCTGATAAACATCCGCATTTCACACGTGGTGCACAGGGTTCGCCCTCGATTGTAATCGACTGTGAGTCAACCATTCATGTTGTATGGGAAGATTTTAGGAATTTTGTAAGCGATATTGCTTATTGCAGAGATATATATTATGCATCTTTACAAAAATCAATGCAATTTTCACATAATCTCAAAGTTAATTATGTTCACCCTGATGTAAATAGTGTCAACTGTGCAGATCCTAGCATTACTATTGACTCCCAAGATAATTTTTTCATCGTCTATTCGGATGCGCCTTCTGGTGATAATGATCATCACTCTATCTATTTTCTATTTGCACAACATATCTCAGAAACTTCCTCTCCTATATTTGGTTTCCAACTAATCACAGTTCTCTCTACCCTTTTGATTGTAAGAATTATTACTAAAAAAACATATAAAAATAGATGATGATGAAATATTATTTTGGAGTTTAAGTAGAGTGAATACATCACGGAATTATTTCATTTTATATCTTATCGGGATTATTATCTTATTCTTTACACTTCTACGTATTATACTAGCTTTTACTTTTAATAATTCATATCCTGAGCTATTTTTAGGGAGCTCTTTACTGATCACTCTTTCTGCACTCCTTATCAGATTAATTATTGTAGATATGGAGAGAGCTCATTTGAAGCTGAAAGGATTCCCTTACCAGCGATTTTTGAACTTCATGCCGCTAACTATGGTTAGTTGTAGTCTTGCGGACTTTTTAATACGTGAAGATTTTATTGTTGGAATGTTAACTTTTCTTGTTGCTCAAATGCTCTATATTTTTTCATATTCAGGTATTTTAAACGTTTGGTCTCCTCGAAGCTGGTTTGAAGGTAAAAAAAGAATTCATTCATGCATAATTTTGATTTTTTGGATTATATTCCCAAGTTTTATGTATATTTTTCTTCTTTTCAATCCAAGTGACTTTGTAACCCTCGCAATTATACCCTACATTATTCTATTATGTTTTATGGTGTTTCTGACAAATCTTCATTTTATTAAATTTCCTGAACGAAAATTTATATTTCGATTATTATTAGCGTGGGGTGGAATAATGTTTTTCATATCTGATGCGATCCTAGCAATCAATAGATTCACCTATGCCATTGGGACTCCATTAGACACAATTTTGATTGGTACAACATATATTATTGCTGTTGGATGTCTTCACTACTCTATTCTTTTCCTCTTTAATAATAAGAATGAATGATTTCCTTGCTTTCCTTTCTCGTTTTAGGGAGATAAGGAGCTTTAATTATGTCATACTTCCTCTCTCGACCAGTTTAAATTCCATTAGTACATTCCCCCAACCCCCACACTTCAATCCAATATCGAGACAACTCACTCTTTTGAAACGCATATCATTCGGATCAATTCCCGCATAAATTAATTCATGCGCGGCATAGACAAGCCGATCAATTTGTCCTAAGGCATATACACAAATTTTTTTGGGGCATAATTTTGTTAAAAGATTCCCTGCTCCATCAATGTAGAATTTATCACCTGTTTTATGCTGACTGTTACATCCTTTCGCATCAATAACTTCAATGATTATTGTTTTATTTGATAGTTCTGGCGCTTTTGATAAAACATCTTGGTTCCTTGGATTATTAATGAATTCTTCAAATTCTTCATCAGTATAGTTAAAATGAAATTGTATCTCTTTTAAAAAATCTTTATTAGTTAATACCATTTTATTCATCTCCTTGAAAAAACCTAAGATCTAATCCATCAATATTTTTATATTGATTTTCGACATCATTTCACCTAATTCTAGTGAAAAAGAAAGGACTCGTTGAAAACTTGACTGGAGACTTATTGCAGGAAATTAGAGAATTTTTAATAAACACAAATCTCTCTACATACTGCATTAATTCGTTCTTGACCCTCACTAATTCTGGGGTTTTAACAGCTAATGAAATTTCGAAAAGGTCAAATGTTCCAATTGGTCGAATTTATGAAGCATTAGATGAGCTCGGATTAAAAAAGATGATTACTGTCCTTGAAGGTAGGCCTAAGCGTTATCGAGCTATCTCTTTAAATAAAGCATTATTTAATCTTATCTCTTATCAACGGGAGGAAAGGAAAGAGAGAGAAAAATCACTATTTGACCAATTAAAAGAATTAGAAGTGAAATATTATGATATCTCTAATGGTATAAAGGATGAAAGACTTTTCTATTCCTCAGTCATTGGAACGAAGGAAATCTACTCACTTTACTTTCAATATTTTAGGGAAGTACAGAACGAGATTTTGATAACAGAATTCATTAATGATACAACTATCAAAGTATTGAATCAAGCTAGATTCTTTTTTGGCGAATTAAAGAAGACACTCGAATATGGTGTGAATATTAAAATGCTCTGGTGTTTTGAGGGGAGTGAAAATCTTAATGAAAAAGAAAAATATGACCTCTTTTCACAATTAAAAGAAAAACATCAAGAATTTGGCTTAATTAATGAAATGCAAGGATTTCATATCAAAGCAATTTATAGGCATATACCTACTTATTTTGATATTTTTGACAATAAACGGGTCATTTTTAAACTACAAAATCCTATGGACCCAAGAAAAATTTTTGCGAGTCTCAACATTTTCGATCCCGAGCTAGCAAACCACCTCCGAATTCATTTCAACAATATATGGGCATATGAGGGATTAGATTAGTATTTGGAATAGTGAACAATAATATCATCAAATTCAAAGCATATATTATGGTGAATCTAAAAGATTTAATCTTCTTGAGCTTTCATAACTTCACTGAATAGTGTTCTCATTCTAGTAGAAGAATGGACAGCTAAGTCTGAATGGGAAGGATTATTTTTCATTGTTGATTAATCCTAATCAAATCTAAATAACTGGAAAATAGAATGTCTCCTCAAGTATTGCAAAAAAATATGAAAAGTCATCCTCAAAAAAATGGTTTTGACTATATACCAAACTTGAACGTAAAAAAATTAGTATATAATCCCGAGGAACGACCAAAAAGGATTAAGCATCGATTAAAAGTGGCAAATACCACTCCATTCCGGAAAAAGAAATTTTTCTTAAAAAGAATGAGGATTGCAAAAGAAAAAATTACTGGAGAGAGAACTCTTGAAATAATCCAGTTTTGTCTTAGATGGATTCCTTCTTCTATAAATTTTGGGATATTTTTTAAAAGAAATTATCTTTCTAAATCCAACCTTCAGATTTTTCAACAATTAGATTTAATTCATGGCTATTATGACTCTTATATTATCTTAAGTATGCGAAATAATGATCTTGAATATTTTGGAGCAATTATTGATTCGTTTAACTTTTTTAAATCAATTAAAACTGAGAAAAAGCATTCTAAGCTAATATTTTTTCGTCAAGGCAGACCTGAAAGTGCCAATGCCCTATCTTTTCTCTTTACCTCTCCTCAAGGACACGGTTTAATAGTAAAAGCCATTGAAGATCAGAGAATTGGGGGAAATCCCAATTTGGAATTAGAGATCATACGAATAGGTAAAATTATTGGGGTTAATATTCCAACGAATGCAATGGTAATTCACAATACTGGTACTAAGATATTTAAACCATTTTCCAAGAGATCGAATCTATTTGTCGAGACATTAACCCCTAGCTCAATTGATCTTTGGGCAGCTGAAGCTAGCGATATAGAAGCTATTATTGAACATGATGCAGTGAATCTTGGGAAAATGCTAGTGTTTGACACAGTTTGTGGTTCATGGGATAGACATAATGGGAACTATCTTGTTGCAACAATATGGAATCGAAAGAGTTTACAAGAAATCGACTTTGGACATTTTCAACCTGGATTTTACAAGTCAAAGGAATTTATTCCTGACTCTGAGCTTCAAGATAATCCTCAAAAACATCCTTCCTTACCAGGTTGGGCTATAATAAGAAACCTTAGGGTTGAAAAGATGATTAAGCGCACAAATAAACAGCTCCTTATGAAAGGGATAAAAGATGCCATTCTACAATTACATCATTCTATTAGCCATGAAGCGTTCTCTTCAGGTGTTTCAAAGAAGCTTTATCACAGGGTGCAAGGATTATTTGACCCCAAACATGCTACATACCGATTATTCTTTCAGGAATTAAATGAATTAGCCATTCCCAGCAAAAAATTTGAGGGTCTGATACTTCAGCTTTCTAGATAGTTAAAGGAAGTTATACTTTCTAAAAAGCTAATGATTATGTTGGTTCTTTTGCGATTTGTATTATTAATTTTCCTTTATTAGACCCATCGAATAGCATGTTTATAACTGTAGGGGCATTTTCTAAGCCTTGAATGATATGTTCTCGATATTTAAGTTTTCCTTCGTTAAACCAAGTCATTAAGTCAACCATTGCCTCAACTTTACGGTCCAAAAAATCAGTAATAATAAATCCTTGCATTAATGCTCGTTTGGAAACAATTTGAACAATATTTGAGGGTCCAGGTTGTAACTCTGTTAAGTTATATTTCGAAATCATCCCACATACAGGAATACGGGCATAAACTGCTAAATTAGCTAAAGCTGCATCTAGTATTTCCCCACCTACATTTTCAAAATAAATATCAATTCCATTGGGACAAAGGTCCTTCAACCGTTTATAAACGGATTCAGTTTTGTAATTTATCGCTCCATCAAACTTCAATTCCTCTGTTAACCATTTGCACTTCTCTTCTGTCCCTGCAATTCCAATAACTCGACATCCTTTGATTTTACCGATTTGCCCTACTAAAGAACCTACAGCTCCTGCAGCTGCTGATACAACAAGAGTTTCCCCTTCTTTAGGTTTTCCAATTTCTAATAGTCCAAAATAAGCAGTAAATCCAATCATTCCAAAAACGTTCAAATAAATTGCCATGGAAACTCCCTCAGGTTTTGGTAATAAGCTAATATTGGTTAATCCTTTCCCTTTACTGACTGAATAATCTTGCCACCCTAAGGTACCAACAACATATTCTCCTATATCATACTTTGGGTTTTCACTATTTATTACCTGCCCAATGGTAATCCCTCTCATTACATCACCGATCTTAACAGGTTCCATATAATGTGATTTGGGAGATGCAGCAATCCATGACCTGTTTGCTGGATCGATTGAGAGGTAATAGTTTTTCACAAGGAGTTCCCCCTCCTGAAGCTCATATTCGACTTCCTCTTCTACCCATTTAAAGTCTGATTCTTTGATCATACCTACAGGATGGTTTGCTAACCGCCACTGTCTATTTTTTAATTTTATCATATAATTCCTCGATGATAAATGGTTTTAAATCTTAAGAGTGGTTAGAGAAAATATTATACATAAATAGTTTTTATATTTCGAGAGGTTTTAATACCTATTGAAGGAATTATTAATGAATTATGAACAGGCTACAAAGGCTTTTGAGTTAGGAGAAGGAAAAAATTTTGTTATTCTCTCTCATGGTTATACAGGAAATCCATATGAATTACGGGAACTTGGACAACATCTTGCTGATAATGGATTTCATGTTTTTGTTCCATTACTTGATGGCCATGCCAAAGATGCAAAGCAATTCGTTGATACCCGTTGGCCTGATTGGTATTTAAGGATAGAAGAGACTATTACCCGTATTAAGGAAAACTATAATCCTAGTCATATTTTCATGTCTGGACTTTCAATGGGGGGTGCTTTCACACTCTATACAGCATTTAATTATGCCTCGGACTTAACTGCCATTGCTCCTATCGCTACCCCAGTATTCTTAACTCAAAAATTGCTTTGGTTGCTACCAATTGTCCGATTTTTCCACATAAAATATTTTCCTTATCCTATGGAAGTTCTTACAATGAATAAGGATCTTTGGACTGATCCGATCTTCTTAGAGAACAATCAACGCTACAACAAATTTGCTGTTCCAACTGTAGTAAGTCTTCTTAGCTTTTTGAAGG
>WOR8_10001479_pt1 | contig 23776 bp, 21 predicted proteins | sample DeeMarSeWOR38_10_FD_19890 | JGI IMG/M metagenome (IMG submission 19890) | reverse complement strand
ATCAGGCGGTCCCGCAGTGGATTGTAGTGGTGGCCGCGGCGATTCTGCTGGTCCAGGCCTTTCGCCGGCTCCGGCAACAGCCCGAAAAGATCCTATACATCGGCCTGGCTGTGCTGCTGGTTCTGATCCTCAGCCTGGCCGTGGTCGGCACCACGCCAGACGGCCGGCCCGTGCACATCACGCTGGCCTGGCCCTGGCACTTCCCCCTGGCGACAGCCATGACGTTCTGCCTCGGCTATCTCGTTGGGAATCGCCGCCCTGCCGTAAAAGCACGATAGGAACAGTGCAAAACAAGTTATCATACAGGCACTCCACGATTCTGATTTTTCATTATTTTTCGTTACCAACCGCCGAATCGTTGCCTTTCATAAGTAGAAAGTTCTCTGAGATGTTCATAAAAACGTAAATTAAGCCGGAAAAGTTAAGAACTCGGAAATGCAGGAGGCTTTGAAATGAAAGCTTTACGATACATCTTAAAATGGTTGCACGGCCTTTGGGGTTTGGATGAGGGCCTGTCGAACGGGATTGATTCACACAAATGGGAAAGCAAAATCGAGATTATGACAAACTTGTCATGCAGACATTGCTGAATTATTTAGTTAAGTTCAGGCTACAATAAAAATTGGGGAACTAACGATGAGAAGGGCAATATTAATTATCGTTTTAATTTTATCAATCTTTCAACTGGGTGGCTGTGTGGTTATCTCCTGCGAAAAGCACAGGCATCATAAGTACCCGAATTTAGAGTGTTCCAAAACTGGTGTTATGGTTCATGAAGTCCACACGGTTGGTTTCTTAACGAAACAACCAATTTTACATTTCAAACTAATCCAGTACCACTTTTTTCATATCTGAGTGTGCATAGAAGTTGTAATTCCAAAACGGATTCGATATCTTGTATTCTGAAGCCTTAATCACAAGACTGTGATACAAGTAGTAATCCTTTTGTTGAAGGGGAAGTAAAAAAATGGCGAAACAATGGACTGCTCAGGAAGTTCTGGATTTTTCAAGGACATATCAGTCGGCTTGCATCCTGACTGCGGCGGCGGCTCTTGATGTTTTTACTCGGCTGTACGTAAAACCAATGACGGCCGGAGCATTGGCCGGCGAGCTTGACACCGATCCGCGGGCGACAACTATCCTGTTGGATGCTCTCGTGGCGTTGCAATTCCTGAGTAAACAGGGCGAAGAATATAGCGTTCCCAAGGACGTGGCAGGGCAATTGTCCGAAAGATCAGCAGACAATGTCCTGCATATGGTTCGACATATAGGTAATTGTTTGGGTCGCTGGGCGGAACTACCGAAAGTGATAAAGACGGGAAAATGCGCCGAGACCGGTCCGAGTATTCGGGGCGCCGAGGCCGACAGGGAAGACTTTATAGGCGGTATGAATATTATCTCCAGGCCGATTGCCGCCGGGGTGATGGATAAAATTCAGCCGGTAAGATTCCGTCATATGCTCGATGTCGGCGGTGGCCCTGGTACCTGGTCCATTGCATTTCTTCGTGCCGCACCGCAAGCAAGAGTTACGTTGTTTGATCTTCCGGAGGTGATACCAATCGGCGAGAAGCAGTTTGCTGAAGCGGGACTAACTGAGAGAGTCACACTTGTCGAAGGTGATTATTATACAGATGCTTTACCTGAGGGTGCTGACCTGGTCTGGCTTGGGGCTATATGTCACCAGAATTCCCGGAAGCAAAACCGGGACCTTTTCAGCAAAGTTTACACGGCTCTTGCTGATGGCGGAGTAACGATCATTCGCGATGTGGTTATGGATCCTTCTCACACGAGCCCAGCGAGCGGAGCGTTGTTTGCCGTCAATATGCTGGTCGGAACTGAAGCGGGTGGGACATACACTTTCGATGAATACAGTAAAGACCTTTGTGCCGCCGGTTTTAGCGATGTGGAATTATTGCATCAAGACGAATTTATGAGTTCATTAATTCAGGCAAGTAAAGCTTAAATGGTTTTAATCGCCGGGTGTTTGATCAGAATTTTCTTATCAGACCAATGACGACTGCTTCAATTCGGCAATTGTCCGAGTAAATTGGCTGATAGTCATCGTTAGCGGGCTGGAGCCTGGCCCGATTTTTCTCTTTGTAGAATCTTTTGAGTGTCGCATTCTCGTCATCGACAATAGCGACGACTAATTGACCATCATTGGCGACGCGACTCCTGCGGCAGATAACGTAATCGCCCTGGCGGATATCCTCGTCGATCATACTGTCGCCGCTCACTTAGAGAGCGAATATGTCGTCTCCGGAGCCGAAGGCTGAAGCCAGCGACAGCGATTCGATGTTCTCTACGGCCTCCACGGGTATGCCTGCAGCGACGCTGCCGGCTAACGGGATGCCCTTGACCTCTGTAGCATTAGTTGGAGAGCTTTGCCCCGACAGCCCGCTAAGCAATTCTTGCCCTTGGGAACTGACTTTCAAAGAGCGAGCCTTGTTTTGGTATCCTGAAAGCAGCTCCTTTCTTCGAAGCTCGGTGAGATGTTCGAATACGGTGCTTCGGCTTATGTTTAATTCGGATGCCATTTCGGACAAGGTCGGGGAATAGCAGCGGTTCTGCTGAAAACTGGCTATCATTTGCAGGAGCTGGAGCTGACGCGGGGTCAGTTGAATCGCGGGCTGTGCTGATCTCAATCGCATCTTTTGGTTTCTCCATTTGGAAATCTGTCTGTTCGTTGGTCCCTGGGACTTCTTTCGGAGGACAAATGGGCGCTGTGGAACGCTTTAGGCCGAATGCCGCGGCGAGCGCTTCGACTGCCGAGCTGAGCAATCTCGCTACGACTTCTACGCATTCGGAAGGTTTCGGCTGCCAGACCGCTACGAAATCGCCGCCGGGCCCGAACTTGCAGAGCGGCTCAGCCTGTCTTTCTTTATCTGGTTTCATCTTCTTTTCCGGTTTTCATTAATTCGTCAAATTCGTTCAGTCGCAGATGTTCTATCGGCAGGGCACATCGATTTACCCAAACAAAAACCGAACAAAAATATGCTGCTTCAGGACTTTTTTTTCGCCTTTTAGTTTCTATTCTGATAGGGGTAAAAATATGGGACTACGGCATAGAATATTTTTACCGCGGAATGCTTCGACAAGGGTACTGGCTATAAATGCTCGATTCGAGTAAGATATGAGCGACAGGCAACGTATTAGTATGGAAATCGGATTGTTGTTCTTAATAAGGGAATCTTGATGAATAGAAGAGGATTTTTAGACCGAACCGGCGCGACGGTTATAATTCTTGCTGCTTTAATCGCCGGTGCTGGTTGTCGGCAGGGCGGTTTTTATTCCAACAGCGATGGATGGGAGTCTTTATTCAATGGGAAAGACCTAACCGGGTGGATCATTAAATGCAAGCCTTCCGACGCCGGCAAGCAATTCTGGCGGGTGGAGGACGGAACGATTCTCGCTGATTCTATGGCCGGCAAGGAGCATGATTATATTTGGTTACTCACGGAGCAGGAATATGGCGACTTTATCCTGCGGCTGCGTTTCCAGGCTTATCGCGATAATCCGGGCAACAGCGGTGTCCAGATCCGCAGCCGGTACGACGATCAGGCCGGCTGGCTGGATGGCCCCCAGATCGATATAAATCCACCCGGTTTCTGGCGAACCGGCATGATTTGGGACGAAACGAGAGGCGTCAAGCACTGGCTTTATCCTGATGTCCCGAAGGGTGAGTGGGTCGATCCTTCGATGGCGCCGCAGGAAATGGTCTTTTATTACAGCGATGAAGGATCCGACTGGAATGAATTGGAAATTAAGGCAATCGGAACGAAGGTTACTGCCCATCTCAACAGTGTGAAGATTACAGAATACGACGGCACAGGCGTGCTCGATGATGATGTGCACAAAGCCCGAAACGTCGGGCTCTTCGGTCATATCGCATTGCAGATACACACTCGCGATCTGCTGAGGATCCGCTTCAAGGATATTTATATCAAAGACCTGTCGGACTAACAACTTGCCAATCAGTATCCGGATTACTGCATACTGCGGGGTTCGACTCCGAGCAGGTGGCGCACGAAGAAATCCATACGTCGCCGGCTTGCATAGGGAGTTTCTCCAACTCCGTGACCGCGACCCGGCACGATTAACAGGTCGAAATCTTTGTCTGCTTTGATAAGCGCGTCAACCACTTGCATAGTCGAGGCTGGATCTACGTTCCTGTCGAGTTCTCCGACGGTCAGCAGCAGTTTGCCCTGCAGCTTGTGCGCCTGAGTAACATTTGATTGTTCTTCGTAATGGGGGCCAATGGGCCAGCCCATCCATAGCTCGTTCCACCAGATTTTGTCCATCCGGTTGTCGTGGCAGCCGCAGTCAGCGACCCCGACTTTGTAAAAGTCACCGTGAGCAAGCAAGCCTCGTAAAGTGCTCTGGCCGCCGGCCGAGCCGCCGAATATGCCGACTCTCGTCAGATCCATATATTGATATTTTGCTGCTGCAGCTTTCATCCAGAGGATCCGGTCGGGAAAGCCCGAGTCGCCGAGATTTTTCCAGCACACATCGTGAAATGCCTTGGAACGGTAGGATGTACCCATGCCGTCCATCTGCACAACGATAAAACCCAACTCTGCGATTGCGTGCTCACGAGTCTGGAGACCGAACGATTTTGGTACGAAGGCGCCTTGTGGGCCGGCATAAATTTTCTCGATTACGGGGTATTCTTTACCGGACTCGAAATTGCTCGGGCGAATGATGATTCCGTAAATGTCCGTTTTGCCGTCCCTGCCTTTTGCTATAAATCGCTCAGGTGCTCGCCAGCCGGTCGCCAGCAGCAATCGCCAATCGGCCCGTTCAAGTTCGAAGATGAGCTTTCCGTCTTCGGTACGGCGCAGCTCCGTAACTGGTGGATGATCGACGCGGGACCATCTATCAAGGAAAAAGCGCCGGTCAGGTGAAAACGTTATGTCATGTGTGCCGTTACTGCGAGTCAGAACCACCAAACCGGAACCGTCGAAGTTTACCCGGCAGAAATGTATATAATAATGATCCTGCCCGGGCTGAATCCTGCCTGCCTGAAACCATATTTGCCGTTTTTCTTCGTCAACGTTATCAACGCGACGGACGACCCAAGAGCCTTTGGTGATTTGGTTTTTTACTTTTCCCGTTTCAGCATCGTAAAGATAGAGATGGTTCCAGCCGTCCCGCTCCGACATCCAGATAATTTCGTTTGTATCGTCGATGTAATGGCTGAATTGCTTGCCGGCGTAGTCAATGAAAGTCTTGCTCTGTTCATCGACGATGACGCGGGGACGACCCGTTGCAGCGTCCACGCTGATGATACGCAATATCTGGTGACCGCGCTGGTTATAGAGGAACGTGAACCGGCTCGAATCGGGCGACCAGCGAATATCTGAAATACTCCAGGGATTCGGGAACAGTTCATCTGAAATCGGAATATGAAGTTTGTCGGAGATGTGGAAAAGGTGGGGTTTGTGGATTGGGATTTGGTCGCCCGGTTTGAGATAAGAGTAGTTATGGAGCTTGGGCTGCAACTGATCATCAGGTGACGACTCGATCAGATAGACTTTTCTCTCGTCACCTTTAAGTGTACGCATCACGAGAAGCATGGTCGAATCTGGTGACCAATAGAACCGATCCGAGTAAGCATTTTCCTCAGTGCCGTCCTCGGTAAATGCAGTCCCTTCGTCCGTTTCGAGATTCTGCACGTAGAGATTATAGTCTTTGATGGATGCTGACCATTTGCCGTCAGGGGACTGTGCTCGCGAGCGTGGGCCTCTCGGCCCTCGTTGCTGTCTTCTATTGGCAGCCTCACGAATCGTCTCTTCGTCTATAATCGCATCGGCGGCATCTTCCTCGGCCATGAACGCGAGCAAAGTTTCCCCATCCTTGTCTGTTACCAGCCAAACGTGGCCGGCAAAAGTGTGCTGACGATGCCGGTTACCGGCGGCTACAGTGGTGTAGTGTTTTCGCTGCCGCTCGGAATCTAACCAGTAAATATCGATATCTTTGTCAGTACGATTGATGAATGTAATCGATGTTTCCTCCCCGGTTCGCTGGCTTGATCGCCACCGGCGGAGCGGCTCGAGTGATGAAGTCGCTCGTTCATCTCTTGATGTTGCTTCGATCTTATAAGACTTCAAATCGCATTTCCACCAACTGTTGTCGTAAGTGAAAGTAAGCGATGAGTCTGTTTCGTCAAATATTAAACGATCGATAGCAAGTTTCTCGCCGTCTATCTCTTGATTTGTGGCCATCGCCAATGATTCGGCCAGTCGTTCATGGTCGAACGCAGGCTGCTTAATGCCCTTGTTGGTGTCGACGAAAATGAATTCACGTTTGTTTTCAGGCAGATCATTTCGATACCAGAACCGCTTATTGTCCTTCAGCCAGTGGGCGATAACTCGGTCCTTGAACACTTTATTGGCGGTTGCTTCGCGCAGATTCATCGCGCGCTCATAATCGCTGCGTGTGCCCTGCGCAAAGCAGTGTTGAGTGGCAAGAATTGATACTGAAAGAACAGTTGTTTGGATAAAACTTTTTAGTTCGAACGAAATGTTCATAATTTATGCTTTCCTATTAACTATTTGTGTTACTGGAAGATAATTCATTTAACCAACTTCACTATTGTTGTCATAGGTTACTCTGATACAGATATTGCGTCAACTTCTGATTTTGTGTGGACCTGCATAGACGTTTCGGCGTCAATCTGGTAATATAGCGGATCGGCAGGTTGAACTATATTGTAAATCTCATTTGAAGGAGTTTATCAATGAAAATGAAATCCCCAAAAAACACCGTAGAAAGTCGATGTCCATTCGTTAACAGGAACGCATCAGGTGCAGCAATAACACTGTTGTTGACTGTGGCTTTTTGTCTTTCTGCTGCAAACGCCGATGTGGCATGGCAGCGTAAAAGTAGTTCAAATGGCGATATGCCGACACCGAACAACGGCAAGCAACAGACATGCTGTTTAATATTGGACATCGACAAGGATGGGATTGACGATTTCGTCGTGGGCGAGCGGACGCAAACACCATCGGTGGTCTGGTATAAGTACAATGGAAAAGGTTGGGACAAGTTTGTGATTGACAATACGAGAAAAAATCCTGAAGCAGGTGGTGACTGCTGCGATATTGATCGCGATGGCGACCTGGATATCATCCTGGGCCAGGACGCCAGCGGCAATGCGATCTGGTGGTGGGAGAATCCGTATCCTGATTTTTCGAAGCCCTGGACATGCCGGCATATAAAGAATTCAGGGGCCCGCAAGCATCACGATCAGACAGTCGCAGATTTCGATGGGGATGGTCAGGTAGAATTTGTCTCGTGGAATCAGCTGGCTAAAAAACTGTTGCTTTTCGAGATTCCGCTAGATCCGAAATCGACGGAACCATGGCCATCGACTACGATCTATGAGTGGTCTTCGGGACGCGAACGGGAAGGTTTTCCATCAATTCCCGTGGATGTTGATCTGGACGGCAAAGTCGATCTTGTCGGCGGAGGGCGCTGGTTCGAACACCAAGGCGGCGTCGAATTCAAAGAGCATGTAATTGATGCCGAGATGGCGTTTACACAATGTGCCGCTGGCCAGATGGTCAAGGGCGGACGTCCAGAGGTGGTTTTTTCGCCCGGGGATATGGATGGGCAGGCCCGTTGGTACGAGTGGACCGGCGGCCAATGGAAAGTGCATGTGCTGCGCGAGGTCATCCACGGCCATACCTGTGAAATCAGGGACATCGACAGCGACGGTAATCTGGACATCTTCATCGGCGAGATGGGAAATCCCGGTGCCGGCGACGATGCCAAAGTATACATCTGGTACGGCGACGGCAAAGGCCATTTCAAAGAAACCGTTGCCTCGCATGGGCAGGGGATTCATGAAGGTAAGCTCGGCGATCTGGACGGCGACGGCGATCTGGATATACTACTGAAACCCTACAACCATAAAACGCCTCGGATAGATATTCTATTGAACGGCGGTGGAAGCGTTGCTGGCGAAACCGCATGGCAGGATCTTCTTGACGGGTCGAATTTAAATAAATGGCAGAATGATGACGGCGGCAAGCCGAGCGCAGGTTGGGTAATTGAAGATGGAGTGTTGACCCGGAAGCCTAAAGCCGGCATGATCTGGACTAAAGAGCGCTTTGGTGATTTCGTTCTCGATCTGGAATTCAAGACCGAGGGCAATAGCGGCATCTTCTTCCGAACCGACAATCCCAAAGATTGCGTCCAGACCGGCATCGAAATGCAGGTCTATAGACGGGTCGATAGACCAGGTAAGCATAGTTGTGGCGCGATTTACGATGCTCTTGCTCCCAGCAGGGAAATGACTAAAGACGGTCAATGGAACCGCGTTACAATTACCGCTAAAGACAATAAGATTGATATTGTACTGAACGGTGAGCAAATCATCGATATGGACCTGGACCGGTGGACCGAGCCGGGTAAAAATCCCGAACCTGATGGCTCAAAAAACAAATTCCGCACTGCCCTGAAAGATTTTGAGCGTGAGGGTCATATCGGATTCCAGGACCACGGGGCCAATGTATGGTTCCGTAACATTCGTATCAGGCAGTTATGAAAATCCTGGACCGGGATGCTGAGCTGCTCTAATTTTCTTGCAATATCGACCTGTTGGGTGTAAATTAAGCGTGAAATTATCAGCAGTTTAGTCGATAGACTTCGTTGGGATATCGTCAGATGTAGAACTGGAGAGGTGTCGGAGTGGCTGATCGAGCCGGTTTCGAAAACCGGTGTGCCCTTTGGGTACCGCGGGTTCGAATCCCGCCCTCTCCGTTTTCTTTATTATAGTTAAATTGTGGCTTGTGAAATATTTGTATTTCGGAGGCATGTTTAGTGCGAGTAGGATTAGGTCAATTCAATGCGATTGTAGGTGATTTGACCGGTAATGCTGAAAAGATGCGGCAATTCTATGCCCGGGCGGTTGAGGCGGGTGTAGATTTGCTGGTCTTTCCGGAATTAGCTGTCTGCGGTTATCCACCTGAAGATTTGCTGTACAAGCAGCATTTTATAAAAGATTGCTCGCTCGTACTCGAAAAACTTGCTGCCGACTGTCCGGACAAGACTGTCGTAGTAGGCTTTGCTGAAGGCAAAAGGACCAAAAGCTATAATTCCGCCGCGGTGTTGCAGGGTGGCAAGGTACATAAAGTGTATCGGAAAGGCATGCTGCCGAATTATGGTGTGTTCGATGAGCGGCGATATTTTCATTCCGGTGCCGAGCCGCTCGTCATCAATGTAGAAGGATGTGATATTGCTGTTACCATTTGCTTTGATATCTGGAATATACAGTGGCTTCGTAAATTTCTCGCGAGCGCCGACCGAATCCAGATGATTCTTAATATTTCAGCTTCACCGTTTCATACCGGCAAAATCCGGGCGAGAGAGAAGGTGATTAATGCGTGCGCAAATGAATTGAATTGCGCTGTCGCGTACTGCAATCTGGTAGGTGGTCAGGATGAATTGATTTTTGATGGCAGGAGCATTTTTGCTGATTCGACCGGCAAACTTATTGCCAAAGCAAAAGCATTTGAGGAGGACTTGCTTATTGCTGATGTGGTTCCGACGGCTGACGGAACTCTGCAAATCGAGCCGGTGCAGCCTGCCGCTCGACAACCGAGTGATTCCATTGATGAAATTTATCAGGCCCTCATACTCGGCACGAGAGACTACGCGCGCAAAAACGGTTTTAGGAAGGTGCTACTTGGCCTGAGCGGCGGAATCGATTCTTCCGTTACTGCGGCGATTGCCGTAACTGCTTTGGGTTCTGAAAATGTTATAGGTATCAGTATGCCATCGGAATTCAACAGCCCTGAAACGATAAGCGATGCTGAAAAGCTGGCAAAAAATCTTGGCATCGAGTTTCATACAATCCCAATTGGACCAATGCTTGGTCAATTTCATAAGTCGCTTCAAACCATCGGGGGATGGAATGACGAGGGGATTGCTTACGAGAATCTGCAGGCAAGAATTCGCGGTTGTATCCTGATGTCCCTGAGCAACAAGTTCGACTCGCTCGTGCTGACGACCGGCAACAAAAGTGAGACGGCAGTCGGGTACTCGACACTCTACGGCGATACTGCCGGCGGCTTTGGAATTATAAAAGACGTACCGAAAACAACCGTTTACGAACTGGCCAAACATATCAACAAAACAGGCGGGCGCCAGGTCATACCAGAAGAGGTAATGACCAGACCACCAAGTGCCGAACTGGCGCCGGATCAGAAAGATAGCGACTCACTGCCTGATTACGGTCTGCTCGATAGAATTCTCAAAGGTTATGTCGAAGAGGATAAATCTGTCACAGAGCTTGTCAAACAAGGCCTGCCGGAGGACGTGGTCAATAAGGTTATTCGTATGGTTGACCGGAACGAGTACAAAAGGAGACTTTCCCCGCCTGGTATAAAAATCACGCCGAAGGCATTCGGTAAGGATCGCCGATTGCCTATTACGAATCATTACAGCCCTGGCCAGGATACGACTTAATTTTGCGGATTATTACCGCTGAGATGCTATCTTCCGGCGAGAGCATCCGCAATAAGTCTGCCGAATTGTGCTGCTGCTTGCGGCCCGGTGGCGGTTATGATTTGTCTATCCCTCTGAACAGGGGAAATAGTGTCATATATGGCGCCGGCCTGTCTTAGTATTTCTTGTTCGGTAAAATAGCTTGTTACCTGGACACCAGCGAGTACGTTCGCACTGGCCAAAATCGTGGGAGCGACACCAATTGCAGCGAGAACCTTTCCCTTACGGATTGTATCATTCACGATGTTCTTTATGGTAGGATTATTGACATACTCTGCCGCTCCGGGACCGCCGATAAAAATTATCGCATCAAAGTCATCGACCTGTAAGCGATTCACTGGAATACTTGCTTCGGCCATGTTTCCAAGCATACCCTGGATCACACCGGTTCTGCTACTTGCTATAGCTGTTTGCACCTGCGCGGCATCGAGCACACTTTTTGTTCCGAATAATTCCTCCTCCTGGAAGCTCTGACTTGCAATGATTAATGCTGCTTTTTTCCCCGCAGCGCTGGCAGTGGAAGTTTCTGTTGTCCCCTCTGACGCTGGATAGCCGACACAAATTATATAAAGTGGCTCCAGAGTTCTTGTAAGCTTACAGACATTGCGGACTTCCTTTGTATTAAAACCCCCAACTGTAACGGATCCCAGGCCTAAAGAGACAGCCTGCAACTGAATATTCTGGGCAATGTGACCGGCTTCCATATGCATGTATGTTCTGGCTTTGTCCTTATATTGGTCGGTCAGCTTTCTTATGGCACCGGCAACAATGATATCACAACCGGCTCCGGCTACTGACTCGGCCATTGAAGCGGCTGCCGCCAGGCCGTTGCGGATATCCTGGTTCCCAAGCTGCATCAGGCTGTGATCGGCCGGGCGATAAACAAAAACACCCTCAGGTGTTACGAAAAGCAACTCTATGGGATAAGTCGCCCCTGCCGAAGGTGCCGTACGCAGGCCTCTTTGTGGCTCTGTTATGCCCTGACCGGCCCAGGCCAATTGACTGATTTGTGAGCGTTTGAGTGGTTGGCTGCTGAACTGTCGCACACTTCGCCGTTTAGCTAATGCCTCCTCAAGACTCATATCCCCTTCCAGATTGGGATCTGTTAGCTGGATTATCATCTGTGGTGCTCGGGACCTGCTTCGCCCGAGACAAAGCGGTACAAAACAAGCCATAACTATTGCGAGAATTGTTAAGCGTTTCATTTCTTAGTCCTCCAAAATAAGTTTTTCAAGCCGAAGTACATAATCGATATATTTATATTATACACTCAATTCCGGATTTCACAGATTAAACTTTCTTTTTAAGGCATAACTTTGTATATTTTTCCCGCATCGATTACTCTTTGAGGTGGTTTCAATGACTTTATCGCACCAACAGAAGATAGCGGCATGCGTATTGGCTGTTTACTGGCCGACATTGTTTGTACTATCTCATATTCCAATCCCGCGTGTGGTTCAAGAAGCTGATGTTTCTGATAAGAGCCTTCATTTTCTGGCATATTTGGTTTTATCTTTTTTGCTCTGGTATGTTGTCGGTGGCAATCAAAAGGTAAACTGGCGCCGAGCCATGCCCTGGTTGGTGTTATTTGTGATAGTTGTATATGGTATTTTTGACGAGTGGCTTCAGGGTTATGTTGCGGGACGCAGTTGTGACGTTCGGGATTTTTTCTCTGATTTAGCAGGTGCACTTGCTGGCTTGATTCTTTTCTCATTCCTTACATTTTGGCCTGCGGGGCTTGTCGTTATGGCCACTTTTATTTTCGGCATTACTAATGTTACACGAGTGGATTTAGCCGATCTATTGCCTGTTACGAATGCGGTGTTTCATCTTTTTGCATATGCGATTTTGACTGTTCTATGGATTCAGTGCATGCAAATTTTCCCTACTGTGAAAGAAGTCACTAAAGCTGAATGGCTTCTATTAGTGATAGCGGGGCCGACTAGTTTCCTAATAATCGTAAAGTCATTTTCCGTCGTAGCCGGTAAAGATTTAGCACCTTCTGACATAATCATCGCCTTTGGAGCAATAGTTGCAGTCGTTATGATATTTTACTCCAGAGTATTATTTCGCAGAATACGGGATTAGGATGCTAATTCAAAAACCGAAATTTTATTGCGGACCGTAGGACCTGTATGGCAAATCAACGGGATAATCCTGAATCATTTCAGTATAGTCATCGAGCCAGTATGCATCCGGATTGCTGCCCCAAGCCAGGAAACGCCCGCTGTCATCATCTTCAGCAGCCCTGTGATATTTGAAATAGACAGAGTGTTCCGTCTTGCTGATTATTTCGATCTTGCCGGTTGAGTGTGACATGACAAACCGGACGCGCTTTGCCAGTCCGGAGACAAGAGCTTTTGCCTGCTCGACAATCTCGTTTCCCTGTTCTATGGGGACTGTATAGGCTTTGTTGCCCAGTGCCGGGCGGCATTGAAAAATATAGTATGGAACCGCACCAACAAAGGACAGTTTTGCCAGTAATTCCGCCAAGATCTCGGGTTTATCATTAACGCCCCGTATCAACGGCATCTGGTTGGCGATGATCGCGCCGGCTTTCTGTAGCATTCCGACTGCCTTGACCGCCAGATCCGTCAATTCTCTCGGATGGATGAAGTGGGTCATGATGTATATTCTTTTTTGGTCCGTGCTGTAATTGTTTATTATCTCGGATAAAGCCGGATCTTTGACAATCCGAGAGGGATTGAAAGCCGGTATTTTTGTACCGATTCGAATGATGCTAACGTGTTCGATCTTCCTGAGTTCACGGATAATATTTTCAAGTTTTGAAGAATTGAGGACAAGCGGATCCCCTCCGGTTAGAAGTACATTGGTAATCTCTTGATGCTCTTTTATGTACTGTGTCGCTGCTGGAAGGTCTCGTAAGTATTCGTTTTGAGGATTGATGAAGACACGCTTTCGGAAACAGTACCGGCAGATCCCGTCACAGACATTGCTCACCAGCAGAAGCGCGGTGGAAGGATATTTGTGCTCAAGCCCGGGCATAATACAATAGGCTTTTTCATCCGATGGATCAAGCCGTCCCCATTCATCAAGTTCCTGCAGGTTGGGGATAATTAGCTTTCGGATTGGATCATCAGGGTCATTCCAGTCGATCAGCGATAAATAATAGTCGTTGCTGCGAAAGGCGAACTTTTCGGTTACCTTCTTGAGATCGGTTTTTTCCGTCGCACTAAGTTGCTCTATTTGTTCTATTTTTGTCAGATATTTCATGCTATTCTCTATCTTAGTCCTCGACAGAAATCGAGGATTAAGGTTTCATACCTCGTGTGGATTCAGCTTGCGAGTATCTTTTTTCATATATGCCTTTTCGTCTAAAGACATAGGCAATGGTAGCTAATATTATCTTCATGTCAGCCGACAAACTTGCCGTTTCCACGTATTTAACATCAAGTTCAAGTTTTTCTTCCCGTGTTAATTCTCCCCTTCCTGATATTTGGGCCAAACCGGTCAATCCGGGCTTTGCGAGCAGCCGCTTTTTCTGCCGTTTGCTCCATTCAGGTATCTGTGAAAGATACAACGGCCGGGGCCCGACAACGCTCATATCTCCCTTTAATATATTAAACAATTGCGGCAGTTCGTCAAGGGAATATTCGCGCAAAATTCTTCCGATTTTCGTCAACCGGGGATCCCGGCCGGTCTTCGGGCTTGGCCCAAAAGGGTCGGTATCGATGGTCATCGTGCGGAACTTGTAAAAAACGAACGAATTGCTGTTTTTACCCGCCCTTTTTTGCTTGAAAATTGCAGGCCCTTTGCTGTTCACTTTTATTGCAATGACGATAAAAAATAACGCTGGGCAGAGAATAATCAATGCTGAAAGGGATATGATTATATCGAGTCCACGTTTTAAAATCTGAAAAATATTCATAGAAAGAGTTTACCCGGATAAAGCCGTAGCGTCAATGTTGTAGTGATTGGTCTGGACAGGTTCAAAGACATCCGATAGACTAATAAAAGTCTATAAGTGCTTTCACGTTCGGGAATTCTTCAGGTAAAGGACGTAAATATGCTGGATAATCTCATAGGTCCTGAAAGGCCCATAAGCTGGGTCCTGCAGTTCTGGCCTGTGCTCGTATTTTCATTTGTCTTTGCGTTTGTGGCCACATGGCTGTGCAAGAACATCGCTTTGAAGTTTAAGATCGTTGATAAACCTGATAATCTTGTAAAGACCCACAAAGCATCTGTCGCCTATCTTGGTGGTTTAGGCATGCTCCTCGGATTAACAGCAGGTGTTCTTGCTGGTATTTATTGCCTTCATGGCCAACAGCCTCTGCCCTCAACTTTCATTTGGCTTTTCGGCGTTCTGGTCGGCAGCGCGATTGCCTCCTTCATTGGTCTGGTTGATGATATATTCGATATAAAACCTTATCAAAAAATGCTGGGACAAATCTTTGCCGCTGTCATTCTCGTGGCGGTAGGAATCAGACCCAGTCTTGGTTTTCTCAACGCCTACCTCGGATTGAATATCCCGGAGAACCTTGAGGTTATTTTGGGAATCCCTATCGTGATTGTATTTGTCCTCGGAGCAACAAATTCACTGAACCTTCTCGACGGCTTGGATGGTCTTTGTGCTGGTGTCACTGTAATCATCACTGCGGCTCTTTTAATGCTGGCCATTCACCTTGGAACCTGGGGCTCAAGCCAGGTGGGTGGAGATTCGGTGCGCGTCATTTTGTGTCTGGGACTTCTTGGGGCGGTCTGTGGATTTTTGCCTTTCAATCGTCATCCGGCAAAGATATTCATGGGTGACGCCGGCAGTATGCTGCTCGGATTTATCGCCGCGGCTCTTATGATTTTATTCGCCGAGAAGGCCGTCCGCTGGTGGATGGCATCGGTAGTCGTCTTCGGCCTACCGATCCTTGATACGTCTGTCGCGATTGCCAGAAGACTGCTCAATCACCGGCCTCTATTCGTCTCCGACCGCGGTCACATTTATGACCAGATGATAGATCGGGGAATACCGCTGAAAAGAACCGTAGTGATATGCTATGCCCTGGCTGCCATTTATGCTCTCATCGGCATCGGCTTGAGCCTCAGAACAAAAATCAGGGCAAGATATGCCTTGATTATATATGTGCTTGTGTTTGTAGTCTCGGGCATAATCGTCTGGAAGAAGGGCTACCTGAGGATGGAGGGCTTACGAGGGGCCATCCGCAAAGAAAATAAATAATCCTTCGGACGACAATATTACCTTCGTCTCGTTTGGAAGGTCAGACGCCAGCTCTACATCACAGATCAGGGGCCGAGGTATTAGGTTTCTATAACCAGCTTGTTATGTTTTAGTCTTTAATTTGTAATTCCGAAATGCTTTCTATGAATTCAGAGTAGTTATCAGCAAGCATAGATATTGTTCGATTACCTTTGAAACGTTGCTTGGCGGCATTGAGAACGGTATTTGCCTCTTGAATACGATTCAAGCATACTAAAACCATAATGAGATCGTCAACTCGTTCAGGATCTTCCTGAGATTGCTCTTGGAGAATTGGGAGAGCTTTCAGGTATTCATCACGTGCTGTTGTATAGTCCTTTATCTTCACGCTGGCCATTGCAATGCTTACATGATACTCAGCGCACATGGGCATAAGACCGCTTGCTTCTTTGAGCAAGATAAGTGCTTCGGTTTGCTTACCTTCATTCATGAGAAAAGAAGCTTCGGAGGCAAGTGATTGAGCTTTTTGTCTGTTATCCTTTTTACAGCCTGTCAATGAGAGGACTACGATTAGAAACAAAATGGTTGGTCTCATTGTATTATCCGTATAACATGTCATTATATGGTTTCACTGTCGACATTCAAAATTCTGCTGAGTAGTTTCACGTCCGCGACTAAACCTCATATAAATATTATCGTTCAGCATGTTAATACGTAAATAAGAATATTAACAAAAAAACTCAATATTGCCGATTGAGGAAGATAGATCCAGCTATATTTGTGTAAAGTTAGTTATGAATTCAACGGTTTTTACGGCGGTCTTTTCATTGACTCGTGGGTGCAGCGGGAGATTCACCACCTCGTGGGCGGCTTTCTCCGCCTCGGGGCACATGCCGAGTTCGTAATCGTAGAAGGCCAGATGTGTTTCAATCGGGTGCAGGGGACATTCGAACCAGCTTCCAAGCTCGATGCTGGCTTTGGCCGCCTGGGCGAGAGCTTTATCTTTTTCTGTTATTCGCACCGGATACCTTACCAAGATCGGCTCAGCCTCTTCCCTGTTGTCGCTGCTGGATTTGAAGCCCTTAGCAGCAAGAAGCTCATCATACAATTGCGCCATCTTCCGCCGGTGAGCGATGTTTTGTTCTATTTTACTGAGCTGCCTGATCCCGGAGCGGGCCTGCATTTTGCTTATACCTTTGAAGAAATCGTCGGCTTTGACTGGTTCGAATTCACTTGTGCTTGAGGAGCCGATTACCGCCCCTTTTTTCGTTAGATATCTGAACAGGCTCTGGGCCAGGGCGGTCGTTCTTGGGTAAATGAACAATCGGTAAAACATTAATTGCATCCTAAGCATAAAAATTTCCCGGTTGGAAGGTGGGCACGTTTCATTTGTCGTGAGTGATTCGATTCGATCAGCTAATTCCTGGTCGCTTGTTATTACCATTCCTCCGAGGCCGGTTGTATAAGGTTTATTCCATTGAAATGAGAAATATCCTGCTTGGCCGAATGTCCCTACCATCTTGTCTTGATATTTCGAACCAAGAGCAAGACAGCAGTCCTCGATGACGCAAATGCCGCTGCTCTGGGCGATCTCCATAATAGTGTCCATTTCACAGGGATAGCCGTATGTGTGCTGGGCAATGATGACCTTTGTTTTATTTGAGATTTTTTTCTTTAAAAGATTCACGTTTATGTTGAATGTGTCCGGCTCGATATCGACGTACACAGGTTTAGCACCGACATATTTAATCGGATTTACATTCATTACGCAGGTATAACCCGGCAGAATGACCTCATCTCCCTGCCCGATGTCGAGCGCTCGCAGCAGGGCATAAAGTGCCACCCTGCCTTTCCAGAAGGCAAAGGCCCGCTCGGCGCCGATGAAACGAGCAAACTTTTGCTGGTATTCTTCGATTATTTTATCCATTAGGTGTTTCACTACCTCGACATTTGCATTTGCTCGGGTTTATTCATGCCCCTTCCTTTCAGGATGGAAAACCTGACTATGCCCCACAGCGAACCTAATCCATAAGAAAAATGCAGGATAATAAAGATTGCTGGTGCCAGAAGTGCATATCGCCAGCCAGATTTATAGCCTACGTCAAGAGCACCTATAGCTAACCCCAGCAGATAGAGAATAGCTTCGATTGCTAATAGAATCCAAAGCGGCTTCCATAGAAAACCTGCCATTCCTAACAATAGAAGGGACAGGACGAATAATAAAGGTACTAACTGCCTGAAGCTGGCGGGCCTTTTGTGTTTCTGCAAAGTTCTTATCCGCCAGAAACCATACTGAAAATACTGCTTCCAGAGTTTACCGAGTGAGCTACGTGAAAAATATGTACTTTGGATTGCTTTCGACATCCATATTTTACCGCCAGCCGAGTTGATTCTCAGGTTGAATTCGTCGTCCTGATTACGCACCAATTCCTCGTCGAAGTATCCGATTCTATCCACGATCCATTTATGATGCACCCCAAAGGCAAGCGTATCGACCCAGCCTTCATAATCTCCCAGTCTGAAACGTGAGTTACCGACGCCGATGGGCGACTTCATTGCTGCGGCAATGACCTGGCCCACAAAACTATCAGAAACTGTTTTGATATAGCCGCCTGCAACCCAGGCATCCGGATGTTCGTGCAGGCAGCGGATCGATTTAGCGATAAAATCCACGGGAATTTCTACGTGCCCATCTATTCTGATGAACAAATCTCCTCGTGCAGCTTTAATTCCAATATTCACTGCTACTGGAGTGATCCGCTTCGGATTATCCAGCATTATTACTCGGCTGTCGGCCTTCGAAAGTCGAGTCACGATTTCTCTTGTGCCGTCATTGCTCATACCATCAACAACTAGAACCTCCATTTTCTCGGCGGGATAATCGTTATTCAATACGCTTTTTAACGCCTGCTCTATAAAGTCGGCCTCGTTGCGAATCGGCATGATAATAGTTACAAAAGGTGAATCCTGCATAAGATTTCTTCGATAATCATAAGTCCAGATAAAATCTGATGCTTTCTCCGGATATATCGCTTTGATGCCAGCCGTGCATCTTATAGAACGCCACGGCACGGCTATTTTCCTTCAGAACGGATAGAGTAAGTTGCTCGTATCCTTCGGCTTTACAGGCAAGTTGGAAGGACTCGATAAGTTTTCCGCCGACACCGGTTCCTTTGTAATCAGGCAGAACACAAATCGACAGCAGGTTCCCTGAACGGATCCCGGTACCTGATGATTTAGTATCTGTTGAACGGGCGGCGGTATTTTTTCTGTGTAATTTTCTCACTAATTCATGAATGAGGACACGACGCACAAGTTTTTTGCTGAGAAACTTCCAGAAGATAAGATGGGGATAGCGAACCAATGCCGAGGCTAGAAATTCTTCCCGAATGTTTGGATCGCCGCCTACTGCCAGACCAATGACTTTGCTGTTAACGTCAACAGCAACCCAGCATATACTTTCAGGATGCCTAATGAAAAATCGATAGAGGGCACAGAGCCAATGGCAGCCCATCTCAGTCATAAATCGTCTCGGGAAGGACTTGATGTGACAGTGGACCATACCTGGAATGTGTACCTCTGATGCTTGTGTAACTTTAACGGCGTCATCGTTAATCTTGTTCATTATTTATTTCTTACTGATTGCCTCGATCAGGACTTTTTCAAAAAGGTTGGCCAATTTGGTTCGGTCGAATTGGCGCTGTGCCAATTCACGTGCGTTTTTGCCCATTTGCCGGCACAATTCCGGATTGGCTGCCAATTCTTCAAGTGCATCGGTCAGCATTTCAGGGTGATTGGCGTCGAGGCACCTGCCGCAGTTGTTCTTCTCTATCGTTTCACCCAGCCAGCCCGGCACATTAATCAGCACGGGCTTTCCCGCTGCCAGTGCGTCGAACATCTTGTTCGGTGACCAGGTGTGCTCCTTAGTCGCTCGATAGATAGTCAGGCACGCATCGCAGCCGGCAACAATTCGAGCTAATTGTTCCTTGTCGGGCGCCGGATCGCTGAAGATTACGTTTTTCAGCTCGTATTTGCTCGCCAGCTTCTCCAATTCAGCACGTTTTCCGCCGCTGCCAAGGAGCACAAGGACAATATGATTGCTGCGGCGTTTGGAAAGGATTTGTGCAGCTTCAATCACGTATTCAAGGCCGTTCGCCAGGCCCATAGCCCCGAAGTAAATCGCGGCGAATCTGTCTTTTAATCCGAGTTGTTCGCGTTGTGCCGAGCCGTCAATATCCGGACTGAACAAGTCCAGGTCGCTGGCGTTTGGGATTACCGTCACCTTATCCGCCGGCACACCCGTGCGGATGATGCCTTCTTTCATACCGGGTGACAGGGCGATGATATGTTTTGCCCCGGCGTATATTTTTTTAGCCATTCGCTCCAGCCACCATATAGCCAATGGATTTTTCAAAGCTCCGACGTTGACCAGCGCTTCGGGCCAGAGGTCGCGAACCTCGAAAATAAACGGGACTTTAAAATATTGAGCCAGATTGAGGCCGGCCAGCCCGATTGTCAGCGGCGTGTGCGTGGCAAAGACCACATCTGGAGCAGGAAGTTTCTTACCGATACGGCAGGCTAACCACGCAAATTGATAGAACTTGAACATCCGATGAGGACCGCTTATGCCGGTACCGACCTGGGGATCGTTGTAGGCCGCTGCGATTGCGACCACGTGAATTCCTTCGGTCTCGAACTCGGCGTATTGTTTATCTTCCGGTACGGGAAATTCACGGTTTTCCAGGCCCGAAGTTATCATCGTAACGAGATGACCTTTGCCCGCAAGATACCGGGTGAATTCGTAAGACCGCGTCCCGGTCGTTCCTTTTCGCGTAGCAAAATATTGGTGCAGATAGAGAATGTGCATACTTGTAATATTAGTAATAAATGACTTGGCATCCTTCAAAAATGCCCTTTATTTGTTTTTTCGATTCCATAAGATATAATATAAGTAGAGACAAGTTCGTGCACAATATCGCATCTTTTTCCTCGTGCCGTATATAATTAAAACGCATGATACAGAGCAGGAATAATTCGAAAATTCTGAGTCCTATAAATGGGATTCTGTTTTTATGCTCAATATTCGTATTGGCAATCATTTGTCCAGCGTTGGAATCGGATGCAGATTTGCCGGAGCTAAAATCTCAAGCGAGCCCTCTGGACGAGGTCAATCGGCCGTTGTTGCTCAAAAGGCTTATAGCAGCTTTCGACCGGGAATATGCAACTCATATTCGAAAAAACAAGCCTAAGAACCTTTCAGATGATATGGTTGTTTATTATCTTCGCCAGGAGCTTCAAGCCCTGATTGACATGTGGCGAGCTACCAGCAAATCAAGTTACCTCGAACAGGCAAATAAACTGGTTGTTAGGGCAATGACCGACGCAAGGTCGAACCGGCGTTCGTTACTCCGTCGTAACCGGCCCAGAGGAACCTGGCCTTGCTTTTTTTTGAAGGAAGCCGAAGAGCAAACTGGAGGTCATAATCAAATCTGCGACTTTCAGGGTGCTGCCGGATTTCTTATGGTTGCAGATGCCCTCAATCAGTCCGGGCGGGACGGATGGAAAAACATCGCCGACTTCGTTGAAAAAAACATTGTTGAAAAGTGGCTCTTTTACACTCCATCTATTAAGCCCGAAGATTTTCAGGGCCCCAGATCAAAAATCTACTTATTGGGTGTTTTAAACACTGCCAGGGACATACGTGAACATTTTGCTGTTATTTGCATGGACCTTTATAAATTAGGCTATAGAAAGTATCCCTATAAACAGTGGGCCGAATTCCTGACTAATTTATATCTCGGCTCTCGCTCCAACTTACGTCAGTCTCCCCCGGAGACCTTGGGGCTTGGCCGCCAGGCTCCAAGAGACTGGGGTGTATTGCCTTACGAAACGACGGGCGGTTACATCTGGTATTTTATTCCCAACTGGAGGCGGAAAGGAAAAACTGCAGTCCTTGATACCGCACATGCAAACCGAACCGTCTGGCTCGCTGCCAGGGCGTACCATGAAGGTTTGATTAACAGGACCAGCCTCGATAGGTTTATAATAACTTTCAAAAAGCAAATCTGGAAACCTCAGAAGAATCCGTTCTACTTTACAAACTTTGTCGACGGCAGTGATGTGGCCTACAATGATCCTAAACATGGTGTATTACCGCCCGGATATAAAGGGCACGTCTGGTTCGGCTGGCATCGACTTGCCACGTATGACAATGCCGTCAAGGACCTGTTTTTTTCGTTGGCGTACGATTTGACCAACGGGGGGCCGAATATGCCTTCGTCCCAGAACAAAACCATGGCCAATGCGCCGCTGTGTTTTTATGCCTGGGCGGCAAGGCTTCTGGCTCCGGATGGAAAACCTCACGAATTCCCATAGAAATTGTTCTTCTCCAGGTTCAAGTAGACAGTAGCTCTGATTCCCTTTTTTCCAGAATATTTATGTGGTTTTCTTTTAAGAAAAAATAATTGGTACTTTTGTCGCCAAGGTTGCGTTTTCTAAGTTTACTGCCGTCGTACCACCATGCGGAATAGCCCCGGTCTTGTAATATCTTAAAAACATTATGAGCTGTTGAATTCTCGTCGTCCGGTTCTCCCGAAACTTCGATAAGCCATGCGGTTTGAGATTGGGCCAAAAACTTTGCCGCCCCTTTGATACATGCCGGCTCGTGTCCTTCAACGTCGCACTTGATAAACGATATTGTTTCTGCTGTGCTTATAAATCTGGAATCAATTGTTATAGCCTGAACGCTCGTTTGTTCTTTAACTTCATCCGCCCGATCTTTGGCTATATAGGCCCTGTAATGCATCTCGGCACCGGAAGAATCATAAGGCAGCGCCATTGTTACAATAGCTTCGGAATCAGAAACAGCGACGTTTATGGGTTCTACGTTATCGAGATGTAATTTTTTTATGTTGTAACACAATATTTCAAAAGTCGAAGGGAACGGTTCGATGCTGTAAACACAGCCGTTCGGCCCAATTAATTCCGAGAAAATTTTCGTATATATACCGATGTTGGCCCCTATATCGATTACAGAGTCACCTGGTTTTACCAAATATCTGACAACTCTTAGCTCAGGCTCTTTTTCCAATGACGATGAGCGTAACAGCCTTAGATAGTGACGTTTCTTTATGAATTGGACCGTTGAATGCGGCAAAATCTTCCATGCCGTTCTTTTCAACAATCGTTTTGCCTGGTGCATGCTGTGCTCTTAATATCGCCTCTACCTTTAAGAAATCGCTCGCTGATATAAAGCAGCGGTTTTCTCGGCAATTTTTTTCCAGTTGAACTGCTCGACTACTGCCCGGCGGGCATTTTGAGATATTTTCTTGTAGTTATCACCTTCAAAACACTTGCTGATAGCATCGGCAATCGCCTCCGGATTGCCGGGAGCGATTACGTATCCGGTTTTTCCATCCTCGATCATTTCGGCCAGACCGCCCACATTCGTTGAAATGACCGGAACTCCCGCGGCATACGCCATGACCGTATTGCCACTTTGAGATGCACAAATATAAGGTTGAACCAGCACATCGACGACCGAAAGATATGCTTTGATGTCTTCAACAGGTACGAAGCGGAGATCGGTCCACATGTCGTTGGATTTGTGGTTTTCAGCGAGTTTTTCTTCCCAATCCTTCTTATCGCCTACGAGTACTGAACCGGCGACCAGGAAGAAAGAATCGGGCAATCGTTGCTTGATTAGTCCGAATGCGTCGACGAAAACTTCCAGTCCTTTGTACGGACGAATATGGCCGAGAAAAGCGATGATTTTTCGATTTCCTGCTTTTTGTCGTACCCGTTTGGCCAAATCATCGTTACGGCCGTATCGGGAAAACAGTGCTTCATAATCCCCGTGTGGCAGCACGGATATTTTTTCTGATGTTATGCTACAATGTGCCATTATTTCGTTTCGTGTAAAGTTTGTCAGAGCTATAACATGGTCGATTTTTTGGTAAATCCTGGAATATCTACGAATGTCCCCGGCTTTTGGCTCATGCGGGAAAGGATTGTGTGCGGTATATATCACGTGACGGCCTGTCAGTCGTAAGAGTCTAATCAGCCAATAGTCCAGCCAGGGCGAAACAATCCATA
>WOR8_10001614_pt1 | contig 23788 bp, 24 predicted proteins | sample DeeMarSeWOR38_10_FD_19890 | JGI IMG/M metagenome (IMG submission 19890) | reverse complement strand
AGCCCGCCTGACTTTTGCCGAAACGAAAGACAACTTCTACAGATCGGCACAGCTTGGGTTGAATCATCGGGTAACATGGCCCGATGGAAACAGGTATACCATCAAGGAGCTGGTATTGAACAGGTTGCTGGAAGAAGCACAAACCGGACTGGATAAACTGGGTATTTCCGATGCCGACAGCAGGCGCTACCTTGGCATTATTGAATCGCGCATTAAAAGCGAACAAACAGGAACACAATGGCAACGAAAATTTGCCGAACTAAACGGCCGTGACATGCAGCTGTTAACGCGCTGTTACTATCAACATCAACAAAACAACATACCTGTTCATGAATGGGACTTTGATTGCTCTGGATAATGTTAAACGAAACCGACATCCTGCCTGATGGCCTGCTTGAAGCAAAAGCCACTGAATTGCTTGACTTGCTTGGCAAGCCTACCCTGATTCATCTGCAAGGCGGAAAGCCTGAGCCGCTGTTCATCAGCACTTTACTACATGGAAATGAAACTACCGGCTTCTATGCCGTGCAGAGCCTGCTGAAAGAACACCAGGACAAACCCCTGCCACGCTCTGTTTCCTTGTTCATTGGCAATGTTGAAGCCGCGGCTGTTGAACAGCGCAGGCTTGACCGGCAACCGGATTATAATCGTGTCTGGCCCGGCACACATCATGTTAACTGTGCTGAAACAGACATGATGACAAATATTTCCAACATCATGCGCAAACGTAAGCCGTTTGCCAGTATTGATATCCATAACAACACGGGCCTTAACCCGCATTATGCCTGTGTCAACATACTCAACCCGCACTGTATTCAGCTTGCCGGCATGTTCGGTAATACCGTGGTTTATTTCACCAGCCCCAGGGGTGTACAGTCCGCGGCATTTTCGGATTTCTGCCCCTCCGTTGTGCTCGAGTGTGGCCAGTCTGGCCAGGCTGATGGCGTCTCCCACTCAGTCCGTTTTCTGCAGGCAGTCCTCAATACTGAAAAACTTTCATCAGAGCACCCTGTACATATCAATCTGTTTCATACTGTTGCACGTGTAACCGTGCCGGAAACGTTTTCGCTGGGCACCGACAGCAGTACAGATATACATCTAAGCCACGAGCTTGAAAAAATGAATTTTGAACAACTTGCCAGGGGCTCTATATTTGCCGGCCTGAATCCTGAAAGCAATGCACACCTTGTTGTCACCAACGAAAGCAATGAGGATGTCACCGGTGAGTTCCTTGAAACCAGGGACAACAAAATCGTACTGAAGAAGAATGCCACGCTTTCAATGTATACAACCAGCGAGAGAGCCATCAGGCAGGACTGCCTGTGCTACCTCATGGAACAGATTCATATCGGCTAAAGGAGAACATGATGGGAAAAACCGGTGTTACTGGAGTTAAAAGAATAGTCAATGCCGCCGGCTACTCCTGGCTTGGTCTGAAAGCTGCATACAAGCACGAATCGGCCTTCAGACAGGAACTATGGTCAGCAGTCATTCTGATTCCGCTGGGGTATTATCTCGGCCATGACTGGACAGACAAGGCTGCCTTGATATGCAGCGTGCTGTTTGTACTGGTTGTAGAACTGCTGAATTCAGGAATTGAAGCAGTGGTAGATCGCATCGGTGACGAGCCTCATAAACTGTCCGGTCGGGCCAAGGACATGGGTTCAGCAGCCGTCCTGCTTGCAATCATCATTGCGGCTATCGTGTGGGCAGCCGTGATAATCGAACATCCGCCATCATAACTTTAGGATCTTTACCACATCAAGAAAGCAAGGATTCGAATGATTGCCATAGAGTTACAGAGATATTATCCGCCTGCCGCTACACGGCCCCCCGCAAATGAACGCGAATTATTAAAAACAAATCATCCACAGATGTACGCAGATAAACGCGGATAATACGTGTGTTATTTCTTGTCCGCGAAGAACGCAAAAACCATAGTTATTTAGTTTTTTCGCGTCATTTGCGATATTTGCGGACAATATAGTTTTACCTGTGTTTATCTGCGTTCATCTGTGGACTTTCTTAATGTCCATTCAGGATTATATCGGTGAGTAAAAAATAAGACGATACTGTCAGATCAGGTCGCGACTAGTACAGTTTCTGTGGATATGTCTATAAGCTCTTGCCCGTATTGATCGGCTCCTGCTGTGATTGTAAAAACCAGCGGTCTGTCATGATCTTCTGAGTAAACCACCTGGTTTTCATTAGTCTGGAAGCAAACAGCTGTTTAATACCTAATGGCAAACGCTCAATCAGGTCAGGCCGTGGCAGGCGTTTGCCGAATCGCTGCTCGATCAGTTCATGATAATTTTGCAGTTGCGAGGCGGAATAGTCACCGTGGCAGTCATTTATTGCCCTGGCAGCAAGCAAGGCGGATTCCACCGCGGGGCGTATGCCTTCACCACTTTGCGGATAAGCCAGCCCGGCCGCATCACCAATTAACAGAACATTGTCACTGACAATATTTCGTATAGCGTGGGGATAAAGCAGGTAAGCATGGCCATTGAACTTGTCAGGCAGATCCTGCGGAATCTTGTTTTGCAGCTTGAGGTATCGAATAAAATTCTGCACATGACTCGATAGTTTGTGCTTGTCTTCCCGGCCCAGACCGATGTTCAAAAAATTTCCTTTACGAAATATCCAGCCATAACCATTCAGGTCCGGAGTAAAAAAAAGCTCGGGGACTTCTGCATCAATCGTACATTCTGCCAGCTGCTCAGGCGTCATTTCAAACTCGACTTCCTGTGCAGCCACGGCCAGCTCGCTCACGCCTTTTGAGCCGATAGCACGTGCAACCGGGCAGAAATGCCCGCCCGCTCCAATCACCAGTTTTGCATCAAGCTCATCATTAATACGCCATCCATTATCAATACGCTCCATATTCTTGAAAGCACTACCCGTCAACAGCTTTGCTTCACTGCGCTGCAACAGGTAGTTATCAAACTCTATGCGGCGAATGCCATAACTGACGGGCGCACCCGGATAATGTGACTGCACCTGTTTCTGACCGATCTGACTGATGCGAAAACCACTGATAGGCTGCAACACCCGGCCTTGCGCATAATCATCGAGATCAATGTTTAATTCCTGCATTACAGCAGGTGTGACCCAGCCGGCGCAGAGCTTGTCCCGCGGGAACTCTGCCTTGTCCATGATCGCAATATCAAGGCCTGAATTGCGCAAAGCCCATGCCAGGGTCGAACCGGCAGGCCCCCCGCCTATAATTAGCACATCATGCATCAACGACATCGCTCTCTATGACACTCAACCTGAACCTGCCATCAGACGTATTGCTATAAATATGCTTACGCGACCATGGCAAACTGTTATTAGTATTCCTCGAAAACACCACCTGGTACAACTGCAGTTCACCTGCTTTAAATGCAGCTATGGAGCCGGCAAGATACAGGCGCCAGGCTCGCACAAATTCAGTGTCCATCATTTCTTCGATTGTATCGCTGTAATGCTCGAACCTTTCCAGCCAGTGCTCGAGCGTTTTAGCGTAATGCAATCTCAAATTTTCAACATCGAGCACAGACAAACGGTAAGGCTCGAAAATATCCATCATTTCTTTCAAACTGGGCGGATAAGCGCCGGGAAATATGCGGCGCTCGATCCATGCATTCATCGGTCCGGGCTTGATACGACCAATCGTGTGAATCAGACCGCGGCCTCCAGGTTTCAGGCAACGGTCAATCACATCACCCAGTACCGGGTAATCCCGTTTACCAACGTGTTCGAGCATACCGACGGAAACAAAAACGTCATACTCACCACGAATGTTGCGATAATCATCCAGCACATATTCAATCCTGTCCGACAAACCTTCGGCCCCGGCACGTTGTTGAGCATAACTGACCTGCTGCTTTGAAATATTGTAGGCCTTGACCTTGACGCCATAGTTCCTTGCCATGAAGCGCGCCAGCCCACCCCAGCCGCAACCTGCTTCTACGACTGTATCACCGGGCTTGAGCTGAAGCTTGCGGCACAGGTGATGAAGCTTGGCAACCTGCGCTTCCTCAAGGCTCATATCCGGATCAGGGAAATAGGCACAGGTATACTGCATCTCCTCCGCATCCAGCCACAGCCTGTAGAAATCATTACCGATATCGTAATGATGATGGATGTTCTCTCTGGCCCTGGCATGTGAGTTGGCGATACGGCGATGGCCCAGCCACCTTATCAAGCGGCGCACCAGGCCGCCCTTGCCCTTGCTGCGAAGATTACTGTAGATAATCTCCAGAAACACGGCCAGATCACCATCGAATTCGAGCTGGCCGTTGCAGTAAAGATCACCCCAGTGCAGCTCAGGATTGAGTATGGTTTTCCACATAGCCAGGCGATTGCCATAAAGGATTACGGCAACCGGATCATCAACAGGCGGTGTCACATCTGTACCATCCCATAAACGGAGTGTACATTCCGGATTACCGACCACATCCAGCATGGTTCTCGCAAGCCAGCGATCGAAGCCTGTAACGTTCGAATGAAACAATGGCGACTTGCTTCGCCTGGTCAGCCTGATGGCAGCTGCTTCCTCATTAACTGAAGAATCTTGATCATTCCCGTATTCATCCGGCTTATTTCCAGAATCCATTGAAACAACCTCCACCATGGTCGAGTGTTCAGCTGATTTTCAGCAAGTGTATTGTTTATAATAAGCAATACAATACATGATTTAAAGCCTCGTTATCAGGCCGGAACAATGAACTCGATGCGTATTCCGCCAGGCTCATAGCACATCATGTGGGTTGCCGGCCCGTTTCGCAAAGGCTCTGGAGCAAACTCGATAACGACATTTTCAGCAGCCGCCAGCTTCCGGTGGATCTTGTTCAGTGTTTCAAGATCAGCCACACTGATTGCCAGATGATGCAGGCCCACATTATTGTTCTTGTCGAATGGCTTTGCTGCCGATGGCTCTTTAGCCTGCCATAGAGTAACCATGATCGAGCCATCGGAAACGAATACCGCAGGATAACCAGGATTATCACCTGCTTTCTCCCAGCCCAGCAAACCGGTAAAAAAGGCGCAACTGGCATCCAGGTCCGTGACTGTTAATCCGACATGATGCACACCCTGTGTAAGTGGATAATTCATCTTCCTCGTCCTCGAATTGTCACAGTATGTTCACCGCAGAGGCACAGAGAAAACTTTAAAAACTTCTTTTGCCGCAAAATACGCAAAGGGCGCAAAGAAAAGCTTTATATAATTATTAATTTTGCGCATTTTTGCGGCAGAACAATATTTTTTCCCGGCGCCTCTGCGGTTAATAATTAATACTACATTGTGTCCTTTACTTTGGGATAACACTCTGGCAATCGGCCATACATAATCAGAATTGATGCGGCTTATCTGCCCAGAAAGTTTTTCAATTTGTCTTCCGCTTTTTGTTTTTCTTCTTCCACCCGTTCATCGGCCTGCTGTTCAAGTTTTGCTTTTTCCTCATCGATTCTTTGCTGAGCCTTTGCTTTTATCTCTGCCAGCTCCCTGTCCAGACCCTGCTTCTGGATCTCTTTCTTCGCATGGTCAATAAGCCTGTCGAGCACCTGTCTGGATATTTGCTCGGGCGTGCCATTCAGATCAGTTAATACCAGCTCTGGCAACTTGAGGTCATAGGTCTTGTCTTTCAGAGGTGCTACCCTGGCATGCAGACTCGCCTCCTTGAATTCAAAACGTGCAATATCAAGTCTTACCGGATCACCCGCAGTGCCTTTTGCCGTTTCTGAACCGGCAGATGCACCGGTTGAAGCGCCACCGCCCATACCCAGGTTATCCTTGAGAATATTCAGACTGCCATTGCGGCCCGCGTTGATTTCATAAAACACCTGCGGTGCAACGATGTGAACCGCATCGATAACAATAAGCTCTTTGTGGGTTTTTTCAAGATTGATATCAACTAATATTTCTCCAAGGGAAAATGCCTGCGGCAAAGAAAACCCGTCAGGGTTTGCAACTGTTAAACCACTAATAGTGGCAGCTCCCTCGGTTAACCTGATTTCAACATCTTCAACCTGAACTGATGTTTTTACTGCATTGCTGCCAAATTCCTCGATTGCCGCTTTTACAATGGCATCCAGGTTACTGAATACATAGAATACGGCGCCGGCAATAACGACTACCAGAATAATAATGACTGCTAAAATTGTTTTTTTCATTCTACCCGGCCTTGAATAATTCGTTTATAAATCCGCATTTATTTTGGAGCGATATGAGCCTGTACAACTTATGTCTACACATATCTCGATCAGTCCGGCTTGATGGCCTGCCTGCCACTACCAAGAAACATAATCGCAAGCGCACCAAACAAATAAAATCCCTGCAACTCCAGTCTCCAGCCACCATGCTCAGTCAAACCGAAGAGGTCGCCCGAATGCATCAGAAAAACAGCAAACAGCATATTGATAACAACGATCATTGCCCCGTAACGACTGTAGACGCCCGCTATTATCATCAATGGCGCAATAACTTCACCAACATACACGCCGTAGGCCAGAACGGAGGGCAATCCCGAACTGGAAAGTACACCGCCTATGTAGTCAACAGTACCGGGATTCGTTATTTTGGCAATGCCATGAAACAGCAGGAGAACACCCACTGTAAGGCGCAGAATTAATTTACCCAATGCATCATTATGCAAAAGCGTGCTCATCACATTTCTCCCGGAGCTGGTTTTGTTATTCCTGAAATGCATTACTCAGGATGTATTGTATTATATGCGCCCGGCACTTACACACCCACACTATTAAACCAACGGTATGTTCGACTGGATAATACAAAACGAAGTTAACCTCTGGCTCATGGCTGCCTTTTCCATTCTCAGCTTCATAGGCAGCCTGTTGCTCATTCCGATACTGGTAATCAGAATTCCTGAAGATTATTTCGCCGAGAATAAACGTCACCGATGGGAACCGTGGGCCCATGAACATCCTGTTATCCGATGGTCGCTGTTGATTGCCAAAAATGCACTCGGATACATCTTTATTGTTCTCGGCATCGCCATGCTGGTATTGCCCGGCCAGGGCATTCTCACCATTCTGATTGGCATCATGTTTATCAACTTTCCCGGTAAATATCAGCTGGAGCGCCGGGTGGTCATGCAAGGCCCGGTGCTGAATACCATCAACAGGCTGCGTCATCGCGCCGGCCGGGCACCACTGATAATCTGAAAATATGAGACTCGCGCAACAGATAATTCTGGCCCCGGAACTTCTCGATGCACTGCAGGAAACCCAACCCGGTGTGTTCGAAAAAGCATTAAAGCATGAACTCGAGAATCAGCCGGCAGGCACACTGCCGCTGGAAAAAGGCACAAACCGGGGCGGATTTGTCGATGACAGCGATATCTCGGTCAGCGTGATAGACGTGAAACAGCATGACAACAGCATTCAGGCCAGGGTTGGCGTCTTTTTCACTGAAATCATCGCCGGTTGCGGCTGTGGCGATGACCCGATGCCGGAAAATGCCTATTGTGAGATGCTGATCAGCATCGACACAACGACATGCGCAGCCGGATTCGAGGTAATTCAGCAATAAGCCGTGATGGACCTGCTGGCCAGGCAGGCCAAAAATATGACGAAAAACCCCAATTACCGGATTTCTTTCGAATTTTTCACCATCCGGATACGAAATTACCGCAACCGGAGCCGTCAAGAACTGCCGTATAAATTCTCCATTTAGTATATAATCCGCCCTCCTGATTTGAGTGCGCCCCGAAATTACCGGGCCCAGCACCGCAACGGGAATGAAATAGGCGTAACTGACTGGCAATGCCAGCCTACCTGTAGCGTGGTCCGGGAACGCCGACCGATTAATCTAGAACTGCATAGAGCAACCAGGACAATGACTGACTTAAGTAAATACAGAAACATAGGCATCTTCGCACACGTTGACGCCGGTAAAACAACGACCACGGAACGTATTCTGAAACTGACCGGTAAAATCCATAAGACCGGTGAAGTGCATGATGGCGAAGCCACCACTGACTTCATGGAGCAGGAGGCCGAGCGCGGTATCACCATCCAGTCTGCTGCAACCAGCTGCGAATGGAATCAGCACCGCATGAACATCATCGACACCCCGGGACACGTTGACTTCACCATCGAAGTTTACCGTTCGCTGAAAGTGCTCGACGGCGGCGTTGGTGTGTTCTGCGGCTCCGGTGGCGTTGAGCCCCAGTCAGAAACGAACTGGCGCTATGCCAACGACTCTGAAGTTGCCCGTGTCATTTTCGTCAACAAGCTCGACCGCATGGGCGCTGATTTCTACCGCGTCGTCAAGCAGGTCGAAGACGTACTCGGTGCACACCCGCTGGTGATGGTGCTGCCTATCGGCATTGAAGAAAAATTCGTCGGCATCGTGGATCTGCTCACACGCAAAGCCTGGGTCTGGGACGACTCCGGCCTGCCTGAAAACTACACAATCGAGGAGCCACCGGCTGATATGGCCGATGCCGTTGAAGAATGGCGCGAAAAACTCATCGAAACTGCGGTTGAGCAGGACGATGAGCTGATGGAAAAATACCTGGAAGGCGAAGAACCCGCTATCGAGGACATCAAACGCTGCATCCGCAAGGGCACAATCAACCTGGACTTCTTCCCGACCTACTGTGGTTCGGCGTTCAAAAACAAGGGCGTACAGCCGGTGCTGGACGCGGTTGTCGACTATCTGCCCAACCCGACTGAAGTCAAGCCACAGCCTGAGACTGACGAAGAAGGTAACGAAACCGGAAAATTCGCCATCGTTGATCCTGAAAAGCCGCTGCGCGCACTGGCGTTCAAGATCATGGACGACCGTTTTGGCGCACTCACATTCATTCGCATTTACTCAGGCAAGCTGAATAAAGGCGATACCGTGCTGAATACTTTCACCGGTAAAACAGAACGCATCGGTCGCATTGTTGAAATGCATGCCGATGAACGCATCGAACTTGACGGTGCGCAGGCCGGCGACATCGTGGCCGTGATCGGCATGAAGAACGTACAGACCGGCCACACCCTGTGCGACCCGAAAGCACCGGCCACACTGGAGCCAATGGTATTCCCTGATCCCGTTATTTCTATTGCGGTGGCACCAAAAGACAAGGGTGCTTCTGAAAAACTGGGTATCGCGATCGGCAAGATGATCCAGGAAGACCCGTCCTTCCGTGTTGAAACCGACGAGGACTCCGGTGAAACCATCCTCAAGGGCATGGGCGAACTGCACCTGGATATCAAGATCGACATCCTCAAGCGCACCCATGGTGTTGATGTGGAAGTCGGCAAGCCGCAGGTTGCCTACCGTGAAACCATCACCCAGCGCGTTGAAGACAGCTACACACACAAGAAACAGACCGGTGGTTCCGGCCAGTACGCCAAGATCGACTACACCATCGAACCCGGCGAGCCCGGCAGTGGTTACGAGTTTGAATCCGTGGTTACCGGCGGTAACGTACCACGTGAATTCTGGCCAGCCGTTGATAAAGGCTTTAAAGCCAGCATGGAACGCGGCGTACTGGCGGGCTTCCCCTGCCTGGACTTCAAGGTAACCCTGAAAGACGGTTCCTACCACCCGGTTGACTCATCAGCTGTGGCTTACGAGCTGGCCGCCAGGGCGGCCTATCGCCAGACCATGCCGAATGCAGGCCCGCAATTGATGGAGCCGATCATGAAAGTGGATGTGTATTCACCTGACGACAACGTCGGTGATGTCATCGGCGACCTGAACCGCCGCCGCGGCATGATCAAGGCACAGGAGCCGGGTGCCACCGGTGTTCGCATCAAGGCCGAATGCCCGCTGAGCGAGATGTTCGGTTATATCGGCGACCTGCGCACCATGACATCCGGCCGTGGTCAGTTTTCCATGGAATTCCTGCATTACATGCCCTGCCCGAAGAACGTGGCTGAAGAAGTCATCAAGGAAACACTGGAACGCGAAGGCAGGAAATAGCAAGCCTTCAGACTGTAGAAAAAAGGCCGGTTTTAACCGGCCTTTTTTATTGCTGCTCGAGGTATTCTTTACTGCCGAATTCCTCGGCCAGATGCTGTATTACACCCCTGATAACGCCGAGACATTGATCGATACAGGCCTGGTCGTTATTTCTGCGGCATTCATTCAGACCAGAAAGCGCAATATTGATCGCGGCATGGTAGTTACCGCGACTCACAAAATCCTGAACCTCATCTTTATATGACTCTATATTCATACTGCAGCACCCGTAATCAATAATTGCCTGACACCAGTTTATTCCAGCTGTCAGCAGGGAAAAAGCATGGCAAACTGTAATAATGACAGGCAGCACTCAATGTACTCAGGGTCATCAACGAAATCAATCGCTGATTGCTGCATTGATCACGCTCGGTATTTTTTCCGGTTGCGCCACAAGTCCTGTAGAACCGCGGCCACCACAACCCAGCATCGTCATCGACGACACCGTAGTAGACACATCCGTTCTGCTCGCCGAACAGGCGTATATCAGTGACAGGCAGCTCTATATTCAATTCCGGCATTTGTCAGATACGATAAACAGCTACGCGATACTAACAGGCCCGGATGAGGCTCCGGCGGCTGGCTCGTCTTCAACCCGGCACTTGCAACTGGCTGTTGAGCAATACAATGATCTTCCACTTGTTCAATTATCATATCTGGATCATGAGCAATGGATTGAGCATACACATAAATTGCAGGCATTGCCGGTTGCTGGCGTTGCGCTGTGGCGCGAATTTCGTGACCGGCTGCTTGCTGGCATCACGCCTCGAAAACCAGGCACCGGCATCGTGGTCGAATTTCTCAAGCAGGAGGAAATGTTTTTTTATTATGATGATCGAGGACTGTTGCATTCTATACCCGTGCATCACAAGCCGGCAGGGTTGATTACCAGTAAAACCTTCAAATTCAGAGAATTACTGGCCGATGCAACGCCTCTGCTCAGTGAGTACATCCTGGCGGCAAGAGGCAATAACGCTCCGGCGCTGCTGTTTAATACGGGTGATAATGCAGACTTTGGCTACCCGTTTATTTATGCCAACCGGGACACAGGCCAGGTGGTGTTTCTGCGCCGCCTGCCAGAAAACCTCGAATGCTGCGACCCATCTGCCGCCTTCCTGCCTGACGCCCTGGCACACACCACCAGGAGCCACATTGACTGTTTTTTAAGGCAACCCGTTGGCTCGGTAGCAAGACTGTTCAGCCTGGTATCTTTCAAGCTTGTAGACACAGCCACTCCCAAGCCAGTTCTATTTCTAAAAGACCAGCCGATTCCACCGGTGTCTGCTAACGAACCGATGGACCCCGATAAATGGGAGCAGGAACTGAGCGAACTTGCCTATTCACCAATATCGCAAGGTTCTATTGAATACCTTGTTGACGGTGCGGTTTTCTTTAATCGACTGATCGATTTTATCAAGTCAGCCGAAGAGTCCATCGATATACGCCTGTATATCTTCGACAATGATGACTATGCATTGAAGATTGCGAATCTTCTCAAGCAACGATCGAAAGAGGTCGAGGTTCGCGTACTGATCGATGGCCTGGGCACTATCAGTGCCGCGGCAGCCCTCTCACCTTCCACGCCGGAAAATTACCAGGCACCACCGCGCATCATTCGTTACCTGGAAAGTGATTCAGAAGTCAAAGTACGCACGGTGCTCAATCCATGGCTCGCCGGAGATCATACCAAGACCATCCTGATCGACAACCGAATCGCATTCCTCGGCGGTATGAACATCGGCCGTGAGTATCGCTATGACTGGCATGACATGATGGTTGAGCTGCGCGGTCCGGTAGTCGATGAAATACAGACTAATTTTGAAAAGGCGTGGCGCCTGCAAACATTTCTGGGGGAGGTCCGGGCCAGCCTTTACCGGGCGGGAGAGCCGGTTAATCAGCCACAGCCAAATGACATAGCAATTCGCCTGCTCTTCACCAAGCCAGGCGACTCCCAGATCCTGCGCGCGCAACTGGCTGCTATTGCACGCGCAAATCAGCGTATCTACATTGAAAATGCCTACTTCACTTCTGATGACATTATTTTCGAGCTCGCCATGGCCAGGCGCAGAGGCGTAGACGTACGCGTCATCATTCCCTATGCGTCAGACAGTGGCATCATTGACCGCAGCAATGTGAGAGCCATTAACACGATGCTCGATAATGGTATTCGTGTATATATTTATCCCGGTGAGTCACACATCAAGGGCGCGGTATACGACGGCTGGATATGCCTGGGTTCTGCCAACTTCGACCAGCTCAGTCTGCGCATGAACAAGGAAATGAACATCGCAACTTCAAGTCCGGTTGCAGTACAGGGATTTCTGGATAACGTGATTGTGCCGGACTTTGAAAAATCAGTTGAATTGAAACAGCCACTGCCGGAAAAATGGTCTGATTTCCTGATGGAAATCATCGCTGACCAGCTATAAAAAATCCTTTGCCGGCTTATTGAATACCCGGATCCTCATGTTCGGAACCGATGAAACGGTCAATATACGGGCTAGCCCGCATTTCTCACCAGGATCACGGAAGCAGGCGCAGGATTCGTATTTGTAAGCGCCGCTCTGGAGCGAAAAGCGTAGCAATAGCTACGGTTTGAGTGAAGAGCAAGCTTACGGATATGAAGACCAGCCTGAGCCGTGATAGGCATGCTTGAATAACACACGGGATTTCTGAACATCCGAGCTTTATTCAAACGGTCTAAGGCCTTATCTGATTTCTACGCCGCGTGGTGAGAAATGCGGGCTAGTCCCGAATTTTAAGTGCCTCGCCTTCAAAACTGACACCCTGCCAGCCAGTCTGCATGAAATTACGTATATTCGGATGATCCATGTTTTCCGGATGTTTGAGCACATCGTCACGGTAAAAAGAACCAAAACAATATAATGTCTGCTGTTCATTCAGACGGGTACGCCTGGCAAAAGCAAAAATCTTGCATGAATCCGTATTCTGGCCAGCCTCACTCACCAGATCACCATTGGTGAATTTTACCGGTGTGAATTCATACGTATCATCAATCAGCTTGATTACATCATCAAACTCAACATCGTCTGGACTGTCTCTCAGCAACCCAAGCAATTGATCATATTCCATAAACCATATACCCTGAATAAATTAATTTGAATACGAGTCTATGAAGTATAGACTGCCTGGCTCAGGATTCTTTGAATTTCACTAAAGATTACTGTCATCGGCGTTCATATTTCATTATCTGGTAACACAATGTAATAATAGAACCACATAATCGAACACAAGAGCCTGTGCAATGAGTGCGCATGACGCTGCCAATACCGATGCTAATATATTATTAGCCAATCCAGAAACGGATACTCTGGATATTGTGCTGAAAGGCTCATGGCGACTACAGGACAGGCTCCCTTCAATCGAGCCTGTTGTTAAGGAAATCTCATCCAATCCCGGGCTTCAGCATATCTCTTTTTCCAGCAGTGGCATTACTGCCTGGGATTCCGGGCTGCTGGTATTCCTCACAGGGTTAATCCGCAGCTGCCAGGGTATGAAGCTGCATGTAAACACAGATGGCTTGCCTGGCGGCATCCGCAAACTGCTTGATCTCGCCGCATCTTCTCCTGAAACGAAAGAGTCTTCACGGCATGACATCAGCACAAACCTGTTAAGCCGGATAGGAAGCACCACTATCGATATCGCTGCGAGTGTCCCCAGTGTGCTGCGTTTTCTCGGTGAATCCATAAAATCGATTGTCAGGCTGATCAGACGCAAAGCCCAATATAACAGCTCTGACCTATACTTCATCATTCAACAGGTCGGTCCACAGGCTTTACCCATCGTCTCTCTGATCAGTTTCCTCGTAGGCCTGATCCTGGCTTACATGGGCGCATTGCAACTGGAACGCTTTGGCGCACAGATTTATGTTGCAGACCTGGTAGGCATCGCCATGGTCAGGGAAGTCGGCGCACTGATGACGGCGATCATCATGGCTGGCCGCACCGGTGCCGCCTATGCTGCTGAACTCGGCACGATGCAGGTCAACGAGGAAATAGACGCCTTTCAAACACTGGGTATTTCACCCATGGACTACCTGGTGATGCCACGCCTGCTGGCGCTGGTGCTCATGATGCCTCTGTTATCGCTGTACGCCGGGCTGGTTGGCATCCTCGCAGGCATCGTTGTATCGGTTACCGTGTTTGACCTCAGTGTCTACGAATATTATCAGCAAACCTTGCGCGCATTGAACATGACTCATTTCACCGTCGGCATGATGAAAGGCACACTGTATGGTGTACTGATAGCACTGGCAGGCTGCCTGCGTGGTATGCAATGCGGGCGCAGCGCGCAGGCCGTAGGCCAGGCAACTACCTCGGCCGTTGTCACCAGCATCATCAGTATTGTTATTGCAGCATCATTGACGACAATAATCTTGCAGCAACTTGGTATATAACATTGAACGCCACATACACGCCGGCTCGCAAACAGGAAGCACAGGCTCATATTACAGTGGCTAACTTGACCATGGCATATGGCGATTTTGTAATTCAGCATGATCTCGATTTTTCCATCAATCGCGGCGACATATTTATCATCATGGGTGGCAGTGGTTGCGGCAAAACCACACTGCTGAAAAACATGATTGGCCTGATCGAACCCGCGAGCGGTGACGTCTACTTTGACGGCGACAATTTCTGGAAATCAAATCCTGAAATACAGCGGCAGATAAAACAACGCTTCGGGGTAATGTTTCAGGCAGGCGCATTATGGAGCTCGATGACGCTTGCAGAAAACATTGCGCTACCCCTGAACGAGTACACGGAACTGAGCACGTCGCAAATCAGCGACGTTGTCGCTTACAAACTTGCGCTGGTAGGTCTTGCAGGACACGAACAGTACTACCCTGCTGAACTCAGTGGTGGCATGAGAAAACGCGCCAGCCTGGCCCGCGCCATGGCACTGGACCCGGAAATACTTTTCTTCGACGAGCCCAGCGCAGGCCTCGATCCGATAAGCGCCCGCAGGCTGGATGACCTAATACTCGAATTACGTGATAGTCTTGGAACAACAGTTGTAGTTGTGACGCATGAGCTGGCGAGTATTTTTGCAATTGGCAACAATTCGGTTTTTCTTGATGCAGAAAGCAGGACAATGATAGCAACGGGCGACCCGAAAATATTACGCGACGAATCGGATAACCGCAGAGTGAGGTCATTCCTGCACCGAGGTGATCTGTGAGCCATCGCGTCAATCCAACACTGATCGGTGCTTTTGTTGTCGGCGCAATTGCGCTCATTATTGCTGCGTTTCTGCTGCTGGGCAATATCGGTCTGTTCGAGGACCGCGAGAAAGTCATCATGTATTTTACCGGCTCGGTTGAAGGTCTCAATAAAGGCGCTCCCGTCAATGTGCGCGGCGTCAAGGTAGGCAGCGTTATTGACATCGACATAGAGATTCATCCGCTCGACGGAGAATTCTATATTCCCGTGATCGTCCAGTTCGAGCCTGATGCTGTTACAGACGTAGAGGCCGTAGAACTGGCAGACCCTGGCCAGAACCGCCTTGATTACCTGATCGAAGAACATGGTCTACGCGCCCAGTTGAAATTACTCAGCTTGTTGACATCGCAAATGGCAATCGAACTCGATTACCATCCAGGCACGGAGATTCATTACCATGGTGATGGCAAAATACCCGAGATACCAACCATACCAATGGCCTTCGAAAAAATCGGCAAGAAACTTCAGGATATACCGATCGAACAGATACTCAACGATATAGCATCTACATTAGCCGCAATAAACCAGATAGTCAGTTCACATGAAACCATGGAGCTGATAAGCACATTGAATAAAACTATAAAGACTATCGACGGGCTCGCTCGAAATATTGACAACAACCTGCAACCACTCGCAGACAATACCAATGACGCACTGAAGTCGATTAACACGCTGGCGCAAAACATTAACAGCAACGTCCAGCCACTCACGGATAACACCAAAATCGCCCTGCTTGATGCACAAAAAGCACTACGGAAACTTGAAGCCTTACTGAACGAAGATTCAACACAGCTTTATAACCTGAATATTGCCCTTGAGGAAATTGTCAGCGCCGCCCGCTCCATACGAATATTTGCTGAAACAATTGAAAGACAACCGGAAACTTTACTCAGAGGGAAAAACCCACAGAATTAGTATCATGCAATTATATAAACACTATAAGATATCGCAGCTTTTCCTGTTAAGTATCATGTTATTGCTCAACGGTTGCGGCACTACACCACCGTCGAAGTTTTATACCCTGGAAGCAATGAGCGGAAGCGAAACAACACAAACCACAACGGAAAAGCGAAGCAATTTACATATCGGCATTGGCCCTGTTCAATTCGCAGAATACCTGCAAAGATCACAAATCGTTACTCGCACCAATAGCGCCGAAGTCAGCCTGGCCGAAACGCACAGGTGGGCCGAGCCATTAAACAACAATTTCAGCCGCATTCTGGCAGAGAATCTCTCTATCCTTATCGGTACTGATAAAATTTCGCTGCACCCGTCACGCAACTGGTCTGATATTGATTACCAGGTAGTGATCAATGTATGGCAGTTTGATGCCAGCAAACAGGGCAAAGTCACCCTTGTAGCCAACTGGAGCATTCGTGGAAAAGGCGGTTCTGAACTTCTGACAATGAAGAAATCGACGTTCAGCACAAACCTCGAAAACACAACATCTTACACAGACATTGTGCGTGCACAGAGTAAAACCGTCGAGATGTTAAGCAACGAAATTGCCGGAGTAATACAAACCGAACTACAGCAATAGCCTGTTGGGCCTGTTCCGGCCCGAAGCTCAGGCTTGCTGATTATCAGTATCCAGCAGCGCCCATTCGTTCTGTTCGATCAGGCTCTGGATCAGTTCAATATACGCCTGCCCTTTTGCCGAATATTTTTCCAGGCCGGCTGCCAGTTTCCGACCATCAATAATCTGCTTAGAAGCCCTCAGCTGCTGGCGAATCTGACGCAACTCCTGGTAAGCCGGGTGGCTGTTGAGTGTATATATGTAATAACGCACTGATTCACCGAAATCATCGAAGATGCGAACCAGGTGGGTTTTTCCTTCTTCCCTGCGCTTTGGCTTCAAGCCCTTGTCCTGGTCATAGGTCCAGATACCAAACAGGTTATTGGCTTGCTGTGCAAACCTTGACTCGCCCCAGGCGCTTTCATTGGCCGCCTGTGCAAGCGCCAGGGATGAAGGAATAATATCGATTTTACGCAGCATCTCCCCGCGTGCTGTTACATCTACCAGCGGATCGCCTTTGACTCGATATTTACTCGCCAGCTTGCTGATTTGTTGCTGCTCGGATGGGCTTAACGCCCGGTCTGTTTCGATCTTGTCGAAAATGGCGCCAACACTCCTGCGCAACGCAATCAGACGACTGTTCTCTTCCTCAATGTACGGCAGCAATGTTGTAATGAACTCCTGCTTTTTGCCGGCTAACATTGAATCGCTTTTTGCCGTCTTTTCAGTCGCCCCGGTTTTTACTTCAACAGGGACCGGAGGGCTTTTAGTTGCACTTTGTTCAGGTGCTGTTACTTTCGTTGCGTTAACTGCCGGCAGCTGTAGTGGCGGCCTTGCACGTGCGTATGCGGGTCTGTACTGTGATTGATAGCGATGAACTGGATAATACGGGTTCGGTGCACGCGCATAGGGATCGCGATAGGCTGGCGGCGCGCCATACGGGTTCGGTGAATAGTAACCGTACTGGTAGCCCGCGGCATGACCGCTATAGAGCGTCATCAGCATTATCGCCAGTAAAATTGTTCGAAAATTCACCATCATGTGTAAGCGCCAATACAAACAGATGGGTAGTATATTAGATTTTGCTAATATTCTCAATGATACCGGTCAAGCCCTGGCGCGGCTTCTACATACCGTGAAAAATGAAATCAGCCCCTCAATACTCCGAATACCAGCTACCATCGGCTTTCCTGACAAACCAGTTATGGCTGTACCAGTGAAAACGGCCCTTTTGTGCAGACGGCATGGTGCAATTGGTGCGGTGCCGGCCAGGCCCCAGATCAAAGCCCGGAGTCACCCTGAACTGATCTGGACGGTCCTTTGACCATACGATTTCAACATTATTACTGCCGCCGATGTAACACTGGACCGCGGCTCTCGAGTATGCATTTGCCATCAGCGTGAGCTCCAGGCCAGGACGCATTTGCCCTGGCGGAACCAGCGGATCGGCCGGCTCGGCAAGGACGACCGGGAAAGGCAGTGTGTCTACCTTGACTTTGAAGCTGTTCATGCCGGCATAGTTGGCCGCCATCGGAAAGCGCGGTAGTACTGCAAAGTCAGCACCCGGCCAGGCCGGTCCCGACTGCTGACCAAATCCGGTGAGTCCCATCTCGTTGATTATTTCCAATGTGACCGGATTATACTCACCGTATGGATGCGCAAACAGCCGGGGCGCAATGCCGATTTCGCTGGTAATTCTTCGCTGCGCCGTACTGATGTCATTGACGACTCTCAAACGCCAGTCTTCCTCGCTTTCATCGGGATTTTTACGGATCATGTGAATATGACCATGACCATGGTTTTCAAACGTGACACCCTGTTTTGAGAGTTCACGCATTTGAGCCCATGTCATATATGACGATACACCCTGATCGACACCTTCGGTATTGACGAAAACCGTCAGTGGCCACCCCAGTTTCTTCAGCCTTGGTGCTGCGTTTTGATAAACAGAAATATAGGCATCATCCACGCTCAAGCTAACACAGCGGTCCGGCAGTTCCTGTTTATTCTTAAGCGCCATGACCACGTCACGAAGTGGTAAGACATTGAAATTATTGTGTTTGAGATAATCCAGGTGATCGTCAAACTGTTCAAGCGTAACGCTTGTTATAGCAGGTGTGTCATCACTGAAATGATGGTATTGCAATATGACGCAATGACTCGCGGCCTGAACCGGCAGGTTTGCCAGCAGCAGAATTAACAGTAAAACGTTTCTTGTCATAAATCGATACCTGACTGGTTCAATTAAATTTATTGGCTCTTGCCTGAATTGAGTGGGTAAACATTCAGATGTCAGCCACAGAGAACACAGAGGCACATGCTTATTTTGTTGTTTTGATCTGGACTACTGTGAGCGTAGGAGCAGCTTTAGCCGCGAACAATCCGTCAGGTTGCAATGAATTCGCGGCTGAAGCCGCTACTACAAAACCAGAAGCCTCTGTGGAATATTTTTTATATATCAACCCATCAAGCCTGTTAAAGATCCAATTTATTTAAACGCACCAGACTCATTTGTTCTTTTTAAGTGAATCAATCGAAATACGCTGAACCATATTCTCCGCAACTGAACCAGCCCGATTGCTGTCAATAAGGAACAGGCGGTAGCCGTTCACCATGGCTGATATATCGCTTGTCTTGTTGCTGTAATCATGCAAAACCACGCTGCCAATATGCAGTAGAGCAAACCAGAACAAAAGCTGCGCCCAGAACGTATGCACTGAAGGCAGATAAAAACCAAGCATTATGGATACTTCAGGCATGGCTGCGCCGGTAATAACAAGAACGATAAGTGCAAGATATGTTAGCAGGTAGACAGGTTTCCAAAACGGGTTCTGCGCATACCACCCCGGCATTGGCGACTTGCCCAGACTGATATAAAAACGAAATGTTTTAGCCATCGCATATAATTCAGAGCTTGCCGGAAACAGGTTGTGCAGGCGTTCGTGCTCAATGCCAGCAAACATCAGCACGATGCGGACAACGAGAGCAAAGATCAGAAAAGCGGATCCCAGGTAGTGCAAATCGAGCGCTGATTCTGCCAGTGAAGGGCTTTCTGCAATCAGCCATCCAGTAAACAGCAGCACCAGAACCGCGAGTCCGATGCAAGCATGACTTACCCTGAGCCAGCCGCTCCATACCAGCACTCGCTTGATAACCGGGTCATCCATAGCTTCTGATTTAATAACCGCAATATCACAGAGTGCTGTATATCCTGTTTCCCGTTAAGCTCGAGGTCTGGGTTTACTCGAGTTCCACTCGTCAATCTCAACACTTTCGCCATTTTCACGAAAGGTGAAGTCCAGGCCAACGCAGAGATCGGGGTGTTCCTTGTGAATGTCCTGACAAAGCTTCATTGCCTCCTCGTTACCTTCCATCATCATCAGATGTCTTGCCAGTATGCGCATCTTTCTCTCGTTATCAGCATTACTTCGACCAATCAGGATAATAACGACGATGAGTACGACTACAATGGCAATAGCGGCAATGGTTAAGGCGTCATAAGACATGGTGTTTCCCCCAACTGGTGATTGTTCTGCTGAATTTACCAGCCATCGAGATGAATATCATCTAAATTATTCAGCTCGAATACCTGATACAGATAAATAAAAAGCCGATCGCAAATGACTGACCGTCCACTCCCTGCAGCCGTCGATGATGAAAACGTCAGTTAACGGCTTTGTGCAATCATATATTCTACGGCCGCCTTGATATCATCATCAGAACATGTGCCGCAAGTCCCCCTCGCCATCATCGCGGTACCCGGCACACCGTTTATCGCTGACTGAACGAGCGACGCGCTACCCCTGGCAATACGGGATTCCCAGGCAGGTGCATCACCCATCCTGGGCGCACCGGCAGCGCCTGTCATGTGGCAGCCCACACAGGCCCTTTTGTACACAGCCTCGCCACTGGCAATATCATCTGTTTTCCCGGGAGCCTGTGTAGCCGTTTCAGAAGCCCCCACAGTTTCCCCGGTCGGCATTTCGCTTACTGTCGCGTGCCGTGCATCCGTAGCATCTTTGCCTGCTTTTGCCACATCGGCACTATCGTCAGACTTGCCACAAGCGACCACAAACAGACTTAACACTGTTACAAACAGGATATGTTTTGCCATGTATTACTCCACACTTTCATTTGTGACTTTATAAACTGCGTGACTGTGAACAATCACAAAGACATATAAATAATGATAATAATTTACATTTCATATATACCCCTTCAACTTGCCGTCCATTCTAACGTAAAATGCATGTATTAGTTGAACGCAACCAGGAGTCGACATGTCCAGCGCATGGGGGTGCCCTCACGAAGTTGATGGGCTATGCATGAAAGTAAAACAACGGACTTGCAATCCAGGCATGAAGGGTTGCGTGCTTTATGGTCGCTTTGCTTTTTCAGACCCAGATAAAAACAGCCCTGCCATCAAACGTAAACTTGAAGAAAAAAAACGATCCGCCACTTCCAGTAACGCTATAAATAAATCCATATAAAACTGTTCCTCATATAGCTCCGTCTTTTATATCCATACAGCGCTGCTATCTACATTGTATTATTACTAAACCGGTTGACGCCTGATATCATTTCATCCTTTGTATTCATACCTGAAAAGCGCACCTGGTTATGACATACGTTAAATATTTTGTTACAAGGTTGTGCATAAGTTCTGGTATATTACGCGCCGCTCGAACTGCACAATGATTCAGTCATTAACGTTATCAACACGTTAACACGAAAACAGTAGATTGGCATAAATCATGCTGTAAACATGCAACTGCAGATGTATGCCACGCAATGCAGTACTAAATGGACAAAACAAAAAATAATCAAATCAACGAGGGGGCTACCCTATGGACGCCAGAATTTTTCTTACGTTAACATTGCTTTTTACATCACAAACGAGCTTCGCCGGACCAACACCCGGGCAGAAAGAGATTGATATAGACTCCTATATTGAAAAGCTCGACAACATTAGTCACTTGCCGAATATGCTCCCGGTGATATTAAACAACAAGGACTTTATCGGACTGACTGATGAACAGGTTGAAAATCTTGAACATTGGCGCGAACAAAACAATGAAGGATTGCTCGCAGTGATGAAACAGGCCGCTCGAAAGCGTGTTGAAATCAAGCAGGCCGCATTATCGCCAACCGTTTCCTCAGCAAGGCTTCAACAAATGCAAAATGATATATTCAGGCTTCAAAGAGAAATACTGGAATATAAATTATCGTGCCGCGACAGTGTAGTGCGGACATTCAATAATGAAAACTGGGACAGCTTCTTTATGGTACTGGCGGGAGAAGACTTCGGGGTTTCAGTTCCAGTAAATTTTACTGAAAGATAAAAACATTGCGAGCGGAAGACAGGACCACGTTTCAGCAGCAGTTATCCTGGCCGCGTTTTTCCTCGTCCCTCCTCACTCGCGCCTTGTACCTGTAATTATTCTCTGCGAGAGAAAAATCATTGACCTGTTCTATACAGCGAAACCCGGCTGTACTGATAAAAAGCTGTATGACACAAAAAACCACGTTGCCTGAACGTGGTTTTCTGACTCTGTTCTGTCCGGCTTGTTACTATTTACCCAGGCTACGTACCAGCGGATAAAGATGTTCGGTTTCGTCCTGGATGCGTTGAAGAACGATCTCGAACAACTCGTCTGTATCCTTTAGAAATCGGGCATGGTCCTTGATATGCAGGGAGTCGCTTTTCTTTCCGCTCGGACACCAGCGATGTGTGAACTCTTTCAGGATCTTCTTGACCTCTATTGATCCCGACATGAAATTCCTGGCGACATTATTGACTTTGTCATCAGGACTGGCCAGCAAATCCCTGTACATCTCTTTATCAACGGTCTCGACATGTTCTTTGACCAGGTCCACATAACGATAGAATAGATCGCAGCAGGAGCCTGTATCGCACATTGACCGGTCCTTGAACAGGTAATGCAGTACATTCGACAGCTCAGTGATGCGGTGATTCTGTTCGTTTAAATCATCGTAGGTAATCATCCTCTATCATCGTAGGTAATCATCCTCTACTCCGGTAATTCATTATTAAACTTCGATTTGGACTTAGTTTTACCCTTATCTGGAGTGATTGCAAGAATTTGAATACCTGACAAGATTTCAGGGTTCCGGGCAAATCATACAATGATACAGCAAGGTACTAATTATTATACGCAAACACATCTACCGCATAGAACAATTTGAGGCTCAGACGCCTTTTACCGCAGGGCCCGTGGCCTGCTGTCTCAGAAAAAAGCTGTATTGTTTGATCATCGAACGAATTTCATCAACATACTGCTGGCGCCTCTCTGAGTACAACAGCAATCCATCAACAAGGTCTCCACCCTCTATGTTCTGCCCTTTTACCCTGAGATCTTGTCGTAGCTTTCTCATGTCTGAATAATTTCGATGTGAATTCAGGTTATGCATATAACTGCGTATCGCATCACTGACGGTGTTGAATCTGCGCACCTCGTGTCTCGCGCCGTCATTCCTGTCATTCGGCACAAGCCCACAGCCTTTTTTGAAACACCATTGTCCAAACAGGTTGTTGATCTCAACCGCATACCTGGACCGTCCCCATGATGATTCCTTTGCAGCCTGCACCACGGCAAGCTGCACGGGTACGATATCCACCCGCGCAAGCAGCTCCTGTATCACGATTATCGGTTGATCCTCATTCCATTTCACTTCATATTTGTTTGCCAGCTGCTTCAGCCATTTCGACTCTGAAAATGAAACCGTCTCGCCGAGTTCCAGTGATCTGTGTATTTTCTGCAGTCGTTTTCTTTCGCTGAGAATCTGTTCGTTGTGGTATTCAACAATCGGCGAGATATAGTCAATGAATGCAGCTTTCATTTCCTTCACCTGCGTATACGCTGCAAAATCAGGCAGTGGCGGAAAACGCGCTGCCCACCTGTCGCCGAGATATACCAGCATCGCCAGGAAAACAAGCAGGGCCACACTGGTTGCAAGCGTGCCGTAGCTGATATTCACTGGTCTCTGTTCAACACTTACAGGCATGGGCTCGATCCGGTTTTTGCCGAGAGTGCACACAGTG
>WOR8_10001478_pt1 | contig 23788 bp, 13 predicted proteins | sample DeeMarSeWOR38_10_FD_19890 | JGI IMG/M metagenome (IMG submission 19890) | reverse complement strand
CAACTTATTTTTCTCCATCTTCTTATTTCTTTATGCACTAAACATCTTTTTTGATTACCAGGCTTCATTAGCAGGAGAAACATTAGAAGGTTTGATTTACTTAAGGCTGCATCGTGCTGTAATGCCTTACAATTCTATCTTTGCGCTATTATTTGTTTACTACGCTTTTAAACAAAAAATTCCAACACATTTTTGGTTTATCGTTACCGCTCTTGTTGTAACAGGATTATTTGCAGTTATGGAACCAATTCAGAATTTTAATTACGTGCTATATATACAAATTGCTGTTCTTTTTGAAGCCGTTAGAATATTTTTTGTTGTGCTGAATAATAAGATATATGATGCCTGGATACTTGCTTCTGGATTTATACTGCTTTTCCTGTTTTCCACTTACGATTTATTATTAGATTTAGATTTACTAGAACCATTTGGTGAAATAGAAAATGGTTATCCATTTGGTTTTTTATGCTTAATTATTTTTTCTTCAATTTATTTAGCAAGGGATTTTGCAAGGGCGAATAAAACCATATTAAAAAAAGAACGTGAAGCAAAAGAAATGGAAATTGCACAAAAACTTCTTGAAGCTGAAGATAACAGGAAAGCTAGAGAGCTTAATGATGCAAGAGAATTACAACTATCTCTGCTTCCCAAATGTGATAAAAATATTGGGAATTATGAATTTTGTTTCGATATGCGGACAGCATCAGAAGTCGGAGGTGATTACTATGATTATAAGGTTTTGGAAACAGGCGAAATATCAATAGTTATCGGTGATGCAACAGATCATGGTATGAAAGCCGGGATGATGGTATCTATAGTTAAAAGTTTATTCTTGACCCACGTTAATAATGTAGAAATTAAAGATTTTTTAAATAATTGCTCGCATACAATTAAACAGATGAAGTTAAAAAATCTTTACATGGCTTTGATGTTGTTAAAAATTAAAGATAATACAATAACCTTTTCATCAGCGGGAATACCACCCTTATTTATATTCAGGAAAAATACGAAATGTGTTGAAGAGCATAAATTAAAAGGCATGCCGCTTGGCGCTGTAGATTCATTTCCTTACGAAGTAAAAGATATACAATTAGAACTTGGAGATACTGTGTTATTAATGACTGATGGACTTCCAGAATTATTTAATCCGGACAATGATACTTTTGGTTATGATAAAATTAAGGATGTTATTATGCAAAATATTAGTAAACCCGTAAATGAAATTGTTAACAGTTTATTTGTGGCAGGTGAAAATTGGTCGAAAGGTTCAAAACAAAATGATGATATTACCTTAGTAGCATTTAGATTAAATAAGGAGAAAATAATTATTTAATCATTCCCTCCAATTTCTTAATCTCATCCCTCAAAGAAGCAGCTTTTTCAAATTCCAAATCCCTGGCAGCGTTACGCATCTGTTCACGTAGTTGATCAATTAAATCTTTCTTCTGATCGTTATCCATATACTTTAAAACTGGTTCTGCAACTTTGGAGAAGCTGTAATCCTCTTTCTCCTCTTTTTTTCTCACATCTGCAATTGAAGTGGAAGCAAGAATTTCTTCCATACTTTTATAAATCGTTGCGGGAGTGATATTATGCTCTTCGTTATATTTTTTTTGAAGTATCCTTCTCCTGTTAGTTTCTGTAATTGTCTTTTGCATTGATTTGGTGATAACATCACCATACATAACAACTTTACCGTTTACATTTCGTGCGGTTCTTCCCGCAACCTGCATTAATGATTTTTCACTACGTAGGAATCCTTCTTTGTCGGCATCAATAATCGCTACAAGTGATACTTCAGGTAAATCTAATCCTTCTCTTAAAAGATTAACTCCCACAAGTACATCAAATTCACCTAATCTTAAATCCCTTAAAATCTCGACTCTTTCCAATGAGTCAATATCACTGTGAATGTATCTCACCTGAATATTTATTTTATCAAGATAATCAGCCAGGTCTTCTGCCATTTTTTTTGTTAAGGTTGTAACGAGCGTTCGCTCTTTTCTGTTTACTCTTGTTCTAATTTCATCGATTAAATCATCAATCTGTCCCTTGATTGGGCGGACTTCAATTTCAGGGTCCAGCAAACCTGTCGGGCGAATAATTTGTTCCACAACTTTACCATTGGTTTTCTCAGCTTCGTAATCGCCGGGAGTTGCGCTTACGAAAATAACCTGGTTAATCTTTGCCGAGAATTCTTCAAATTTCATCGGACGGTTATCCAATGCAGAAGGAAGGCGAAAACCATGTTCAACCAATGTTTCTTTTCTTTTCCGGTCGCCGTTGTACATTGCACGCAGCTGAGGAATGGTAACATGTGATTCATCAATTATCAGTAAAAAATTTTCCGGAAAATAATCAAACAAAGTGTACGGTCGTGTGCCCACTGCTCTGCCATCCATGTGCCGTGAATAGTTTTCAATTCCTGAGCAGTAACCAATTTCTTTCATCATTTCGATATCAAAACGTGTTCGCTGTTCTAATCTCTGCGCTTCAAGATATTTTTCATTCTCTCTAAAAACCTCAAGTCTTTCTTTTAGCTCAATTTCAATGTTATAAATTGCCTTTTGCAGCTTATCCCGGTCGGTTACAAAATATTTAGCAGGATAAATCGGTGCAGATTCAATTTCCTCAATAACTTTTCCTGTTGTTGAATCTATTACAGAAAGACGCTCGATTTCATCATCCCATAGTTCGATTCGATATGCTTCCTCATACTGATAAGCAGGGATAATTTCTACTACGTCTCCCCTCGCTCTGAATGTCCCCCTTGAAAAATCTGAGTCGTTTCTTACATAGTAAATATCAATTAGATCTCTCAGCAGTTTTTTTCTTTCAATTTTTTGTCCTTTTTTAATAAAAATAATTTGATCTGCATATTCCTGAGGTGCACCAATGCCGTAAATGCAACTCACACTTGCTACAACAATCACATCTTGTCTTCCTTCGATCAAAGAAGTGGTTGCTTTTAATCGAAGGCGATCAATTTCTTCATTAATTGAAAAATCTTTTTCGATATAGAGATCACTTGAGACCACATAAGCTTCAGGCTGGTAGTAATCGTAGTAACTAATAAAAAATTCCACCGCATTATTAGGGAAAAAAGATTTGAATTCGGAGTAAAGCTGTGCGGCCAGGGTCTTGTTGTGCGAAATTACTAAAACTGGTCTGTTTACCTTTTCGATTACATTGGAAATTGTAAAAGTTTTACCGCTGCCTGTTACTCCTAATAATGTCTGGAATTTTTTATCCTGCTCAAGTCCTTCAATCAGTTTTTTTATAGCGTCTGGTTGGTCACCGGAAGGTTTGTAGTTCGATACTAGTTGGAATTTGTTCATAAAAATTAATCGAGCAGCACGTCGTGCGCGTGAAAGCTGTTTTGGCTTAAGTGTCCGCGCAGTGTTACTATTTCTGCATTTTCAATTCCCTCCGGCACTTTTTCGGCATTGACTAAAAGTACATTATTATTTTTATCGGCAACATAAAATTGTGCTCCGCCGTGAGAGGTCCTTTCAAATCCCTTCTCAGAAACAATTTTTACTCTTATGTCTTTTACCGCACTGTTGTTAGGATCAAAATCAGCAAATGAACCAAGACCTTCTTTAGGAGAAAAATAGACGTTATAAACCAGCAGTATTGCTGCAACAATCAGTACCGGAAGAATTAATTTCTGTGCGTATTTCATTTTAGTTTTATTGTTATTTGCAAAAAACAAATTTAGTAATTTTGTTTTTAACTATTCAATGTAAATTAAGGATGACATTTAATGAATAACAGTAAAACCTGGATAATTATTTGCGGATTTTTAGGGTTTGCAGGTGTTGCTTTGGGTGCATTCGGTGTGCATGGATTAAAGGATGTTCTTTCACCAGAAATGCTCGAGACCTACAAAACCGGCATTTTTTATCATTTAGTACATACAGTTGTTATAATAGCAATAGTTTTTTCTTCTAAAGCTGCGATGCATAAATCCGCACTTTTTTTTCTTATAGGAATAATTCTGTTCTCATTTTCGCTTTACATTTACTCATATACCCAGATAAGACTATTTGCAATTATTACTCCTTTTGGAGGTGTCTCATTTTTAATCGGGTGGTTTCTATTAATCTATGAAGGAGTTAGAGCAGTTAATTCTGCTTAACTGCGCGCATTTTAAAGTATACTTCTTCGGGAGAAAAGACACCGGCAAAGAATCTTTCATAAATTACAGGCTCGATGTTCACGAAAAAATCCATCCATTTGAGAATTTTAAAGTGGGAGGTAATGAACTTTTTTTCTATTACTTCAAATTGTGCTTTACCTTCATAATTCGTACGATGATTTAATTTCCACCTTTCGTAAAACTTCAATTTTTTGTTTTTTACGTATTCATAATTATCAAAAGTTCTGATCGAGAAAGGAATTTTATGATCAGGTTCACCAAAGTATTTTGTGTTTAGAAAGAAGGGCGCAAAAACTATCAAAATTCCATCAGGTTTTAGGATTCGGTAGAGTTCCGTGATTGTATTGTGGAAATTGTATAAATGTTCCAGGATGTGTGAGGCGTAAATCTCATTAAAATAATTTTCTTCAAAGGGATAAGGAAAACTATTTAAATCGTGAATCTGATTACCGCCGTAATCCACAACATCAAGATTAATGTAGCCTTCTTTAAGATCATTTCCACAGCCGAGGTTTAGCTTATTCATTGAAGTTTATTTTGATAAATCAGAAAGAATGTAGTTCAAATTTAATAAAGTGGAGGAAATATGTGATTATAAAGGCATAAAAAAGCCCGGTTTAAAACCGGGCCTTATAGATGTGATATGATTTTTAATTTACTAACACATTGGGCTTGCTGTCTGATCCCAGCCTGATTTCTTCAACCTCAAGCCTTGCAACACCCTTTTGAATCATCCCGAGCTCCATAGCTACGGCTTTTGATACATCAAGCTGTCGCCCAGGAATATAGGGACCTCTGTCATTTATTCTTACTATTACGGATTTTCCGTTCTTTTTGTTTGTCAGCTTTAATAATGTTCCGAATCTTAGAGATTTATGCGCCGCAGTAAATGCCATTTGGTCATAAATTTCACCATTAGCTGTAACTCTTCCGTGAAACTTTGGTCCATACCAGGATGCCTTCATTGTTCCACGGTTTAGATATTCAACAAATGAAGTATTAACGGTGTTTTCCTTTACGGTGACTGGAACGAATTCTTCAACCAGAAGTCGTTCTACAACATCATTGCTATCATTATTTATTACACTAAAGCCAACCAAACCACCAATAGCTAAAACAAAAAACACTATACTTAATAACTTCAACTAACACCTCTTAACTTATTTAACATATAGGATTTACGTTTCAAATGTACTCATTCATTACAAACCGGCCAATTATTTTTAGGTGATGTAGATCAATATCTGGTAGCACCAAATATTCGACTATATCAGTCTTTTATTCGACTTGTGATAGAAATATCTTGAGCACCGTAATTAGATGTATGACTCCCAATAAGGTTCAATCAGACACATCTGCTTTTCAATCAAACACTTTTTTTACTTACATTTAGGCTATGTTTGAAAAGAAAAGACTTAAAAAAGAATTAACACTATTGGATGTATTTGCAATTGCAACAGGAGCTACGCTCAGCGGAGGATTCTTTTTACTACCGGGAATAGCCTCGATTCAGGCTGGATCCTTAATGTTTTTAGCCTACTTTCTGGCTGGTATTCCGCTTATACCTGCTATTTTAAGTAAAGTAGAACTTGCTACCGCCATGCCAAGATCCGGCGGAGTATACTATTTTCTGGATCGTTCATTGGGACCACTGTTTGGAACAATAGGTGGAATTGGAATATGGCTTACACTACTGCTTAAAGTTGCTTTTGCTTTAATCGGGATGGGTGTATACTTAAGCCTATTTATAAGCGATCTTCCGATAATAACCGTTGCTATTGGTTTGGCGCTGCTTATTGGAATTATAAATGCGTTTGGTGCTAAGAAATCGGGAGTTTTCCAGATTGTACTAGTTGGTGCTCTTTTGACAATTTTAATTGCGTTTATCTTTTTAGGAATTCAGCAAGTTGATTTATCCGGTTTTGAACTAAGCGGTGATGTGGAATTTCAAAGTCTTATAGCTACAACTGGTTTAGTATTTATGAGTTACATAGGAGTAACAAAAATTGCAAGCGTTTCAGAAGAAATTAAAAATCCGGAAAGAAATATTCCACTTGGTGTTTTTCTTTCGTTCATTGTAATAATGATAATTTACACCCTTGGAACATTTATAATGGGGGAAATAATTCCTCCGGATAAACTAATGGGAAATCTTACACCGGTTGCTACAGCGGGGGAATTTATTATAGGTAAAGCCGGTGCATTAATTCTTTCAATTGCAGCACTTCTTGCTTTTATATCAGTAGCAAATGCTGGTACACTTAGTGCATCCCGCTATCCTCTCGCAATGAGCCGCGATCATATTTTACCCAGAATATTTGGCAAAATAAATCATAACGGCATTCCACTTAGTGCCATAATAATTACTGTAGCTATTATAATTTTAATGCTGCTTTTGCTTGATCCAATAAAGATAGCCAAGCTTGCCAGCACATTTCAATTGCTAGTTTTTGCCTGTTTATCACTTGCAGTTATTATAATGCGCGAAAGCAAAATACAATCTTACGATCCGGGCTTTAAGTCACCGCTCTATCCGTGGATGCAAATTTTCGGAATACTGGTTTCACTTTGGCTGATAATTCAAATGGGCTGGCTGCCTATAGTTTTTTCAATTGGATTAATAACGGTTAGCTTTTTGTGGTATTGGTATTATGCTAAAAACAGGGTCGTAAGAACAGGCGCAATCTATCATATTTTCGAGAGACTAGGTAGGCAGCGGTATGGTGCACTGGATAGTGAACTAAGAGGAATTCTTAAAGAAAAAGGATTGCGTGAGTCCGATCCATTTGACGAAATTGTAATCCGCAGCCATATTTTGGAATTCCAGGAAAAAGAAGATTTTAGTAATGTTGTTCGGAGTGCATCCCAATGGATTTCTCAATTTGTTGATCAGCGACCGCAGGAAATAGAAAAGCAATTTTTAGACGGAACAAGAATGGGTGCTACACCTGTAACACACGGAATCGCATTACCGCATTTACGGCTTAGCGGATTAGAGCAGGCTGAAATGGTTTTAGTCAGAGGAAAGAAAGGAATACATATTAAGTACAAAGATCCGATGAAAGATTTAAAGAACGAAGAGGAAGCTGAAGTAAATGCAATTTTCTTTTTAGTTAGCCCGGAAAAAGATCCGACACAACACCTTAGAATACTTGCACAGATTGCCGGCAGAGTTGAAGAAGAAGGTTTTGCACAAGAGTGGCAGGATGCAAAAGACGACCAGGAAATAAAAGAAGCTTTATTGCACGAAGACAGGTTGCTTTCGTTATTAATAGATAGACAGACCTCAAGCGAATCATTAATAAGTAAGCAATTAAAAGAAATTAAATTCCCGGCAGGCTGTCTTGTTGCGATTTTAAGAAGAACGGGTCAGACTATTATTCCCACGGGTAATACAATTATTGAAGAAGGGGACAGGCTTACCATAATTGGAGATCCTAAAGGAATGAGAGAGGTTAAAAAACTTTACGGTAGCAGCTAATTTAATCTGACAGCATCATCAGTTATTTTTATCGAATCCCCTTTTGAATTACCCACCTTTCTACCTAAAGATTTAATCATTGAAGCTAAAAAAGAACCGCACTCAAGCGGATCATCCGAAATACATAATTTATCAGGATATATTTGATAATTCTTCCTGTACGGATTTGGTGTATAATTTGGCATAATAACATTTGCTCCGACTCTCAGTCCCTTTTCCCTCCCTTGTTTATCTAAAGTGCCTAGTGCAGTTGTTGCTGGAATGTGGACATTCCTTAAAAAAATTCTGGCTACTGCCATAGCTTTTAAAGTTAAATCTATATTTGCCTTTGCTTCGCTTCCGTACGGAGTTTCAGGTGAGGGAATAAAAGGGCTGATCGATGCCATATCAACATCGAGCGCTTTCAGTAGAAGCAAATCGTCTGCTAAATCTTCTGAAGTTTGTCCGGGTAAACCTACAATGTTTCCGCTTCCTGTTTGATAACCTATTGATTTTAAAAAACGTAAGTGTCTTATACGATTTTCTAATTCATCTCCCTGGTGATATATTGAATACAATTTTGGATTCGCAGTTTCATGTTTTAAAAGATAGCGATCAGCACCTGCGTTCTTCCATATTTTATATTCTTCAAAATCCCTTTCGCCTAAACTCAAAGTGATTGCAACATCAAATTCATCCTTAATTTCTTTGATTATTGATTCAATTTTACCACAATCATAGAAAGAATCTTCACCCGATTGCAACACAATTGTTCGTATTCCTGCTTTATTTATGAAGTGTGCTGTGTTGAGTATTTCATCTTTACTTATTCTGTATCGTGTAAGATTTTTATTGTGCAGCCGTAATCCGCAGTAAAGGCAATGTTGATCGCAGTAGTTTGAGAATTCAATTATCCCGCGCAGATGAACTTCATCGCCACAATGTTTTTTTCGTACTTCATCTGCTTTTGCAAAAAGTGTTTTAACACCGGCAAAATCATTGAGTGAGAGAAGAAATACAATTTCATTTTTTACCAGAATTTCTTTACCAAGTATTTCAAGAAGTCTCTTTTCGTTCATTTATTATTTTGATTATTATTAGCCTAAAGACTTTGAGATTCATAATTCAAGGAAATATCGAAAGTGAAATACATAATATTCAATAATGACAACTATTCCGGGCATTCTGATAGAAAGATCATTTTATAAATAAACATCTCTTTCTCCTGCATCAACACGCTCAATCATATTTTGGGTTTTCTTCTTTGTGACGCCATTTATTTTATCCAGCTCTTTAGATAAAAATTCCCTTCCAACCTCTCTAGTCTCATCCGACGCAAAGTCATTAAGATATTCTTCAAAAGTTGTCATTGCATTCGGCACGCAAATTTTTCCAATATTTCCTGATTTAGCAAGCTCCATAAATCTGTCACCCGTTCTTTGCGAGCGATAACATGCCGTGCAGAAACTTGGCATATAACCAAGGGAAGTAATATCCTTGACAACTTCATCAAGTGAACGATGATCTCCCAATTGAAATTGTTCAAGTGTGTGCTTATCAATACTTTGCTGTGACTCTTTATAAGCTCCAGGTGCCGTCCTGCTTCCCGCACTAATTTGTGATACCCCGACTTCAAATAATTCTCTTCTGAGTTCAGCTTTTTCACGGGTTGAGAGAATGATCCCTGCGTAAGGAACTGCCAATCGTATTACTGCAATTATTTTTTTAAAAGATAAATCATTAACTGCATGCGGAGGGTTTAATGCAGCCGGTGCATTTAAAGCGGGTTCCAGTCGCGGGATCGAAATTGTGTGCGGACCGATCCCATATTTGTGATCAAGATCAAATGCGTGCATTAGCAAAGCAAGGGTTTCAAATTTGTATTCTGTTAATCCGAACAGCGCACCTATTCCCACATCATCAATCCCGGCTTGAAGCGCTCTATCCATTGCGTACAATCTCCATGCAAAATCTTTTTTAGGACCATCCGGGTGCATTTGCTTGTAAGTGCTGAAATGATATGTCTCCTGGAAGCATTGGTAGGTGCCAATGCCAAAACTCTTCAGTTCTTTAAATTGCTCAAGGGACAGTGGCGCAGTGTTAACATTTAATCGTCTAATGTTATTACCGTTAAAATTAATGGTGTAAATTCTGTCAATCGCTTCGCCAATAAATTCAACGGTAGCTTTTTTAGGATGTTCACCCGCTACGAGTAAAATTCTTTTCTGTCCCGTCAGTACAAGGTATCTTGCTTCTTCTGCAATTTCATCAAGGGTTAAAGTTTTACGCTGAAGCTCTTTATTGTCTTTTCTGAATGCACAATACAGGCAATTATTTACGCAAAGGTTTGTTACATAAAGAGGAGCAAAAAGCACCAAACGGTTTCCGTAAATTTTTTCCTTTACCTTTTTTGCCGAATGAAAAAGCTCTTCTAACAGCTCGGGGGAGTTTATGTTAAGCAGTGCCGCGGATTCTTTTAAGCTTAATCCCTTTGCATCTAATCCTTTTAGAATTATTTCTTTCTGATAGCTTTCATTAAGCAGGTCTTCTCTTTGAAGTAATGAATTTATATAGCTTTCATTAATAAATTCCATGTCGTCGATCCTTATTAAAACTTGTTTCTGGGTCGAAAAGTATCAACTCTTTGAAGGCAAGTAATATACCATCAGTATAAATCCAATTTCCTTAACAATTCAATAGTTCTGAGCACTAATTCTTAAAAAAGAGAAAATATTTTCTATTAATGATATGTTCAAAAGTGTCGTCGAAGCACATTAAGCAACACAGTTCTAATTTTATTCGGTTTTTAATTTTAAATGCGGTGGAACACTTTTTGACTCTGAGCGACAATATTATCATTCAAAAAAATCTGTTTAGATAAAACCATTAAACAATAATTGTCAATCACAGGAACTAACTTTGATTAGAGTAGCAAAAGCGGAGCGCGTGCACATTGCAATTGTCGGAAAAAGAAACGTTGGTAAATCTTCTTTGATTAATGGTCTGACAAATCAGGAGCTCTCAATTGTTAGTGATATTGCCGGAACAACTACGGATCCGGTGAGTAAAGCAGTTGAGCTTCTTCCGTACGGTCCTGTTGTTATAGTTGATACTGCCGGTATCGATGATGAAGGTGAACTTGGGAGGAAAAGAATAAGTAAAACAATTAAATCTCTTTCAAGTGCGGATTTTGCAATTATCGTAATTGATGCAAGTGAACAGCTTGATGATTGCGAAGCAGATTTAATTAACCATATTCAAAGAATCGGTATTCCGTTAATTGCTGTTGTAAATAAAATTGAACTGGGAACTGATCCATTACTTTTGGATGAGTTAAGAGCATTAGAGGTAAATCACTTTGAAGTCTCTTGTAAAGAAAATGTTGGAATTGATTCTCTAAAAAGAAATCTTATTCAACTTTTACCCGCAGATGTTGAATTTCCCCTAATTGGCGATCTGGTTGGTAAAGGTGATATTGTGGTTATGGTCGTTCCAATTGATTTAGGCGCACCTAAAGGTAGAATAATTAAACCACAGGTTCAGGCAATTAGAGAAGCTTTGGATGAAAATACAATCTGTATGGTTGTCAAAGAAACAGAACTTAGCTACGCTTTAAACAGCTTAAAAAATCCACCCGACTTGGTCATTACAGACAGCCAGGCAATAATGCATGTTGCAAAAGATGTTCCAGAAAGTGTTAAGTTAACCACGTTTTCAATTTTAATGGCAAGACAAAAAGGTGATTTAACTGAGCTGGTAAATGGATTAAAAAAGGTAGATGCTCTGGAAAGTGGTGATAAAATATTAATTGCAGAAGCTTGTACTCATCATGCACAGGCAGATGATATCGGCACTGTAAAAATACCCCGATGGTTGAAATTACATACTAAAAAAGAATTAATTATCGATATAAAGCATGGTTTGGATTTTCCGGAGAATCTCTCTGAGTATAAATTAATTGTTCATTGCGGTGCTTGTATGTTAACAAGAAAAACAATGAATGTTAGAATAAAACAGGCAAAACTCATGAACGTTCCCATTGTTAATTATGGAATTCTAATTTCGTATATGCATGGTGCGATCCCAAGGGTTTTAGAACCATTTCAAAGTGCATATACGCGATGGCACAACTTGAGCCTGGCAAGAATGTGATTTGTAATTGGCATCCTCATAATAAAATTTTCCCTGTGAACTTTTCAGTTTGAAAAAATAATCCCACTCTAAAGCGAAAATAAAATTCTGATCAAAGATTTTTATCAATTTATTTTATCAAATGAAAGCTTTAGTATTAATTATAACTGGCATTTTAAATGCTGAATTTATAAAGTAAAAGCAACAAGGTTTGGCATTTGGCAAATATTGTTAAACAGACAGTATTAAGCCCGTTTCTTGTTTTTAAAATTTGAACAAGCTTTATTTCAAAGCATATTAATTTTTAACTTCTTTACAATGCGAAAAAACCTATTTCGCCAATACATAAAAAGGGGCACAAATGAAAAGGAACATTTTTTACTTTTCGGTTTTCTACTTATTAATTTTCTTTGCATTCAGCAACCTTCTCGCATCAACTCTTGATGGAATTCAATTAACCAAGACTTCATTAGGATACAAAATAAATTTCTCTCTACCTGATTATCAGTTGAACTCTGTTTTTGCTGAAGGTACTGAATACATTAATTTATCAATTTCGGGCTACGGTGTAACGCCCGAGGTTGGTTTGCCAGCTCTTCCGTTAGTTTCATTCAATTTATTTATTGCCTATGAGGAACAACAGCCGGAATTTGAAATTGAAAATATTGGTTATAGTGAACAAATTCTTTCCCATAAAATCTACCCATTCCAAATGCCGTGGGAAAAGAATCAACTTCTATCGGATCGACCATTTGTTATAAACGAAGAATATTATAATTCAACAGGAAAAACAGATCAGCCTTTAATTAAGATTTCCGAACCTTTTATAATTGCAGGGCTTAGGGGTGTAACGGTTACAATTTATCCTTTCAGTTATAATCCTATAGAAAATAAACTAATTCTTTTGAATTCTGGCACTTTCAATATCTTGGTTGACCAGCCGGTAAGGACAATAACTAATAAATCCAATTCACTTCAGAAATTTTTCGAAAAGATATTTATTAATTTTGAAAGCATACCAGACAATACAGCAATGAAGTACTTGATTATTACAGCCCCGGTGTTTGAAGCTGGTATGCAGCAGTTTTTAAATCATAAAATAAGCAAAGGTTTTGATGCGGTAATGTTCAATACTAATGCTACAGGAACGACAAATACTTCCATAAAGAATTTTATCCAACAGCGTTATAATAATCTGCAAACCAGACCCGAGTTTGTATTACTTGTCGGGGATATAAATCATATTCCGGCGTGGACAGGTTCAGGCAGCGGAACGCCTACTACCGATCTTAATTATGTGCAGCTTGAAGGAGGAGATTATTTTGCCGATGCTTTTATCGGGAGATTTTCTGTTACAAACACTGACGAGTTGCAAAATGCTATCAATAAATCGCTTTACATGGAAAACTATATCGGCACTTTAACTAAGAAAAACATTTTTATGGCATCGACAGATAACTGGCAGATTTCTGAAGGCACACACAATTATGTTATTGATAACTATTTCGGACCAGCTAACTATACGAACTTAAAACTTTATACATATACTTACGGTGCAACAACACAGCAATTAATAGATGCACTGAATGATAACCAGATATTTGCAATTTATTCCGGACACGGAAGTGAATATTCATGGGCAGATGGTCCACAACTGAATCAATCTCAGGTACAAGCCTTAACAAATACTTGGTATCCTTTCGTTTACTCCTTTGCTTGCGTAACAGGTTCATATCATGTCGGTGAATGTTTTGGTGAAACATGGCTTAGAACTGAAAACGGTGCATCAACATTTTATGGTTCTTCCGTAAACTCTTATTGGGATGAAGATGATATACTTGAAAAAAATATTTTTAAAGCAATGTTCGATGATGATTTAACACTTATGACACCAATGTTTGTGCAGGGAATGATTTATTTGGTAAATCATTACGGTGGAATTACAGGCACTACTTTGCGGTATATGGAAATGTACAACCTCATGGGCGATCCGTCAATGCCTGTTATTCAACAGATTCCTCCTGACACTACACCGCCTGATCCGATTACTGATCTTTCTGCTGTAAACCCGACTTCGAATTCAATTACACTAAACTGGACAGCCCCTTATGATTCAACATTCGGTGGAATAGCCACTTATGATATCCGTTATTCACTTACAATGATTAATAATGATAATGATTTTAACAATGCACCGCAGAAATTATTAACTGGTCAGTCGGACAGTGCTGGAACACCAAAATCTTTTACAATTGACGGACTTGAATTCAGCACTACATATTACTTTGCAATCAAAGCGAAGGATATTTGGGGCAATACTTCAGAAATATCCAATGTCCCAAATGAAATGACTTACTCAGCACCTGAACTGGCGCTTAGCTGTGATTCTTTGCACTGTCTTGTTTTACAAAACAGCACTTATACTGACAGTATTATGATATCAAACGTTTCAACTCAGAGCTCAACACTTGATTACAGTATCGAATTAACAAATAACACTTTCCCGAATGATGTTTTTATAAGGTTAGTTGGGATGCTGCAGGAGAATATTGTTTCAGGCGGAACAAAAGATGATCCAATTGAAGGTGCGGGGCAAAGCTTTAAAGGAAGCGGCGGACCCGATCTGTTCGGTTATGAATGGATAGACAACAATGAGCCAAACGGACCTCAATATTTTTGGAATGATATTTCTGCCACCGGAACTGAAATAACAAACTGGGTTCCCACTGGAACCTTTGATCCAAAAGATGAAGGAACTGCAGGACCAATTCCGATTGGTTTCGATTTTAAGTTTTACGGTGAGATAAAAACACAACTGTATTTAAATACTAATGGAGTAATATCATTTATAAATATTACAGAAAATATTTTTTTTAACGATCCGATACCAACCTCAGGCATTCCGGATGATATGATTGCTCCTTTCTGGGATGATCTCGATGGAACGTCTCAGGGCAATGTTTATTACAAACAGGACGGAAATAAATTCATTATTCAGTTTAATAACTGGCAAAAGTATCCCGCAACGGGCTCATTAACATTTCAGATTGTTCTCCAATCTAATAATAGAATTTATTTCTATTATGAAAACATGGCTGCCAGTTTAACTTCTTGCACAATTGGAATTGAAAATTATAACGGAACAGATGGTCTGCAGATTGCCAACAATGCTGCATACATCGAAAACCAGCTTGCTGTTATGATTGCAGCCGATCCCGAGTGGCTCACACTTAACCAATACGCAGGAAGATTATATAATGGTAACACAGCATCAATTATTTTAAATATAGTTACTGAAGATCTTGCAATTGGTGATTATTCAATGGATATGGAAATTACTACCAATGATCCGAACAATTCATTTGTAGCAATTCCAATTACTATGACTGTCACGAATGTAATTCCTGTTGAACTTACTTTGTTCACAGCAGAAAATAATTTGGATGATATTATTTTACGTTGGGAAACCGCCACTGAAACAAATAATAGTGGTTTTGAGGTGCAAAGAAGTCTTAAGTCAAACCTGACTGAGGGCAAGGCAGGAGTCAAAGGTCAAACCGATTGGATCAGCATTTCATTTATTGAAGGGAAGGGAACTACAACTGAATCTACTAGCTATGTGTTCAAGGATAAGATAAACCAGCCAGGCACTTATTTCTACAGGTTAAAACAGATTGATTTGGATGGAACTGCGAGTTACAGTTCGGAAATTGAGATTGAAGTTAATGGTCCGACCGAATTTGCATTATATCAGAATTATCCGAATCCTTTTAATCCATCAACTAAAATAAAATTTTCACTTCCTCAACAAGGCAGGGTTAAAATCAAAATATTTAATTCGCTTGGTCAGCTTATTGACACTTTAATTGATATGCAAATGGATGAAGGTTATCACGAAGTTCGGTTTGATGCAGCAAATTTCGCCAGTGGAGTGTACTATTACCGAATGGAGACAAAGAATTTCACATCAATTAAGAAAATGCTATTGATAAAGTAATTTTTTAATCAAAATATCCGGAGAAAATATGAGAAATTGTAATTCTACCATTTCAAGTTCTCGGTTAGCTGTTGTTGCAGTTTTTACGTTTTTCTTTTCCATAAATTTACTTGCACAATGGAATAATCCCGACGGAATTAAGACAAACATTCTCAGCACCGGTTCAAGCAGTACAGTAATAGAATATTTATTTACAGATTATAATGAAGAATTCTTATTTATTGATGGAACAGAACATGTCCTATATAATATTCCGGGAAGTATCTGGCTTATGGAGAGTGGGTTGCCACAGTTGCCTACCAACAGGCGCAGTATAATTATTCCCGATCTTGCAGCAACAAACTTTTCAATTCTTGAGGCTGACTTTGAACTTATTGAAACACTTCCGGTTATGCCTTCAAAAGGACATTTTACAAGAAACATTGATCCAGATTCAGTTCCATTTATTTTTGATGATTTTTATTCTGAGAACAAGTGGTATCCTGAGCAGAATATTTCGCTCGATGTTCCCTACATAGTACGTGATTTAAGAGGTCAGACAATTCAATTTAATCCAATGCAGTACAATCCTTTAGAAGCCAAAATTAAAATTTGCAGAAAAATAGTTGTAGAAGTCTATACTGATCCAAATGCAGTTGCGGTTAATCCATTTGAAAGAATAAAACCCTTTGAAGGAATTACAAAAGAATTTGATGAGACTTACAACATGCTGTTTATTAATTATGGATGTGGGAATTATGATTATACTCCTTTGGAAGAAACAGGAAGGCTGCTAATTATTTATACATCAGAATACGCAAGTAATGTCACACCATTTTATAACTGGAAAGTTGAGAAAGGTTTACCAACTCTGCTCGCAGAATATCCAACGCAAACAGGAACAGGCTCTACTGCAATAAAAAATTACATCCAAAACCTTTATAATTCTCCGGAAGGATTAACATTTATTGTTTTAATTGGAGAATCAAATCAAATACCCACTCTTTACGGACAGTACGAAGGTGCACCATCGGATCCATGCTACGTTAAACTTGCAGGCAGCGATGCATATCCTGATGCATTCATTTCAAGGCTATCACCTTCTTCTGGAGCAAATCTTGATTATGTTCTTTGGAAAATGATTAAGTATGAGAAATTTCCTGATTCTGGTCCCAGTGCTGTTTGGTATCTTAAAGGAACAGGTGTTGCCAGCAATGAAGGTAGTCCGCCTGACTGGGAACGTGCAAATTGGCTGCGTGATATGCTTATTAATAATATGTACTTCACTGAAGTTGATCAGCTTTACGATCCGGGTGCAACTTCTATACAAGTTACTAATGCACTTAACGATGGAAGAAGTGTTTTGAATTATATTGGACATGGCTCAGGCACCTCATGGTCAACAACTGGTTTTAACGTTTCCCAAATACATCAATTGAGCAATGGGTATAAAAATCCCTTTATAATTGATGTTGCATGTGTAAATGGTGACTTTACTTTAAGCGAATGCATGGAAGAAGCATGGATAAGAGCAGGCGATATGCAGAATCCAAAGGGTGCAATTACAGCTTACGGTGCATCTACAAATGCAAGCTGGGTGCCGCCCTGCGATATGCAATATCATGCAATTGAACTTTTAACTACCAGAGAAAAACAAACAGTAGGCGGAGTTTGCTTTAATGGTTTGATGTATGCAATGGATTTATGGGGTGGTAGCACCGGTGAGGGATTAAAGTTAATGGAGCAATATAATATTATGGGCGATTGTTCTATGATGATGACTTTCGGGATGGAACAAGATACTATTCCTCCTGAAAAAATTACTGATTTGTCTGCTTCAGATCCTACTTCCAATTCAGTCACTTTAAACTGGACTTCACCTTTTGATTCTTCATTCCTTGGAGTTTTTAGTTACGATCTTCGTTACTCGTTAACTCCAATAGTAACAAATAATGATTTTGAAAATGCACCGCAGGTAATTGTCCCTGGTGGACCGGACACGGCAGGAATATCTAAAAGTTATTTACTGAAGGGTTTGGAATTCAGCACAATATACTATTTTGCAATTAAGGCATTGGATATCTGGGGCAACACGCCAGAAATGTCTAATGTGACTTCAGAGTCTACCTGGGGAGCACCGGAGATCTCTGTAGCACCCGATTCAATGCATTGTATACTTTTAACGAATGTTACACACACTGATTCAATAATAATTTCAAATATCTCCTCCGGTAATTCCACTCTTGATTACGAAATAGAGCTTGCAAATAATACTTTCCCGGGCGATGTAATAGCACGAATCATTGAAGTAAACAAAGCAAGTTTGAATGATTATAATAAAGAGCAACCGGATTTTAGTAAAGGAACAAGCTTACGAGGTTCAGGCGGACCTGATTTATTTGGATACACCTGGATAGATAGCAATGATCCGGAAGGTCCCGAATTTATTTGGAATGATATATCAACTACCGGAACTTTGGTCACAAATTGGGTGGCGACCGGCGTCTATCCGGCTGTTGATGAAGGAAAAGCTGGTCCTTTTCAATTAGGATTTTTATTCAAGTATTACGGAATAGAATACAGCGACATATGGTTTTGCTCCAATGGTTTTGTAAGCTTTGTTGATATAATAGATGCCGGTATGAGCAACGATCCAATTCCGACGGTTGATGAGCCAAATTGTATTATTGCAGGAATTTGGGACGACCTTGATGGTAAAACAACCGGAAAGGTTTACTATAAACAAGAAGCAGATAAATTCATCATTCAATATGATAACTGGCCCGGTTATTATTCGGGAACCGGACCATTTACTTTTCAATATGTGCTCAACAAAAATGGAAAAATTCTTTTTTACTATAAAACTATTTTGGGCACTGCTACATCTGCAACAGTTGGAATTGAAAACCATGCAGGCAACGATGGTTTACAGGTTGTAAGAAATGCAGTTTACCTCGAGAATGACCTTGCTCTTCAATTTTCTTCTGAGCCCGAATGGCTTTTATTAGAAAATTTTGAGGGAACAGTCTATAATGGAAACTCAATTGCAGTTGTCATGAATTTTATTACGGAAGGACTCGAAATGGGTGAGTACTCAATGGATGTTATAATAAGCACCAACGATCCTAATAATTCTCAAATAACTATTCCGGTTAGAATGACTGTTACCAATGAAGTTCCTGTAGAGTTTGTTTCTTTTACTGCAGAAAATAATTTAGATGAAGTTATTCTGCGATGGCAAACGGCAACGGAAACAAACAACAGTGGATTTGAAATAGAGAGAGCCCCCTCTAAATCTCCCCCTAAGGGGGAGACTTCCGGATGGGAGAAAATAGGATTTATACAGGGATTCGGGACTACAACAGAACCCAAAACATATTCTTTCACAGATGAAAAAATTATAACAGGTACTTATAAGTACAGACTAAAGCAAATTGATTTTGACGGAACGGTTTCTTATAGTTCTGAAATTGAAGTTGAGGTTGCCGGTCCGACTGAGTTTGCATTGTATCAGAATTATCCTAATCCTTTCAATCCAACCACAACAATTAAATTTGCTCTGCCCGAAAAGACAGATCTGGTACTTTCTGTTTACAATTCACTGGGAGAAAAAATTGCAGATATATTTAAAGGCGAGCTAGGTGAAGGTTACCATAAAATTGAATTTTCTGCAGCAAATCTTTCTTCAGGAATATACTTTTACAGGTTGGAAAGCAAAGATTTCGTTAGCGTGAAGAAAATGATAATAATGAAATAGTATAATCGTTGGGTAATTCTAATTTTGAAACAAGAAAATTATAACAAAGCCTCCGAATCCGATAGTTGCTGGAGGGGGCTTTTTATATTTTTAAATATACTCTAGAGATTAATATTTATAAGCGAGTTCAAAATGAAAATCATATTTTCTCTTTTATCATTGCTCATCATTTCTTTGCTTATTTCATCAGGAGTAAATGCTCAGGTCTTAGGTGACGGGGGATGGAGATTAAATGAAAAACAGATAAGAATTTCTACAGATAATTCTGCGTACATAAGAGAATTAGGTGATTTAAAACTCAATATGGATTTTTACGGTCCGGAGTACAATCACATAATTGCGTACGTCACGCCTGATGAATTGGTGCAGATTGAAAATCTTGGAATACCATACACTGTGGAGATTGAAGATTTAAATAATAACAACAAGAATTTTTGGCTTATGCCGGATCAATATCATACTTACCAGCAGATAATTGATCTCGCCGATAGTCTTGCAGGTGCTTTTCCATCAATTTGTCAAAAAATTATTTTTGGATATTCAATACAAAATCGCCAATGTGCTGCTTTAAAAATCAGTGACAACGTTGCTATTGATGAACCGGAGCCCGAAGTGTTTTTTGATGGTGGAATACATGGTGATGAAATTGGGGGACCGGAAAATATAATTCGTTTTGCCCTTGATCTTTGTTTACACTATGGAACAGATCCCACAATAACCAATTTAATTAACACACGAGAAATTTGGCTGTACTTAATGGTTAATCCTGACGGCAGAGTTAACATGTCCCGTTATAATGCCAACGGTGTAGACTTAAATCGTGATTGGGCATATATGTGGGATTCCTGGGGAGGAAGCAGCGGTCCGTGTTCACAAATAGAATCGAAAAATTTAAGGAGCTGTATGTACAACAATCAGTTTGTTGTTCACACAACATATCACAGCGGAACTGAATTCATTTCCTGTCCCTGGAGCTATCGTCCCGATCAGCCGCTCGATTGGAATCATATAATTCAGTTAGCAGGGCTCTACTCATCTGTATCAGGTTATTCAAATTTACAGTACGGTCAGGGTTACAACGGCATGTATGCAATAAATGGAAGCACGAAAGATGGCAATTATGGTATGATGGGTGCTATATCCTGGTCAATGGAAATTTCCTACAGCAAACAGCCGCCAACATCACAAATAATGCTTTACTACAACCGTAATTATCCATCAATGCTTGCAATGATTGAGTATGCCGGCTACGGTCTGGAAGGGATCGTAACTGATGCTAATACCGGTGCACCTGTAACCGCAGCAGTATTTGTAAATAACTATTACCCGACTTACACAGATCCCACTGCGGGTGACTATCATAAGTATGTTCTTCCGGGCACATATTCAATTACTGTGGTTGCAAACGGATATGAAAGCCAGACTATAAATAATGTGGTCGTTGCATCAAACGGTTCTACTGTTACAAATTTTCAACTGCAGCCCGGCGGCGGACATTATGTTTACAAGTTTGCGGCTTCGCAAATTCCGGATAATAATTATGCGGACGAAGGATTCACTCCTGCTGTTATTGGAGAACCGGATGACGTGAATTATTCAATTGGTAAAAACGGATGGTGTGTATTGGATATGCAGTATCCAATTCCGGATGCAACAGGAGCTGATTTTACTGTTTACGAAGGCGATACTTCTCCCGAAGGATACTACTGCTATGCTGGTTCTACCATTGACGGTCCATGGGTTTTATTGGGGACAGGAAATGGAACAACTCAATTCGATCTTTCAGGATCGGGTTTAACTCAAGCACAGTTTATCAGAATTTTGGATGACGGAGATGGAACTGCAGTTGCACCTAATGCCGGTTTTGATCTTGATGCAATTCAAGCTACTGATCAAATTCCGGTTGAACTGGTTTTATTTACAGCGGATGTCATTGACGATGAAGTTGTGCTGAATTGGCAGACTGCGACTGAGACAAATAATAGGGGATTTGAAATTGAAAGGACCTCACTCCGTCCCTCTCCTTACCAAGGAGAGGGTGGCGAAGCCGGGAGAGTTTGGGAGACGATTGGATTTGTGGAAGGAAATGGAACAACAACAGAACTCAAGTCATATTATTTTACAGATAATGAAATTTCATCAGGCACTTACAATTACAGATTAAAGCAAATTGATTTTGACGGAACGGTTTCTTACAGTTCTGAAATTGAAGTTGAGGTTGCCGGTCCGACTGAGTTTGCATTGTATCAGAATTACCCAAATCCGTTTAATCCTTCAACTAAAATCAAATTTAGTTTGCCTGTTCAAAGTAATGTAAAAATAAAAATTTATAATGCGGTTGGACAGCTGCTAAAAACACCTGTTGATAAAGAAATGGAATCGGGATATCACGAAGTAATATTTGATGCCTCAAGATTAGCAAGCGGTGTTTATTTATATCAACTGCAAGCTGGTGATCCTTCGACAGGCTCAGAACAGAGTTTTATTTCAGTGAAAAAGATGATTCTACTTAAATAATTAATCCTGTAGCACAGATTAGTAATCTGTGCTACCATACGGCTGTCAGGGTCGTACCGTGACAGCTTTTCCTATTTTTAGCCTATTAAAAATTTTATAATCAAGATCCCAACAATTCCCCACGCAACCTTTCCCGCATACTTTGGAGACTTTATCTTTGTCCATCCCCATACTTTTGCAACAAGTATCATCGCAAGCATAAGAATCAAAGTGGCGACAATGCTTTCTATTAAAGTTAACGTGGGGCCAATAAGCATCGCAAAGCTTTTTTTACCCACAAACATTCCGTAAATAGTTATTAGATGGAGCCAATATATTAATAAGGATTCGCGGCTTGCATCGAGCACAAAAGATTTCTTTTTACTTCTCCATTTGTTGTTCAGCCGGAGGCTGATCAGCCTATGGCTGAAATACCAGCAAAGTGCAGCAAAAACTAAAACGTAACCTAATCTCTCAAAGAAAAAAACCGGATGCGGAATTATTGCTTTTAAATACCCGGGAAATAATCCTGAGTAAAAAAGATGACCAAAGAGCAGCATAATTAATCCAACAATTGCAGTTCCCGAAATAAATTTTTGTTCATTTTCTTTGTTAACTGCATCGAGAAAATATTTGGCAAATATTGCACCTATCAGAATAAAATTTATCCATGGAAAAATTGGAAAAAGTGAGCCCTGCAGACGGTTAAAATAATTTGCAATAATCGGATGGACGTAATTTGATAAATCAGTTTCCCAGAAAATTGGTGAAATAGTCATCACTATTAACGATATCGCGATTAATGTATAATGATAAATTTTATCAGAGCGGATGATCAATCTTATTGCAAAAAGAATTAACAAACCCGCACCGATACACTGTAAAACGTCGACTGCAAAGAAGCTTTGCAGTTGTGCTTCGGATGATCTGTTAAGTACTTTTGATAAGGAGTAGTATGGAATGTGAAGAGCGTAACCAATCAGAACAATCGAAAAAATTCTTGCTAACTTTTTCCAGAACGGAAATTTAAATCTTCTCATTTCATCTAATTTACTGCCTGAAGAAACCTGGAAAGCAAATCCTGATACAAATAGAAATGCAGGTGCAACGAGTCCGTTTATAAAAGTTAATACGCCAAACCAACCTGTTTGCTTCAGATCAGGCAAAAGAAAAGCATTGAAGACGTGCACTTCAATCATTATTAAAATTGCCCAGCCTCGCAGCAAATCAATAAATGTATATCTTATTTTTTGTTTCAGTGCTGATATCCTAAAAATTTTATATTAAAAATGCTTCTAAAAATAATAAGATTTGTTTGTTAAACAGTGATAAATTTAAAACGATTTTAATCCGAGCCAGAAGCGCATAGCTACATTTAATTGTTTGTTATTTGCACAAAGTTTTAGAGAGTATTATGCTTGCCTGTGAAGACTGAATTGAGAACTGAGTGATAACTCTATTTAAATTCGCTTATCTCTTTTGAGAAATGAGGCTTCTAACAAATAAGAATTAAGAATTAAATCAGGTAACAGAATCATCTTTAATTGATTAAAAATAACCCTTTTTCAGTTATAACCATGGCATTTAACATGTAATTGTACAGCAAATTATATACTTGAGATCAAACAAAATACACAGGTAAACAGTATGGCAACAGTTGCAGTAATAGATGACGATATTGATATTCTGGAAGCTAGCAGTCTGGTTTTAACAGCCAAGGGTTACAATGTAATTACGGCATCCGATCCCGAAGAGGGTTATAAATTGGTTAAAGAGCGCAACCCCGATTTAATTATTATGGATGTT
>WOR8_10006520_pt1 | contig 23790 bp, 21 predicted proteins | sample DeeMarSeWOR38_10_FD_19890 | JGI IMG/M metagenome (IMG submission 19890) | reverse complement strand
ACAATTCAATCTTGGCCTTTTCTGCGGCTTCTTTTAACCGCTGCAGGGCCATTTTATCGTTTCGCAGATCAATTCCCTGATCCTTTTTAAATTCGTCGGCCAGGTAATCGATGAGTTTAAGGTCAAAATCTTCCCCACCTAAATGGGTATCTCCACTGGTGGCTTTCACTTCAAAGACACCGTCGCCGATTTCTAGAATCGACACGTCGAAGGTACCGCCGCCCAGGTCAAAAACCACGATTTTTTCATCGGTTTTCTTGTCCAGACCATAGGCCAGGGCGGCTGCAGTGGGCTCATTGACAATGCGCCGTACATTCAGCCCGGCAATTTTGCCGGCATCTTTGGTGGCCTGCCGCTGACTGTCGCTAAAGTAGGCTGGAACCGTGATTACCGCATCTGTAATCGTTTCACCCAGATACTCTTCAGCCGTCTTTTTGATATTGGCCAGAATAAAAGATGAAATTTCCGCGGGGCTGTGTATTTTTCCCCGCAGGTGAATTCCAACGTCTCCGTTGGCTGCCTTTTCAATTTTGTAAGGCAATACCGTGATGTCCTTTTGCACTTCCGCCGAATCATATTTACGGCCGATCAGCCGTTTAATTCCAAAAACCGTGTTTTCGGGATTGGTGACTGCCTGTCTTTTGGCAATTTGCCCAACCAGTCGCTCTTGGTTTTCTGAAACGGCCACCATCGAAGGGGTTGTGCGACCGCCTTCCGGGTTGGCAATAATTTTTGCATCGCCGCCTTCCATAATTGCGACGCAAGAGTTGGTCGTTCCAAGGTCAATTCCGATAATTTTGCTCATGACAAATTCCTCCCTAAGGTAATTATTTTATTTTAGATTAAGGTTATAATCCTGTTTAACCGCCGCGTGCCTCCCACAGCCGCACGGTGTTTTCAACAGCTTTTTCATTACTAAATGATAATACATATTTTAAGTAATGCAATAAAAAAGATAATTAAATTATTGACAATAACAAAATAATATTTATCTTATTGATCAGAAAAAGGAATATTAGTATTTAAAGTCAAACATTCAAATAATTTAAGGAGGATTATAAAATGATGAACTTAGTCAGATGGAATCCCTGGGGAGAGATGAACGCGTTGCCGCATCGATTGAATCACCTGTTTGCTGATTCTTTTTTCCAGCCCAGTCGATCAGAAGATGAAATGAGCCTGGGTACCTGGCATCCGGTGGTGGATATGTATGATGAGGATGACAGAATTGTCATCAAAGCGGAACTTCCCGGTATGGAAAAAAAGGACATTTCAGTTGAGGTGAAAGATCAGGTTTTGACCCTTAGGGGCGAGCGCAACCATGACAATGAGATCAAAGAGGAAAAATACTATCGTCGCGAAAGGACCTACGGAAAATTCCAGCGCGCCTTCAGCTTGCCGGCTGATGTGAATTCGGACAATATCACAGCCGATTTTAAGGACGGCTTGCTGAAAATTGAAGTGCCCAAGCCTGAGAAGCGAAAACCCAAAGAAATCACGGTGCACTAATTACTTCTTCCTTCAACCAGCCCATAGCCCATTGAGCATGGGCTATCAAGCACCAACAACAAAAAAATAGAGTGACGGAATCGTCGCTCTATTTTTTTTTTAAACGGGCTATGCAATACTTCCAAATTGTTCTATATTAGAAGTGGTTTCAAAACCCCATCTAATGTCCGATAGCTGCGTTGAAAACCTCTTCAAAATGCTCACATACTCTTACGTATGCTGAGAACAACGACTTTTTCACCGGCTTACGCCTTGCTCTCGAACATGATCTGACGTTTTGAAGCCACTTCAAATGTAATTAAAATTAGTTCAGGTGAGGATTAAACGAATGTACAGGCCCAAAGGCAAGATTCGCCGATTTTTAAGTATTTTTTGGAACAGTGTTTCCGCTTTACGCCGAATTGTCGGTAACCTGCTGTTTCTTTTGCTCATCATCCTTTTCATTGCAATTGTATTTTTTGACAGAGGAGAAGAAGTGCCCGACGGTGCGGCCCTGATTCTATCGCCGGAAGGCAATATCGTTGAACAACAAACCCAAAGCATGTTTGCCAGTGATCTATTCGGCAATGCGGCCAGAGAAGAGACCCTTTTAAAAGATGTTATCGATGTAATCGAGTTTGCCAGAGATGATGAGCGCATCGAAGTGATGGTTCTTGACCTCAGGAAAATGGGAAAAGCCGGTATGAGCAAACTTCAGTCTATCGGCACGGCGCTTGATCGGTTTCGCAGCAGCGGCAAGCAAATTTTTGCATTTGGTGATTATTTCAATCAGCAGCAATACTATCTGGCGGCCCATGCCGACAGGCTGTATTTGAACCCCATGGGTGCGATCATGCTGCATGGATTCGGTCTTTACCGTAAATATTATAAAACGGCTTTGGAGAAGCTACAGATCCAGTTTCATGTCTTTAAAGTCGGCACCTATAAATCAGCGCTCGAACCTGTTTTACGAGACAGCATGTCCGATTACGCCAAAGAGGCCAATCTCGCCTGGCTCACTGTTTTATGGGATTTTTACAAAATCGATGTGGCTTCAAGGCGGGGATTTCGTCCGCAAGATCTGGATGACTTAATCAATAACCTTCCAGGGCATCTGGCGCAAGCCGAAGGAGATGCGGCCCTGATGGCCTTAAATCTGGGCTTGGTGGATGAACTCAAAACCCGTGACGAGGTCCGCCGCGAACTGATTGAACGCCTTGGCCAGGACAAAGACGGCCTTACCTTTAAACAGATTGCTTTCGACGAATATTTTAACCGCATTCGCCCGGATCTAATGAAAAGCCACCCCGCCAGGGACAAGATCGGCGTCATTGTTGCCAGCGGCATTATCATGGACGGAGAGCAACCGTCCGGCAGAATCGGTGGCGACACCATGGCGGATCTGCTGGTGCGGGCGCGTGAAGATGAAAACGTAAAGGCGGTGGTGGTTCGGATCGACAGCGGCGGGGGCAGTGCGACCGCCTCTGAGGTCATTAGCCGAGAGATTGAACTGACCCGCCAGGCCGGCAAACCGGTTTTCGTATCCATGGGATCCATTGCTGCTTCCGGCGGCTACTGGATTGCTGCACCTGCAGATCAAATCTGGGCGACACCCACAACAATTACCGGCTCGATTGGTATTTTCGGGGCCTTCCCGACTTTTGAAAGGAGCCTGAAATCTCTGGGCGTTACCAGTGATGGTGTCGGTACCACCAAACTTTCAGATGCTTTTGATCCCAGCCGCCCATTAAATGACCTGGTGGCTCAATCGATGAATCAGGTGATTGAGCAGGGCTATCGGCGTTTCGTCCAGCGGGTTGCTGAAGGCCGCAATATGCAGCCGGAGGCGGTTGAAAAAATCGCCCAGGGCCGCGTTTGGGCCGGAATTACGGCTAAAGATCTGGGACTGGTCGATAAAATCGGCAGCCTGCAGGATGCGGTTGATGCGATCGCTGAAACGGTGGGTTTAACCGATTATGAAATCAGCTACATCACCCAACCCTTAACCACCCGGGAACTGCTGATTGAACGGCTCAATCGATTAATTGTCGGCATCTTTACCGCTCTGAGCCCGGCTGATCATCCGGCAAAAAGATTTTATGATACCGTTATCGATACTGAAATCGATCATGTTCTACGGGCCGATGATCCGGTCGGATCCTATGCCTACTGCCTGAACTGCAATGTTCATTAGAATCCACCCGGTAATTTATTCTAATTCCTTCGTGAACTTTGTGCCTTTGTGATGCTAAGCGCTTTTTATTAATAGGCATTTAACCACAAAGACACAAAGAGCACAAAGAAGCTCTCCATAATTCATTCTTTTTGTAACTCCCGCATGTCAAATGTCTCTTAATTTCGTTTCGCTTCCTCAAGGATACGGTTCCCGGTCTAAATGCAGACGATCTGATTGCCAAAATTTTGTAAGGAATGAGCAATATTATGTACTAATGGAGAATAGAATTTTTGACGGATTTGTTTGATTCGATACACCTGATGGGAGAGACCAATGGCCAAAGATAAAAAAGAGATAAAAAAGGATATTCTGGATATGTTCCGATCCCTTGAAAATGAAGACGCGGATGTTTTGCCGCCTGAATTATTGGAATTGGACTATTTTAAACATTTAAACTGGGATGAAAAGTCATTATATCAGGACGCCGTGACGGAGCTCATATCCAACGGGCTGGTTGAAAATGTCAAAGGTTCCGCCCTTAATTTAAAACTGACCGATAAGGGAGCGGATTTGATTTATTAAGAGGCATTTTATTTAAAAAAAGAAAAGGCGATTCAGGATTGTCCCTAGTTCCCAAACCGCCTTTGGTTATCAATTTTAAACTTGCCGATTTGGCAAGGTTATTTGGCTAAAGTAAATCGTTCAACAGCGCATCTTTAATCATGTTACCGGCTATTTTTTCTTCATCCATTTTGTAGGTTTTGTTTTCTATCTGTTCTTTGAGCTGGGCGACCTTGTCCTCCCGCACATCCGGTATCGCTTCCAATTGTTTTTGCGCCTCCTGGACCTTTTTAGCCGTATCTGAAAGCACAACCGTATCTGCCTTGGTTTGCTGCTTTTCCGGCTGCTCAGACGTGGCATCAACTTTATCTTTATCCTGAACCTGATTCACGTAGGCTTCAATATTAACTGAGTCTTTTGGGGTAATTTCCATTTTTCAGCGAGCTCCTCTAAATTTTCCTGTTTTACAATCGTTTTAATCGCTTAACAGTCTTTATTTACAATAATTCTAATCCACTGGCTTCTGGGTGTCAAATTAATTACGATTTAATTATATTATCGGTAAAAACTTTACATACTTTAGTCTTATTTTGCAAATTTTCATATTTGTTTGCATTTCGAGAAAAATTTCAACATATTAATAAAACTATAAATAATGATTAAAGCATAGATCTGCTTTGCAAAAGGCCAAATTTCAGCCAAAAGCCATTCTTGAATGTGATCCAATAACTTGCCATTATCATGCCAAACACAAAGCTTTCAATAAATTTTATCCCTAAATACCCGTTGCTTTACAGACGGTGAAGCAGTCCTGTCTTTATTGGTAATTGCGAAAATGAACAATTAAAACTAAGAAAATATAATGCCTGGACAACAGCATACGGACTCACCCGTTTTCACCGGCACTCGCCTGCCCGCCATTGACGCCATGCGCGGCATCGTTATGGTGCTCATGGCAATGGACCATGCCTCCCATGTGTTCAATGCCGGCCGGTATGCCAGAGATTCATTTATCTGGTATCCGGCAGGTTCTGAAATTCCGGCCGCCCAGTTCCTCACCCGCTGGGTGACCCATCTTTGTGCGCCCACATTTTTGTTTCTGGCCGGTTTGGTTCTCGCATTGAGCGTGTCCAAACGGCAGGCCCGGGGCGATGGGGAGCGCACCATTGACGCAGATATTATCAAACGCGGAGTTTTCATTTTGCTGCTGGATCCCCTGTGGATGAGTTTTGGTTTTGGGGAAGGCATCGTCCTTCAGGTGCTTTATGCGATTGGCGCCAGTTTGTGCTGCATGGTGCTTTTTCGCAGGCTTGGTATGCGCAGTCTGTTTATTATGGGTTTGGGCCTTCTTTTTTTCGGTGAAGCACTCGCGGGTCTGGCGGTGTGGGCTGGTGACGGTCAAAGACCCGGGCTGCTGGGCACATATCTCGTCACTGGAGGGGTGGTTACAAAAGGTATATTTGTTCTTTATCCGGTGATTCCCTGGCTGGCCTACATGATCTTAGGATGGGTTTGTGGAAAGCATATGCTGGGCAAAAACGCCTTTAATCCGGTTCGCTGCTTTACAATTGCTGGAGTCTTATCTCTAATCGTGTTTTTTACGGCCCGCGGTTTTAACAAATACGGCAATATGCTGCTGTACCGCTATGACAATTCCCTTCTGCAATGGCTGCATGTGAGTAAATACCCGCCAAGTCTCACTTTTTCGGCTCTAGAATTGGGTCTCATGTTTCTGATTTTGGCTATTCTGTTTGCCTGGTATCGGAACCGAAACGCTTCAGATGATAATCCGCTGCAGGTTTTCGGCCGCACGCCGCTTTTCTTTTATATCATTCATGTACATCTGCTGGCAGCCGCCGCCTGGGTGCTAAATTTGCATCGTGCCTTCGGCCTGATGGAAACTTATATTGCCACCGGTGTTGCTTTGATGGTGCTTTATCCGCTGTGTCGGTGGTACGGCCGTCTCAAGCAAGCCCGCCCGAAAAGCTTTTTGCGGTATATATAATTGACTCTGACAGCGGCGGCTTTATAAAAAATAATGTTTTTCAGATGGATTTATTGACATGCTACGCTGTGGCATATATATTTGAATTTAATGATACCTATTTTCATACATGAAATTAAAAATGGCAATTGAGAGAAGAAAAAACTCTCGGTATTGTGTCCGGGATAACGCTTTTGCGGTTTTTGGACCTGAGCCCGTGAAGTTGGCGCCCATTGTCGATGTCAGCCTGGGAGGGCTGGGGATCGGTTTCAATGGAATCAACATGGGCGCTGACGGGTTAAACGCCGCTGCGAAATTGGAGATCGTAATAGATGATGGTTGTTTCTATATGGACAAATTGCATTACCAACTGCTTCCACAATACCGAAACTTTCCTCGAAACCCCTCCGGGTCTTTTCAAAATATCTATGGCATAAAATTTGTAGATTTGATGTCCAGCCAGCAAAGCCGGTTGAAATATTTTATCCGCAACCATACCAGAGGCGGAATGACGCCGAAATTTATTCGGAAGTTCAAACAGCATTTCCATCAAATTACTGGCAAAAGGGATTTTGCGAGTTCCTGCCAGACCGCCTGGCTTCAGCGGCCTTCCCTGTGATCGAACCTTTTCACTTTTAACAGTCACCATCCTTGTACGGCAGCTATTTTCGATTTGATTTAAAATCAAAAAAAGGGCTAAATTTACGTTAGCCTAGCCCATTAGCCCATTTAAAATATGTCAGCGTTTTACACAGGAGATCACAGGATCAGATTGTCGTATGTCTTTCGCGTTATTTCAATCTTGCGATACGTCTGGCCTCCTTGTTGAATAATGATCTTTTTTGCCAATTATTTTAATAACTTCAATGTTCCTTTGCTTTAATAATTGATTTTCCAGACCGATGTTGGGCCAAATTTGGTCATAAAATACCACCAGTTTACAATTGGGTAGCGTTTCGATTGCCTCATAGGCGCTCTCAAACCATTTACTGGAAGATCGATAAAACCAATCCGTGCCCCGGTGGCGGTCTCCCAATTCCCAGATCGCAAAAGGTTTGGTCTCATATCGTTTCGTTAATTCGGCGTAGTCATCGCCCAGCAAATCCATAAAGGGTTCACTCCTGATGAAGGCTTGGTTCCAGATGGAAATACCCACCCAGTTGACCTGTTCGGGCGGCACCTGGAAATATTTTCTCTTCCTCCTAAAACCCGATGATTTGCTGGCTAAATGAAGCCCCCAAACAAGATACCTGTTTGCGCCCTGCTGCTCGAAGATATTAAACATGCGGTCCCAGGCCGGTATGAAGTATTCAGGATCCCAATCTTTCCAGAAATGATCTCCGGCATAATGCCCGGCCCCGGGAAAGGGTATAAACAAGGCCGGTATTGCCGCCTTTTTGGCTTCCTGTGAAAACCGTTGAAAGTGATGATCGTCATCTCCTTTGCTGATACGCTTCCAGTCTGTCCGCGGAACGTATCGAATCATCGGGTAGACGCCCATCCTGAAGGCAGCTTCGAGAACGGTTTTGGGGTAGTAACTGTTTCCGATGAAGTCGTCTGCGATGCCATGCACCGCAGGCAACGTACCTATTTTGTTTTTATAAATAATTAAAATCTGTTCCTCTGTCTGAGCACTTTTTTCTTTCAACCAGTAATCATTGTCGCCCAAAAAGCGGTAGCCAATGTCATGGTGCCAGCCCAGATAACACTGGCCTGTGGGGGTTGGGATTGCCGGATGAGATTCGAGTTTTTTAGCCCTTGTTTTACGGGCTGCCGGGACTGCGCGATTTTGGGTACACCCCTTTATGAGCGGGCTCAGACTGAATCCGGAGAGCGTTGCCAGGCTTAATTTTACAAAATCTCTACGGTTTAATTGGATGTTCATTATTTGATTTCAAACAGGTTGCCATCATCATCCCGAATAAACGTCAGGGTCCTGTCCCCCTTGGGGACCTGAATAAGCTCGATTTCCAGATGGTGACATTCATTCAAAAATGCATTCAGATCTTCAACCTCCAGGCAGACATGCCCGATTTGGTTAAGACGGTTCACAGATGGGTCGGCAATGAAAATTTCAAAATGAACCTGTTCGCCCCGGTAGTTGATCATCAGCAGGTCACCGTCAAAATTGAAAATGGCCTTAGAAAGGGGCCTCGCTAAAATTTTCGGTTCTGACTTTTCCAAACCGAGCAGATTTTTAAAAAATCGATCTGAATTTTTTTCAGAACTACAGACGAGCGCCACGTGTCGCAACATCATTGACACCTCTCTTTGTGACTCCAACTAGTTTTCCCTTTTCAAATTGCCAAATCCGCAATCCGCATTCTAAAATCCAAAATCAAAGATGGGGTTTGATAATGACTTTCAAGGATTCTTTGCTCGCCATTACCATCCGGAAACCTTCGGCGATATCTCGCAACGGAAGCCGCCGGGTAATCATGTCGTCTACCTTTATGGTTGCTGTTTCTATCAGGTTTATGGCGGCATCAATATCCGGAGGACCGCAATAATAGGAAGTCATTATCTTCGTCTCCCGGGTCCAGAAATCATTTAACGGTATGGTGATTTTTTCAGCGGGATGCGGTACTGCGAAAAAAACGATAACCCCTCCTTTATCCACGCACTGCCATGCCTGATCAACTGCAGCGATTGCAGAAGTGCACAGGATGACGACGTCGGCCGCTCCAATGTTTTCAGCGGCCAATCGCTCCGGAATATTTTCAGCGGCGTCGATTGTCATATCCGCACCCATCTTTTGGGCAAATTCCAGCTTTCTTCGATTAATGTCCGTGGCAATAACCCGGCAATGTTTGGTTTTGGACAGCTTCACATGCAGCAACCCGGACATGCCGCTTCCCATCACCATGACCGTCTGGTCGCTGCGCACGCCGGCTAGCTGTTGAGCTCTGACAACACATGCCAGCGGTTCGATAAAGGTACTTTGATCATATGTGATATTATCCGGCAAAAGATACGTTCCGTTTTCGACCAGGGTTTCCGGAACCAGGACATACTCTGAAAAACCGCCCGGCAGCCTTTCTTTGACATTAGAACACACCGGAAAGTGGCCGCTTTTACAGTACGTACATTTCATACACGGCACCTTGGGGGCCACAAAAACGCGGTCTCCGGGCCGGTATTTCGTTACCGCTTTCCCGATTTCAACGACTTCGGCCCCGATTTCATGCCCCTGCACCAGGGGGGCCCTGGGCAGACGATACCATTCAACAATATCACTGCCGCAGATGCCACATGAGAGAACTTTAATCAGGATCTCTTTGTGACCGGGTTTGGGCTTCGGCACTTCTTCGATGCGGATATCTTCGTTGTTGTACCAGACGGAAACTTTCATGATTGATTCTTTAGCGTTTGATAAAGGTCCAATGCCTTTTGCGGTGTCTCGTCATCGTGAACCACGGCCCGGACCGCCTGCAGCATTGCAATCGGAGAATCGGATTGAAAGATATTGCGTCCCATGTCCACACCGCTGGCGCCTTGCTGCACGGCGTTGTAAGCCATGGTCAGCGCATCCAGTTCCGGTATTTTCGTGCCGCCGGCCATCACAATGGGCACCGGGCAGGAGGCGCACACGGTTTCAAAGTCTTTTTCGACATAATAGGTTTTAATGTAATGGGCGCCCAGTTCCGCACAAATCCGGGTTGCCAGCCTGAAGTAACGGGCATCGCGGGCCATATCTTTGCCCACCGCCGTGACCGCAAGGGTCGGGATTCCATAGCGGGTGCCAATATCCACCATCTTTGTCATGTTGATAATCGATTGCCTTTCGTATTCAGCGCCGATGAAAACCTGGACGGCCATGGCACACACATTCAGACGGATCGATTCCTCGATGTCTACGGCAATCTCTTCGTTGGAAAGCTCCTTGAGGATGCTGGTACCGCCCGACACGCGCAGAACAATTGGTTTTTGGGTGGAAGGCGGGACAATGCTTCTGAGGATGCCCCGTGTGAGCATTAATGTGTCTGCGTAGGGCACAATGGGAACAATATTGACGTCAATCCGTTCAAGTCCCGTTGTAGGCCCCTGAAAATATCCGTGATCGATGGCCAGCATTACCGTGCGGCCCGATTGCGGGTTGAAGATTCTGGCCAGTCTGTTTTTCATCCCCCAGTCCAGAGAGTTGGCGCCTTTCAGGAAAAAGCCCTCTGTTTCCTGGGGTATATCGGTGTGATACTGCTTTGCATCTTTCAGGTCGTCCATGTCAGGCATATTTTCTTCTCCTTTCCAAACTGGTTTTAAAACCCACTTTATAATGCATTATCGCAGGTTAGGTTTTAGGGTCAAGAAAAACCATTTATTGCTAAACAAAGTCTGTGGTATAAGTGCTGTCAGCCGGATTCGGTTTTGGCGATGGTTAAATTTCAAAATTTGAAACGCTCAATTTAGGTTCTTATTAAAAATTTGCAAACTGGAGGAAACGGATGGGTGAATGGGATCAGGAAAAAAAAGATGTTTTGGTTTGTGCCCAATGGATGTCCGAACATGGTTACTTTGGCGGTTATCGAGGCAGCGGAGGAAATATCTCGGTCAGGATTAAAAACCAACCGATTCTCGCGGTAACCCCTTCCGGTCGATCTTACGGGGATATGACCGCTGATGATATTTGCGTGGTGAATTTTGATTTAAAACCGCTTGAAGGACAATTCGTCCCTTCCAAAGAAGCAGCGATGCATATTGGCATTTACCAGCACCGTGCTGATGTCAACGCCATCGTTCATACGCATCAGACCTATGCCAGTATATTAGCGGTGATTGACGAGTCGATTCCACCCTTGTTTGATGAAGAAACCAAGGAGTTCGGACCGGTGGTAGAAACTTTATTAAAAAATTAGGCAATAATTGTCATTGTTATATTCTTCAAAACCACGGCGCCCTGAATTTAGGCCGCGATATTGACCACGCATGGAAGAACACAGAACTTTTAGAAAAAGTTTCAAAGATTTATTATGCTGCCCTGATTACCGGCAAAAAAATCGCCACTTTACCCAAAGACACAATTGATTATTTTAACAAAATGCGAGAATCGAGTTAAAAACCGGATAAAGTTAATTGGATTTTTATTAACCACAGAGAGCACAGAGAGCACAGAGAATAATAATTAATTTTTGTCTAGAACACTTTCAGAATAAAATGTCTGTGCCTGTCTGTGTGGGTCTGTGGCTAATTCATAGAAAAGTCAGGCGATGCTGACCTCTGATGAAGAAGCCTATATTTTAGATCAAGCCTATGTGCCGGAGCATTGCATTCGTCTGATGACCCATGTATCCGGCGGCGAACCGTTTTTAATCGATGATTATTTTATATGCCGTAAAGAAAACTGGATAATCCTGATCGGCTACCCGCTGGAAAATAATTTCACCCCCGATCAGTTGGAAGCCGTTTTTATCGAAGTTAAGAAAAAATTCCGCCCAGAGTTTGTTTCGCTGGTGGCACCACGAATGCCATCTTCCCTGGCCGCGACCTGCCAGGAAACCGAAAGCGATTCCTACTTCACCTTGCAGGCTCAAAAGCCGGTTATCCGCAGCCCGATAAGACGCAATCTAAGAAAGGCACGCCAAAATTTAAGGGTGGAATTTTCCTCCGGTATGCAGGATGCTCATGGGGAGCTGATGCATGAATTTGTTGGCCGGACCCCGTTGTCTGAACGCGTTCAAAGGCTGCTATTTAAAATGCCGGAATTTGTGGCCGGCTCTGATATGGCCTTTGTTTTGAATACCTGGGATCAAGCAAATAAACTGGCTGCTTTTTATGTTGTCGATCTTGAAGCCAAACGGTTTTCAAATTACATCATGGGCTGCCATTCCAAAAAAAACTATGTGCGCGGGGCCTCGGATCTTTTATTATTTGAGCTGATAAATTTAAGCCTGGAATATGATAAGCGCTATATTCATCTTGGGCTCGGTGTAAATGCCGGTATCCGTCGTTTTAAGGCCAAATGGGGCGCAGTGCCCACCCGCCGTTATGAAATGGGTGAACTGGTACTCAAAAAACCAACGATATTTGAATCTATTTTGTCGTGGTACAAGTTCTGCTAACTGGATTTATAACCACGAAAACACGAAAAATTAAAAGCACGAAAAGATTTTCAATTTAAATAATTACTTACTTCTTTTTTTTAAAACAATTCACGCAACAAATATATTTTATTTCGTGTTTTCGTGGTAGAAATAGTATCTTCGAAATTTTCTTTGTGCTTTTTATTAAATTACCGAGCAAAGAATCCCGATGTTTTCTATTGGATTAAAACAAAAAAAGTTAAAAATGATCTGGCAGGCGCAGAAAAACGGCAGGATCTCACATCTTGTCGGCACCGCCCATTTTTTTCCATATAGCTTTAGAAATTTCCTACAGCGGTATCTGGAAAGCGCCCGCCTGGTGATGTTTGAAGGCCCACTGGATGATGACAGCATGGCCCGGGTGCGGGAGGCGGGAATCAACAAAGAAAATTCCTATCATATTTTCAACGAGCTGGACGATAAAACCGTTGCCGGCATCACCGATGCTTTGATCCCGATTTGCCGGGCGAGGCATTCATCGTATCTGGTAACTTTCAACAAATTTGACCTGAAAGATACCGTCTATGAAATGGTAAAGGATATGAGGCCCTGGCTGGCATTTTTCACACTGTGGTCCGCTTATCTCAAACGCCTTGGCTGGAAGTACTCGGTTGATCTGGAGGGCTATCAGATTGCCGGAAAATTGAGGAAAAAGATCGTTTTTCTCGAAACCATTGAAGAGCAGATCGAAGTTCTGCAAAACATTTCGCATGATAACATTCTCTTCTTCCTGAACCAGGTTGATCGCTGGAAGGACTTTGCCCGGGAATATGTTGAATGCTATCTGAACGGTGATTTAGAAAAGCTGAAATTCACCCGGGTGCGCTTTCCCAGCCGGCATCATTCGGTCATCAATGAACGTGATAAAATCTTTCATCAGCGGATGCGTGCTGAGCTTGAAAAGGGACAGGTAGTGGCCTTCCTCGGGGCACCGCACCTGAGGGGAATGAGCCGCTTGCTCGTAGAAGACGGCTATCAGGTGAAGGGTCCGTGGCTGCCGCAGCAATGACAGAATTCAGAAGACAGCCTGCGACGAGCCCATCGGCCGTGAGCTCAGGGCCGAACGGCTCAGCCGAATCGAGGTCAGATGACAGAAGACAGAAGACAAAATTTTTCGACTCCTGCCAAAACTTCCCGGACAAACGCCATGAATACGGCAGTCCGAATTCTGGCGAATCGCGATCATTCAAAATATGAATTAAAACAGAAATTGCGGCAGCGGGGCTTTACGAGCAAAGACATTGACGCGGTGATGGTGGCGTGTGAACGTTTCAATTATATCAATGACCGCAGAACCGCCCATGTATATATTTTACAGCTTAAACGAAAGTGCTTCGGCAAACGCTATGTTCGGACGGCCCTGAAGAAGAAGCGCCTGCGCGGCACGGATATCGAAAATATTCTGCTGGAGAACTACCCCGAGGCCGATGAACTTGAAAGCGCCGGCAAACTGCTGGAAAAGAAAATGGAAGCCTTTGAGCGAGAAGCGGATCTGAAAAAAAGAAGAGAAAAAATGTATCGGTTTTTATACTCTCGCGGATTCAGCCCGGCGGTGATTCGGGAGTTAGTTAAAAGATAATTTGTTGAATAGTTAAATAGGTGAACGGTATCTATTCTTTTACAAATTAACCATTTGACGAATTTACCAATCAACCAACCAAGGCTAGCTGGCGATTTCCAGAACTTCTTCGGTTTTTTCGCAAAAAGATTTTAATATCTGCGTCTGGTCTTTGGTTAAATGGTGAAATTTCACCCCGATTCCCCTGGGGTCGGACCAAACAATTTCTCCTATTAAATCTAAAGGCTTACGGGTTTCGGGTGACGAAAAATGAAGCAGCATTTTCAAGCCGCGGGCAAACGACTCGCCGGTTTCGATAAAGGCGCCGGAGCTGCTGATGTCCAGAATATAACTGCTGAACTTTTGTCCCCGGATTTTAAAATTGACGTTGATCAAACAATCTTTGCGGGAATGTGTTCTTCTTTCCGTTTTGTCAGTTTCAGACTGCATTTCTTCGAGATGTTTCATAAAGATAAACCGCTGTTCGTTCGACATATCAATGGCCGTTTTCAACAAAAAGTTGGCTGTACTGCCGTTGAGAAATTGCCTCAAAAGATCATTTTGCTGTTTTTCGGGCAGGTTGTTTATTAAATAATACAAGCGGGCGACGACCTCATGATCATTCATTTTAAGAGGAGAGGCGGGGGAGGCGGTATATTCTTTTTTTAATTTAAATGACCGTTGAAGCGTTGTTATCATATTTTGCTCACCTTCTTTCGCAAAACCCTGATCCATATTCCATTATCCCTCATGACGCATTTATTGCGGTCCAAAAGAGACCCAAATATCGGTATAAGTGCTTGATCGACAGTTGAATTGAAGCTGCCGTATAATCCGTTTAGCCGGTCCGAGTATCGGGTTACCCCTTGGAATTGCAAAAAGCATGCAAAAAGCTGATAGTCTTGTAATTCTTATAATTTCTAATATTTAGCTAAAATGAAGGGCCTTGAAATTTAAAAGATAGTATGAAAAGAATGAATGAAAATTGGGTAATCGATTTCATAACCAGAGGGAGATATGACTGTGTCCAAACTTACGCTTTTTCGGCTTAAAAATCAGATGTTCTTTTTTAATCTGGTTGCCATTTCCATTGGGGTCCTGGCCCTTTTAATTTTAAGCTATCGGTCTATTTCGCCGCCGACACCTGAAATCGAAAGGCTTACGTTTCGCATCGCACTTTTTTTTGAGCCCTTATGTTTCATTTTTGTGCTGGTCGCGACCCTGCTATTCGAACGACCGATTCGGCGCACCCTGGATCTCATGTATCGCCGCGAGCCAATCCCGCCGGAAATTGCCGGCAAAGCCCGACAGAGACTGCTGAACGAACCCTTTTTTCTGATAGCCATTGATTTATTGTTATGGCTGGCGGCGGCGGCTGTCTATCCCATCTCTTTTTATACATACAAAGCCGGGGAGATGATTATCGGTCGCGCCCTTTTTCAGAATCTGTTAATCGGGCTGGCCTCAATGACGGCCGCGTTTTTTATCCTGGAATATGTCCTGCAAAAAAAGATGGTGCCCTATTTTTTCCCAGATGGCGGACTCTATGTTACACCGAAAACAATGCGCATGCGTATCGGCACCCGACTGGCGGCCCTTATTTTTGCCTGCAACCTGATTCCTTTTTTAGCCCTCATCGCAATTGTGCGCGGCTCCTATCGCTCCCCATTGGATTCGGCCCAGCTTCTGGAATTGTTGAGACCGGCGCTTCTGACCAACGCCATTTTTGGGATCAGTATCGGAATTGGACTTGCCGTGCTGGTCAGCGGTAATATCACGCGTCCCCTAAAAGAGATCATTCGGGTCCTTGAAAGAGTCCGTGATGGGCATTTTGACCAAAAAGTTAAGGTCACTTCAAACGATGAAATCGGTTACACCGGGGATGTGATCAATGAAATGACCGATGGCTTGATTGAGCGCGATAAAATGCGCCAGTCACTTGAACTGGCAAAAGAGGTACAGCAAAATTTTTTGCCGAAAGCGGATCCTGAAATTGCCGGGCTGGAGATCGCCGGTCAAAGCATTTATTGTGAACGCACCGGTGGTGATTATTATGATTATTTTGAAATGGGCGACCACCAGCACGGCAAAATCGGCATCGTTGTGGGTGATGTTTCCGGTCATGGAATATCCTCGGCCCTGTTGATGGCATCTGCGCGATCTTCACTGCGGCAACGGGCCCAGCTGTCCGGAAATATCGCCCAAATTATTTCGGATGTGAATCGGCAGCTGACAAGAGACGTCGAGGAATCCGGCAGATTCATGACCCTGTTTTGCAGTGAGATCGATACGCGCGCCCGGCGGATTCGCTGGGTGCGGGCCGGGCATGAGCCGGCCGTATTCTATGACCCGTCCACAAGCACCTTTGAGGAACTAAAAGGGCCGGGAATGGCCCTGGGTGTGGATGAAGGCTGGCAATACGAGGAACAACAAAAGCCGGGATTAACCCGGGGGCAAATTATTGTCTTTGGTACCGACGGCATCTGGGAGTCCCATAACGCCAGCGGCAAAATATTTGGCAAAGCGGCGCTATTTGAAATTATCCGCCAATATGCCGCCAAAAGTGCAAAGGAGATGGTTGCCGCCATAATTGATTCGCTGGACCGTTTCCGCCAGGACGTTATTCCTGAGGATGATGTGACACTGGTTGTGGTCAAGGTTGTGGATTAGAGGCTATCTCATAAAGGTTGAGCCCGTTACCCGTTTGCCCGTAGAAAATGGAAACAGATATTTTTTCGACTACAACCGGTTCAGCCGGCTCAACCGGCTTAACGGGCTAACCCAAAGGTGAAGAATAGCAAGAATCGGGTGGCAAAGTCCCCATTTTTATCTTATTTTGTATTAAATTTCAGACAGGGGGATCATCAAATGAAAGCCGAGACTTTTACCCAGGCCGCCGTAGATTATGAGCGCATCGAAAAAGCCATCCAATTTCTGGCGGACAACTTTCATTCCCAGCCGAATCTAAAGGAAATTGCCGGCAAGATTCACGTGAGCGAATATCATTTCCAGCGCCTTTTCAGTCGCTGGGTCGGTATCAGCCCTAAACGGTTTCTGCAATTCTTAACCAAAGAGTATGCCAAGACCCTGCTGGAAAAATCGATCAATCTTTTAGACGTTACCTACGAATCAGGCCTGACCAGCCCCGGGCGCCTGCATGATCTGTTTGTCTCCTGTGAAGCCGTGACTCCGGGACAATACAAAGCCAAAGGCGAAGGCCTCGAAATTGTATACGGCTATCATGCGACCCCGTTCGGCGAATGTATGCTGGCCAAAACCGAGCGGGGCATCTGCAGTTTAGATTTTGTTCAAGATAATGACCGCCGGGCCGTTTTTGCGAGTGTGGAAGATAGATGGCGAAAGGCAACATTAATTCAAGACCCGGATATCACGCGACCCTTTGTCAAACGGATTTTCAATCCGTCACAGGGGCAAAAATCAACGCCGCTGCATCTGGTTTTAAGCGGCACGAATTTTCAAATAAAGGTATGGGAGGCCCTGATCAAAATTCCCATGGGTGCGGTGGTTACTTATGAGGACGTTGCGGCCCACATCGGAATGCCCAAAGCCTCCCGTGCCGTCGGCAATGCGGTTGGCAGCAATCCGGTCTCGTTTGTTATTCCCTGTCACCGTGTCATCAAAAAAAATGCCGAATTCGGAAATTATGGGGGTGGGGTCGCGCGCAAGCTGGCGATACTCGGCTGGGAAGCCGTCCAGATGAACTGATTTGCCTATTTTCTTTGATAAAATTCTCTGGGATTTAACTCTGCCATCCCGCCAAAATCATTTTGTACAAAAAAAGTTCGAATTTCTGTGCACAGGTCGCACTTGTTGATGTAACTTTCTTTTGCGGGGGTATAGTTAAATTTTTCCTGTGCCATTTTAAAAATACCGCGAAGCCCTTCACGAAATAATGTGGTTAAAACCGGATATTTCTCCGTGGGCAGGGGGTTGCCTAAATCTTCTCTTGCTATGGAAAGCCCGGAGCAAAGCCCCGGGATGTAGTTTCCGAAAAGATCCAGGTGAAAATGTTCGGTGCTCAAGAGCTCAGTTCTACAACTGCCGGCATTTTTATCGATGATCTGTCGGGCGGATTTGTCTGCGAGATAGGGTCGAAAGGTCTCCAATGCCCGGCCGCCCATATGGATCCAATAGCGTTGAGCCAGGCGTATCACGTAATCCCGGCCGAATCGGGTTTCAAATTCGGCTAAGGAATGGGTACCGTCGGCATCCAGCGAGGCTAGATCGGCAATAAACTCTGAAACCCAGGGGAATATACCGATGACGGTTTGACGAGCAGCCTCGATAACCCCTTTTACTTTTGAAAACGGAATGTATTCATTGTGAAAGGGACTGATGGATACCAGTAAGGTCTGCAGGCCCTGTTTGCGCAACTTCAAAAGCGCGGCCGTTGCAGAATGGCTATCTTTGAACCACGCGGAATTGGTCTCCACGTATTCAACCGCCACGCCGACTTTGGCGGCGATTTCCAGTATATCACCGAGCGCGTCCGGTCTTAACAGAGGCTCTCCACCACCGATGTGCACCGATGAACACTCCAGCTTGCGGATGGTCCGCAGGTTTTCCTCGGCTGTCCGGGGGTCAATATAATTTTTTTCCCAATTCGGGCTGCAATTGTAAAGACAGTGCCGACAGCGAGACACACAAAAATAGTTGGTGATCAACCCACCGGAAACCAGCCGCTTTATTTTAAACTCATCCAAAAGCGTATCCTTATTCGGATCTGTTAACCACAGAGACCGCAGTCTTCGACCCGGAGCTCAGACCGAAGGGAGCGCACAGAGAAAAGCATACTATTTCTTACCGATCTTAAAAAATGATCTCTGCGATCTCTGTGTTCTCTGTGGTTAAAAACAATTCACCTTTTTCTGACATCATACACCCCTATGTTTGTCAAGCCTGAACGATCCGGTGCCGGCAAAAACCGGTCCATAAAATCCCCAAATTGTGCTAATGGCAAATACCCAATATCCAATACCAACGCTGTCACACTTGACTATTGTCGCAAAGCGCTGGTAGACCTTAATTGATCGTAAATGAAATGGAGCTAAATATGATAACCCGCAATGTTTCGATTCCGCTGGGAAGCGCTGAAAACGTCTCGGGGATCCTTGCGGCTCCCGAGGACGTTGATCCCGCAAAAACCACAGGAGTGATTTTTGCCCATGGTGCCGCTAACGATATGAACAACCCGCTGATCCAATTCGTATCCCGGGGGCTGGCCCTTGCGGGATACGTGACGCTGCGGTTTAATTTTCTTTATAAGGAAAAAGGAAAAAAGTCGCCGGATTCCCAAGCCAAACTGGTTCAAACCTGGCAAAGTGTTTATCAATTTTTTAGCACCCATCCAGAATTTGGCCCAAAAACCATCGTTGCCTGCGGCAAGTCTATGGGGGGGCGTGTGGCCTCCCAGATGGTGGCCCAAGGTCTGCTTCCGGTCAGCAAGCTGGTCTTTCTGGGCTATCCCCTGCATGCCCCCGGAAAAAAAGATCAGCTGCGTGATGCCCATCTTTACACGATTCCGATTCCGATGCTATTTTTGGCCGGCACGCGCGACACCCTGTGTGATCTGAACATCTTAAAGACGGTTTTAAATCGCCTGAAGGCACCCTGGGGCCTTGAAGTGATCGACGGCGGAAATCATTCCTTCAAGGTTCCCAAGTCCCATCCGGTTTCCCAGGAAGATACCTATGCACAGATCCTGCTTGGCGTTACAGCCTGGTTAAAAAGGGATACTTAAATCCTGCCGGATCTATATAACTACATGGCCTTGATTTCAAAAGCCCCTCTCTATTGATGTTTCTAAAGCTGCCGGGCTTGCATGATTTCATTTTGTGATTAGGTTAAGAATAGATGGAATATCCTTCCACCCAAACGGGGCGCTGGTAACCATTGCGTGGAAAGCCGCCGTCTTCCGGATGCGATGCCCCACCAATCAGTAAGATCATTAAGTCCAGCCAAATATTTTGCCCCAAAGCCGAAGAAGCAGGTCTTTGATTTTTTGATGAGAACAACGGCAATGTGTGATCTGATTGCACACAGTGCAGATTGATCGGCTGTATACGGGGTGCCATGACGAAATCTCCCATCATAGAATTTAAAAATGTTACCAAGCGATTTGATGAGCGGACGATCCTGGATCGAATTAATCTGCAAATTTATGAGGGTGATGTTACCACCATTATCGGTAAAAGCGGCGAAGGCAAAAGCGTTCTACTCAAGCACATCATTGGCCTGCTGAGACCCGACGAAGGCAGCGTCTTGTTTCGGGGGCGACCGATCGAAAAAATGAGCCGCAGAGAATGGAATACCTACCTGGCGCAGATCAGCTACATGTTTCAGAATAATGCCCTTTTTGACTCGAAGACGGTTTATCAAAATGTGGCCATGCCCCTGAGAAAATTCAACCAACTCAGCAAATCACAAATTCGAGAAAAGGTAATGGCGCGCCTGGAGCAAACCGAGCTGACAGACGTGGTTCACAAATATCCGTCCGAGCTCTCCGGCGGAATGCAAAAGCGAGCGGCTTTGGCCCGGGCGCTGGTTACCGATCCGAAAATCGTTCTGTTTGACGAATTGACCACCGGGCAGGACCCCATTCGCCGAAATGCCATTCTGGGAATGATTGCCGAATATAAAATGAAATTCGGCTTTACGGCCGTTTTGATCAGCCATGACATCCCGGATGTGTTTTTTATCTCCAACCGTATTCTGGCGCTTTACGATAAAAAAATTGTTTTTCAGGGGACACCTGAAGCATTCGAAGAATTTGATCATCCCTTTTACGATGAAATCATCACCAGTCTCGAAGATTTGCAACATGAGCTGACCGGATTGCATTCCAAGCGCCAGTTTAAGGTACGCTATCAAACCGATCTGGCCCGCAAAAATGGAAACCGCCAATTTGCCGTTGTCATTTTCGCCCTTGAAAATCTGGATCGCATTATTAATCGACCAATTCAGTACCGTACTGCCGTTTTCCGATCTGGATGAAGCCCGGCGCATTTTGGAAGATTTTACCAGAGATTTTCGGCGAAACGGGTTGATCCGCATTGAGAATGCCGCCAGAGAGGTCAATCCTGCGGTGCGCTGCTTTGAGTTTTCAATCAGTGCCGGATTGGCCCGGGGAAATCCAAATGTCGAGATGGATTCCATTATGGCGTTTGCCGACTTTAATCGGGAACCGATTGCTCAGTTTCAGTGCAATATTTAGATGGGGTTTTGAGACCACTTCTTTGTACTAAATTCAGCCGCTTTCTTATAACCCGCCTCAAGCGCTTCAGTTATGATGGCCTTAAACGCTTTTTTTTCCAGGGTAAACGTAATTTCAGTGGAAATGCCCCCCGGCGTGCTGGCTTGGCCGATTAAATCGTAAGGAGACACTTGCCGGGTGTTCCACAGTTCCATTGAACCGTTGATCGTTTGATACGCAATCGTTGTTGATGTCTCCCGATCGATACCCATCCTCACTGCTGTATCAATGATCGCTTGGAAAAACAGGTGAGTTGTCACCGGGCTGCTGAGGGCGGTAACCGCATTGATCTTATCCTCCTGCAGAATGACATATTCTCCCAGACAGGAAAAAAGCTCGATAACATCATTTCTTTGTTTATCGGTGACGTAGGGATTAAAGGCTAGCGCCGCAATGCCTTTGCCGATCTGGCTGGGGGGATTGGGCAGGGCTCTTACCACCGGGAGATCTTTTTCTAAAACCGCGTAGGTTCTCATGGGAATGCCGGCAGCCAGGCTGATGATTACTTTGTCTTTTGGGAATTTCTGTTCTCTAAATTCATTTAAAACCGGACCCACAACCTGGGGCAGAACATTGAAAAATATGAAATCGGCGGCGCCCAGTGCCTGTTGATTACTTTCTGATGTTCGAACAGAAAATTTTTTTTGAAGCGATTCCAGTTTTTTCTGATCGGGGTCACTGACAACCAGTTGCTTTCCGGCTGTTTTTCCGGATCGGATCAGATTCTCAAGAATAATGCTGGTGATGTGCCCTCCGCCGATAAAAGCAATGGTGCGCTGCTTTAATGCCATTTATTCTTCTCCTTTTGTCCTTCTGTCCCTATGTTTGACGCCAGCATTTTTTTAAATCGCCCCTCCAATCTGGCGCAGGGATAAAAACCCAAATCCTTCAAATTGCCGGTAACATCAACCGGCAGCGCTTGGCTTTCGACTTTTTGATTCAGGATACCGCCAATTAAAACGGGGAGCCTTATTTTTTGCCGCTCCAATGCTTCTCTCAATTGTTTGGCATATTCAAGGGCCATCCCGTTATGGGTGCTGACCAATATCGCTTCGGCGCTCTGGGTATTTGCTTCTGAAACGATCTCATCCGGATTTACCTCCGCGCCCAGATATATCATTTCAGCGCCGGCTTCAGAAAGAAGCCGGCTGATAACCGTTACGGCATGCTCATGCACATCGCTTGATGCGATCAGCAATCGGCGCCCGCCTAAAAGGGTTCTCATTTTGGAGGTGACAAACATCCGCCGATATTCATTGAAATATTTATTGGACATTTCGAAAATATCCGTCGGTTCGACAGGGACCCGCCCCCTGATAAAATCTTCCTGGACCTTACCGGCCCCGAACATTTCTTCGAAAACGGCCGGTCCGAGATTTTTGAGCACAAACAGCATTTGGACAGGGTCGGTAATATCGACACCGGCTTCCTTTAATCCGTCTAAGGCGTTATCAAATACAGATTTTCCGGCAGTGAGGATGGTATCACAGAATTGATAGGCTTCGCGGAAGTCAAAATGGGAAAAGAGTTTTCGAGCCGCTTTTTCGATTTGGCGACCGAATTTTTGGGCTTCGGCGATTTCTTCAGCGGAAGGGATTCTTAATGCTTCGGTAACCGGCAGCGGCAGCACGGCATGGCCGGTGGGGCATTCAAGCTGGGCCATAATATCCCAGAGCAGATATTCTGCCACCACCCCCTGGTTCAGGGTGAAGTCCGGGGAAAAAGAAAGGGTATCACCGTAAAACATGGATCCCACACAATCGGGTGCATGAATTTTGTGCAGCGCAAACACCCAACCGGCTCTTTTAATGGGATCGGTTGTCAAGCCGCCAATACAATGCGCCAGTTTGGCTCCCAGAAGGTTTTCGACGATATAGTGTTCCAGATAAGCCCATCCGGCCACGGTGGCGCAATCGTAAAAAAGGGCGCCGAAGCCGTCTTCGAGGTAGGAGTGCACCATTGTGCCCTTATTTCTCAGGGCTCCCATAATTGCGATGGCCTTCACGGTTTCGGCAGCAGTTACGGCTTTATCCTTCCACAGCGGAACTTCATGCGCAAAAAATTGGGATAGATTTCCAATGGTGGTCACTCCGGCGTTCAGTGCCAGAAAGGTGTTGTCGGTCGATGCCGGAAATCCGATCATAAAATCGCCCATGTGCGGCTGGATGGGCACCGTTTGCCCGACCTGTTTCCAGTCTTTTATGGAATCCAGCATGGGGCCGGTTTCGGCCGGTATGTTTTTTCGGTGTGCTTTGGGTAATCCCATGCGTCGATCCAGGCAAATTCCGGCGCGGTCCACGACGAACCCATTGTCTTCAGCGGCATTGTCAAGCAGCGCCAGCGCCGCCGCCGTAGAGTTCCATGAATTCATTCCGATATGGGCATGAAACATGATGGTGTTTTCCTGCATACATCTTTTTTTATATTCCAATTCAGATTCCACACCCATCTTATCCATGAAAGCGGTGCGGCCGATTCGAATATTTTTGGCCATCGTCTGCCCCGCGTTCACAATTGCCCGGCTTGAAGGCAAATCGGTCCTTAAAATCTCTTGAACGGTTTTATGGAATTTAGAAAATTTCATTGAGTTGTTTTTTTCATAATCGGGATTTGATTTTTGGTTTTTCTTTAGATAAGACTGCCGGGAACGGATGGTTTTGTAAAGAAAAATTT